>Ga0181612_124667_pt1 | contig 16588 bp, 11 predicted proteins | sample HoacroProtozoa21_FD_119630 | JGI IMG/M metagenome (GOLD analysis project Ga0181612, IMG submission 119630) | Hoatzin crop microbial communities from Cojedes, Venezuel. Combined Assembly of Gp0051906, Gp0051904, Gp0051908
AGGCCTGACAGTGGTCAGTGAGCTGCTCTGCTCCCACCCACCACCCCTCTGATGGTCATACTCAGGTTGTTCAAGTTGTGTTTATTTTCAAATTAGGCCAACAGAATGATTCATAAACAGCTCCATTCATTTCATCCTCCTGCTCCTTCCCTACTTTCAGGACAAAAGCACTGGAAACAGCTGGGGAGCTGCTGGCATCCCCCCGCCTCTCAAGGTCTGTTGCAGGTGCCTCAGTTCCTGAAATGAGCCTGGCTGGAAGGGAGATGCCATGGGATCACCAGCCTGCACAGCTGCTGGAGACCAAGCCCCAAGCTCACTAACAGATGACCGGTCTGAAATTTAAAGACATTTTTAAAGCCTACCCTAAGCAACATGGCATGCAGGATATGCCCGGAAATATTTTATCAGTAGAAAAACCTACAAATGATGCCGTGCTATGCTTCACTATTATTATCATTATGACTAACTGCACAGAAAATATCATAAAAAACACAACACTTGCAGATCCAATAACATAATCAGTGCTATTACAAACTAAGCTACAACATGAAAATTATACACAGTCTTGGACACTTATGCCGAAAGATATGCTTCTCTCATGAAATCACCTCGTAGGTGCAGTAATGTTTTGTCTTCAGTAACAGTGAAGCACACAACTGTGAAATTTTAATAAAAGCCATTACTTTAAAACAAACAAAAAGCTATAGTGAAACACTTGGGAAACACGATGAAAACTATATAAGCAACACAAGACACTGAGCAATCAGCATTAAAATAACAAGCGATTCAACATAAATTGTACAACCCTTTCCTATGGTAGAGATTAAATAGGAATAATTTAGCTTGCCCGCCAAGCTATCCTAAAAGCCATCTTTGTCAGTTTAAGTAGTAGTTTTGGTATTAATTATAAAGAAAATCCGCATGTGGAAAAAAAAAAAATTGTTTTCAGAAAAAAAAATCTTAGAAACATAAAGGATGTAGAAAATTACAGTGGAATCAACATCTACCCTATAAAAGACAATACTGCAGAATGAGATTTTCAGAAACATTTGCTGAGGCATTGACAGAAATTCTTTAAAAAGGCATGGCAAAAACCTGCGTATGTTAAGACCTAAAAATAAAACATTTCACAGGAAAGAAGCACATGTGATCTGTGGCTTCTACAAGGAAAAACCAGTTATGCTAATAATACTAAATCTGTTTTCAGAGGTCTGTTGTTTAAAAATGCACACAAATCAAGTAGTGTAGTTTTGTTTACAGCAGCATTAATTTTTGGAGCATTATCTTAAGTCACAACCATATGAGTCCATCCCGTACAGACCAATAGCATAAGGGCCAGGACAAAAAAATAAGCAAGCTGCTCTCTGCTCTTCCAACTCTCCCAAACAGTCACAACAATAGTACAGAGGAGGAGGCGGCTGGGGGAATTTTCTCACAGAAGAAGGGCCCAGCTAAGGAAATGATCCTCAAATTCTACCTTGAACTAACTGTAGCATTTGCGTATGAGGTTTATCAAACCAAAGCTGGGACTGGGAACCAAGGAAATGAGATGAGTTTCAGAAATAGATAGATGGGTTCCCCAGCAGAAAAGGGTTGCTTCAGTAAACAAACAGAGAAAAAAAAACAGAGAGAGAAGTGGACAGGCCAAGTGTTCAAAGAAACAGAAAAAAACCCCAGGATATTATAAAGCACTTCAACTTGAAAGAAGAAATAGACCATGAAAGATTTTTGAAAAGGGAACAGGCTTGCATTTGAATATGAAATGGGTAACAAACTGGGAATTATCCCTGGAAATGAAATCAAAACGTTCATTTTCAAGAAAAGAAGGAAAATGCTCATCACCAGCTTCTGAACAAAAATTAACTCTCCAGATTTAAGAGACTGCAAAGATGAAATCCCTAAAAGTTATGGGAAAAAAAGAGCAGAAATGACAGGGACCTCTTCAGAGACCATAGGAAGAATTACAAACTTCACAAATGTAGAAGTCAAGAGAGTTCATAATCATAGTACTAAAATGCATCTTTGTTGGCATACCAGTGTTATAAATCTGTGATTCTGTGAAATGAGAAAAATGACTGGATTCGTGATATCCAATATGAATGCTGTGTCTCCTTGGACACTGTGGGAATTCTTTATCATTTCTTCTGTCTGCTCACCCTGATTTCTGTCTCCACAACTCAGCATCAAGTACACCTGAAATTTCAGATTAAATATGGTGCCAGACAAGGACATCAAATGAGACATCTGAGCTGAGATGCATTACTGAAAAGGAAGACAGAGTTTTAGCTGAGATCAGCAGAAAGGTCTGGATGGGTTGAATGCCAGGAGGAAACTGTCAACAGACATAGGGAGACATTCAAGAGAAAACGACAGGTTCAGGGAAATGATGGAGACACTGATAAGAGAAAGATGCCATATCAACTGCACAATTAATGTTTACCCACATTGCAGGAGCAAGCTGTGAGAAAGGAGCCTCCTGCAACGCCACGCTTGAGAGGGATGAGGTAAAATAAATGAGCTCTGTTGGGTACCAAGGCACATGAGGATGACGAAACTTCTCATCAAGTGAAAGATTTTGCCCCGATGGTACATCCTCTACCAAGTAACCTGGAAAGGTCTGAATTATATAACTCAATTATATAACGGGAAGTTATCTCCCCCCTAAAGAAGGGAAAAGGGAGGGAATCACAGGTTCATATAGGAGATTATTGCAAATATTGAAACTACTAGCAATTTATCTTGAGAAAAGTGCTAAAAGACTCCGTTTATTAACAGGACCCACAGATATGGAAGGAGTGACTAGGGAAGGTAATTCTTTAGAAGAGCCCATTTTGTACACGAGGGAAGAGAAGGCAGGGTGATTATTACCATGAAGCAAGAATCAAGAAAGTGGAAAAACAGATGAGAGGGAAGAGAAGGGATGTTTCTATCTGCCAGGTAGTAAGCGTACAAGGGACAATCAGTATTACCTCGCATTACACTATGGTCCCAAAACATTTCCAGTATCAGCCATGAGCTAACTAAAAAATACAGCAAGCTAAACTCAAAAAAGCCACTTAGCCAGCAGACATCTGTATCTGACTAGCTAGGACATTTTAATTGTCCTTTATCCTCATGCCTACCCAAACACCTCTTTAGTCATACATGATCTTTCCTCACACTTCAGGAGGGATTAGCTATCTCCATACTCCATGAATCTATCTGCTTTAATGGCCACAGCTCTAAAACTTTCATCCTCTCCTTCCTCTAAAAAGAATTGCTGAATTTCTTTTTATATGGATAGTTAATTTAATGACCATATCTGTTAAATTAGTCATATGGACTAATCAAGCAGAATTAGGTAGCTTCTCTGAGATACAGCAGCAGTTTTCCCAGTGCCTACTTAGAGGAAGGAAAAAACAACTGAGAACAGCAGAGCCGGTTCTTGTCTGCACAAATAGAAGCTCCTCCACTTTTTAAAATATTCTTACTGTGCTTTCCTGTTCTTGCTGCTGCTAATATGAAGGGGAGAAAGGAGAAAGTAATTACCTAATGTTTCTACTCCTACTGACTATTTAGGACTTTCTTCAAAAAGAAATCGGGGGCTTACAAATGGACTGAGTCCTCAAAGGACTGTACACTAATGCTGAGTCGCACCCAATCTCAGCCCTTCCTTGGAGCTTAATTTCACATTTCAGTAACAGACAATGATACACAACTTGAATCTCTGATGACGCTTCTTCCAAATACTAACATTTGCTCAACTTTTTCCTTTCCAGGACTTCTCTTTCAGATCCCTAATTCCATCTGACTTGAAAATGCACTAAGTCCCTTCACCCCTCAATAGCTAATCTGTCTGTAGAACACAACAGTAACTGCTCTGCACCCCAATGCAGACACCCAACTGCACAGCAACCCTGCAGCCCTGCGCAGGGCCTCCACCTCTACCACCAGACACGAAGTTTTACAGCTCTGGCTTATGAACAGCATGAGGTTTTACTGGATTGGCTTCATTTCTTGCTAGGAAAGGCTTAAGCACGTTGAAGACATTCTTGCTGAGTTTCACTACATGTCTACTACGCACATGGTTCCTATTACTAGCATAAAAAAGGAGAGAGGATGCAACAAAATCTGCAAGGAAAACCTGTAAAGCAACAGCGGTAGTTTCAATGCTCAGGCTGCTGTGGCCGCATCCTGATACTGGACATGCCTTGGGCTTGTGAGCTATACCTGAAGCGCATCCAGCTCTCACTGCCAGCAGGCATTTTGTGGTGCCACCGCCTGTCTACAGTTTCCACGCTGCAGACTTTCTGGCCCCTCCTTTTCAACCTTTGCCATTCAGTCTGATCTCCTCTACCTAAATTACCATATGTGCAATTTTATGAGAAATTACTGTAAATGTGGCACGTAACGATGAACAGATACTGCTTGTATTTTCCACAGAAAAATCTAAGAGTTTATATTTAAGTTCTGCAGCTAGGAAGAGAGACGCTTACAAACTAATGATTTACTGACTCCTACCACCACACGTCTCTTTTCACCGTTTTAATGAAATCTGAATCTAGCTCCCTACCCCAAAGTAAGAAAAAGACAAACCTAAAGCAGCTCCGAAATAACAATTTCAGATTCTATTTTTTATTGCAACTTAACTATAATCAAATTATTGTTAATATTTCTTGCATCAATATTAACTTTTCTTAATATTAATATTGAAATAAACAACATCCAATATTATATATAACAATTTTTAAAAAAATAAAGCATTATGAAATATTTTGTGGCGCAAGTGCTGCAAAGGGCATAAACTCAATACAGCAGTTAATTCATCCTGCTAGTGATGGAGGGAAGGTGATTACAGCCTCGTCTTTCAGACAACAGGGAGATTTTCTCTTTTGCCCTAACAAGTAAGCTGCACCCTCACCTCCTTGCAGAGATTCTTCCCAGTATCCAAGGGAAGACACTGCTACTCAAGATGCCATCACGATAAACTAGAGACTTTAACAAGCATAAAGAGTAGACGGCAGCTGTTTGCAAGACTCGTTTCAGGCAGAAAGATGAAATAGGATTTTTCTAGCTCTAAACTTCTGTTTTCACAGCCAGACTTGAAAGCAGTCTGGGCAAGGTTAACTTACTCTGCTCCTTACCTAGTTTTCGTTACAGTACTGATAGCATTGCAAGTGTCAATAAAACCTCACTCTGCTTTTGCTGATGAATAATTTACACCAGTATATCTTCAGGCAATTACTTTTTTTTTTTCCTACAGAAATTTCAGAAGGAGTCCTATTAAAATGAGCAGATATTTTTAGACTATATTCATACCACTACTACAAAGCAGTTCCCTCAACGCCATTCTGTTCATACGCTTGTTATTTTTAAGTCAGGATAAACATAGTTAATCCTAGTATTTGAGAAGATGGTAAATTAATAGTAAAAGAAAGAGGCAAGCACACCAGAGGCACAGGCTACACATTTTCCTCCACAAATCCACTACTGTGGTCTAATCCTAGCTTTTAATCTGCCTCTCCACACAGTTCAGCGGTTTTAAGGCTATACAGAAAATCATTTCGCAAGTCAACTCACTTGTGATGTCAAGCACATTTCAACCCAACTCTTTGTTCATATTTGTGTATTGTCCACAAACACTGTATTAAAAGAGAAAAACTGCAAAATTAAGTGCTTAAGTGTTATAAAATACCAGCCATCTCAATGTGACCCTGACATGACTTTATGCTATTAGACACAAGCACATACATTTTGCACAGGACACCTGTATCATTTAGCGAATGGACATTACTAAATGTTTTTACCTGATAGCTTCCTGCAAGACTGCTCTCAAATTTTAGTTACTGTATACATCATTTTTCCATGGAGCAAATTTACAAATTATGCCTGTACTCATGGACATTGCCAAGACTCTCTCTCGAAGTGTTTACAAAACACAAATACTGAGTCCTTTGCGTACTGTCCCTCAGGAGAGCAGGTGCTAGGATTTTCTTCAATACTAGAAAGCTGTAATGAATCTGCTTGTTTTGGGTGCCTAGTTGAAACATCACAGAGCCATATATTGTAGAAATACAATATGTTTTTCATTGTAACACATTTCAGATGTGTCCTGACCTGTGTTGTAGTTAGGGCAACTCAGGAGCTCTTGGAGCATTTCAGAGCTGATCCCAAGTGTCCAGCTCAAAGGGTGCCCAAAGAACAATGAACAATCACTGGAGCAAATGGTGAAGGCACCACTTTGAGGGGTGCTTGTCCAGAGCCACGCAGGAAATCCCTGTCAAAGGGACAAGGCATCACCACTTGCTTTGCACATCTGCACTTCCCCACCCAGTGACAGATAAACTGGGACTGTCCAGCAAACTGCCTCATTGCCAGCACAGCCTTGCTTCACTCCCTGACCACCTTACTTTGGCAACAAATAGCATGTGATTACACTAATAAAATAAAAAAACTTACGCTGCATAAAATCAGAATACAGAGGCAGCAGATTATGCTCCTGCCTGTTTCATCATCTCCCTCCAAAGCCCGCATCACCGCACCCACCTGCACTGTCCTCAGGTCCCCTCTCCCTGGCCACATTGCTACTCCTCCTCTATCCCCCAGCCCACCACCCCTTCTTACCAACCAGCATCTCCATGCCCCTGCTTCCCACTTCTGCATGATGCCAAGAAAGACCAGCGAAGGAGTCAGTATCCCTTCAACAACACATTTACAGTTTGGCACTAACACTGAAGACATCCATCCCAAAATGTGCATCCTTAATGACAGCAAAGCTTTCCCGCGCTGTGCTGTCACCTCTTTTATAAGGACTTAGGACGATCACCCCCTTACGCTTACAATTACCTGCTGTTAGAACTTACATTTTATCGTGAAATGTGAAATGTTGCTCATGCCCCAAGAATTTTTTGTGTAGTAATCATTCTGTAATAATTTCTTCTACACAGTGTGCATTTTCACATAAGAGTATTAGTGTCTATGGATTGAAAAATTATGACGTTTATTTATATTGTTAATCCAATCAATGCATCAACTGTTCAAATACCTAAGATGTTTCATAAATGAGATAAGAAAAAAGGTTACCACTACTTTTATTTTTGTTTAGAAAATGTGAACTTTAGAAAAGTGTATACATGAAAATAGCTTTAATTCAAAAGATAGTAAACCTTAAATCCAGGAACTAATTTGTCTCTAGAAACAGTTCAGATGGAGACAATCTGCTAGAATTTCAAGAAGACAGAAACAGGCTTGAAACTACAAAGGCATTGAAAAGAGCCTGTTACTGGCAGAGGAGCTAAGGAAAAATGAGTCATGATGTGAAAAATATCTACAGCAGCAGGCAAATTAAAGAGCAAGAAACTGAAATTACAGGTACCTGTCGTAGCACTGTAATCTCTCCCCTTCTGATAAAGGAGGTCCATTTTAATAGCACACACTACTGTGTGGATAGAAAGTTGAAAGTCTCACACTGCATTTGTGGGTGACCCAGGGTTTCAGTCTGAAACCATGCAAACAAATCCAAATGCACAGTTAAGGGAGACAAGGAAAGCAGTCTGCATTACCGGGAAGATCTCACACAACATCCACATATGGTAAACAACACATAGCTTTGTGAAATAAAATCCATGGCTCATCCTAAAAATGAATGAAGAGTGGCAAGACAAGAATCTCTTAACCACCAAATCCTCAGGAGCCAGATTCCGAGATAACACTAATCACTTAACCACAATCCAAGGAATGATCACAGCTCCCCAAACTTACAAACATCAATCTTCATTTAGCATACCCAACTGCAAGAGAACAGCTAGCTTTAGAGAGACAAAAAAAATCCATTTCCTAATGCTGTTCCAAGTCAGATTTCTCTGGCTTGCCAGATGGCTCTGGCATTGCTGACGACCCAGTAGGTTACTACACCTCCCTGTGTGTTACCTAGCAGTAAATCACCCCCTCAAAACTCAAAGGGCTCTTTAATTTGGAGAAGAGAGGATGGGCTTGTTACCTTGGGGACCAACATTTGGATATATTTTAACAAGGCAAACTAACAGTCAAGAATAAGGTTATAATTAAGGACAGTTACTAACTCAGGAAAAAGTATCTAAGTAGCAGCCAGTGTTCCAGATAAGCAACACCTGATGGTTACAGACTTGTTCAAGCCAAGAGATTGCTGACAAGTGGAGGACATTAAACCATCTCTAACCAGAAGAACAAACACTTGGTAGCTTGAACCACGGACGTGCTGGAGAAGGACACTTAATCAGCGTGCTTCATGTATGCTGCAAACTTGGCAGTAGAACTGAGAATTCATGTATCTTTATTTGAGCCACCCTCATTACACTACTAAAAATCACACCCCCTGAGCTGGAGACCCCAGCCCAGGCAAAGACCCTGACCAGGGCACTAGTATGCCTCGTGAATTTACGAGTACTAGATCTTTAAACCAAGGTGAGAAGGCAACTAACCAATTGTAGTTAGGAGGGTATGGCTAATAGGTGGTACTAACATTTTTTACTGAATAAATACGCGATGTGATTATAAGTGCAAGTGCTGGATTTGTGGAAATCTCCCACGTCGTACCCTGTGCAGAATAAAAGCAATGTCTCCTCTCTAAAGACACTTTGTGTGTTTTGGGAGCTATTTTCAATTTCAGGTAATGGGGCTGGTTTGAAGGAAGGCACCAGGCACTGCCCTGCCCACACTTGCTGCTGCGCAGGCAGTGGCTGAGCAGTGTGGGGGCCAGCAATACGGCTCAGCACAGCTTGGGACACTAAAATCTTAAGTCATAAGGCAAGTTTGGCCCAAGCTTCTCCATTAACACTACAATGGAGGAAAAAAGTACCTAGCATTTAATATTACTCCATTTATGTTGTTCAATGCGATTATGATTAATAGCATGCTGTGACACAGAAGCAAAAAGCAACGTTCTTTTATGCTGTGAGCACTCTTGCTGTAATTTTGTGCCCAGAATACACATACTGTGTTTACCCCATCACACTTAAGAATTTTACGACTGCCTATGAAGTATCATTCCTTCTAGTTATATTTAAACATGCCATCAAAAATTCATGGCATTTATCTACCACAACTCTACCTGTGCAAGTTCTCTGACTGGGATCTGAATTATTTTCATTTCTTAAGTTTTTTTCACAAAGCAATTTTCTAAGGACTCACAGAATTGTCCAATATTTTGGTGGAATACAGGCAGAAACATTTAGTTCTACACTTTCCAAAGAGGAAAACTGAAACATTTTATATGAGAAAATGTCACTGAATAGATATCAGTTGTTCATTCTGTGGGAGAAAAATCCAGCAATGTGAATTACTCCGCACTATAGCTTGCTTTTGCCTTTCATCTCACTGGCGGCATCAGTGACAGAATGGTAACCCAAAAAAAGAGAGTGCACGAGAGAGAGAGAGAGAGATGAAAGGACAGAGAGATATACTGCAGCAACATAAAGTATACACAAGTTGAGTACTCATGTGCTGTGAGCATAGGATTAGCTGGACTAACACAATCAGGAAAAGGCAATGCATGAAGGGTTTTTCTCTTTCTAATTAATTGATTCCTCTCTCTGCTACCAGAAGCAATTCAGGCAAATATCACTGCTGTCCTAGCAGTTAGAGACATGATCCAAAGTAAAGGAGGGTGTAGGGGGGGAGGGGGGAGAGGAACACTGTAATAATTGAAAGATCTACCTCCTTTTGTTTTTCTTAAGCACTGAACATTGCTGCCGGTTTAATAAGAATGTCTTAGGTGCTGCCTAACTGTGCCAAATCACCAAGGACATGTCACAGAGAAGCCTCTCTTCTGCAGCTGCTAAATGCTGGTACCCTGCAAAAACATGTGTAACATGTTCCACTTTCACAATGGTCCAATGCATTAATGAATTATGCAGCAGTCAAATACAATTCAACTTTCTCTTATAATAAAAAGGTGTGTTAAACTGAAGATTCTCCCGCACATAAAAATCCCTTCGCTCCTGGAAGTGGCATTTTTAATGATCTGAATGTTTGTCCCTTTCCCCACCCTCTCCTCTCTGAAGCATCTTAAGCAATGGTAGAAGATCCGTCTGTATTTTACGGCACAAGAAGTTTTACTGGGGGAGGGGGCATGGAATGGAGAGGTGGAGGAGTGGCAAAAGTAGTTACCAACTCCACATGGTGTATGGGCCCAGGCGGGTATCTGCTACCCAGACACATTCATGCCTGTAACACTCCCAAACTGCCGCGCGCACAACCAGCTGCCTTCCCACAGCAATTCAGAGCTCCTGTTTTCTCCCGTATTGCTGATGGCACAACAGCAGCACTGACGACTTGCGTGTTTGTGCAGTATTCCTGCGCTGAGAAATGCAAGGGGGAAATGTATACGTATTTTAAAATACACCTCTCCTTACGTCACTAAGCAGGCCAAGAACAGAGGAAGTCCTTTTGCTGTATAAACACGCTTGCTCAAAGCCTGCAGCTGGCAGACTTTTTCCTTCTGCCATCGTTTCTCCACCAAGGCAGCAAGAGAGATGTTGCCAGGCCGCCTCTGCTTCTGCCTACAGCCAAAGACAAATCGCACAGAGGTGGGTGAAGAGCAGCTCGTTGAAGCGACTGATAGAAACCTGGCTCCTTTCTGAAATACCTCTTCTCCTGCTTAAGAATATTCTGCGTAGCAGAGTGCATATTTTGTGATTTATTTATGTTGCATCTTTTTGCTAGCTGTTTTTAAATAAGTATCTAAGCAATCTGCACAATCCTTAAAATCTAGTGTAATAATTATGTTTTGCCTGGTGCGTATTATAAATACCAATTTAAAGGTGGTTCTACCAGTCAAGGTAAACAGTTTCAACAGAGATTGAAGGTACAAAATCCCCATCATGAAAAATTCTTGTAATTGCAGTAAGATTTTTCAAAACATCTAATGTAAAACCAGAGTTCAGTTTCTCAAATTCAAAACAGATACTGCTGGGCTTTTCAGAAATTGTTTGACGGATGAACAGGGCTCTCCAGACCACTTACAGGTGCTCTGAAAATTACTGGCTGGTCAGAGAGAGACAGATTTATTTTTAAACAGCTATTGGGTACTGAAATTAGCCTCACTCAGTGTCTGGCATCAAAATGTACTCGGCACCCTGTACTCTTCCAAAAATCTTTTGATATCTGAACTTTCCTGAAAATGTGCCCGTGACTGCAGCCAACGGGCTCTTCCGGACGTTTTGTCACAGCAGCTGCTTGCCTCTCCTCCAGTCCCGGACACTCAAAAAAACAAGCCAAAAATGCATGTTCCCCCTTCCTGGCACACTTCCATAGGACTGCTGCCTGCCGAACTCCCGGAGCAGTGAGGAGGGGGCAAAAGAGGTACCGCACACCCCAGCAACCCCTTCGCCCCTGCCCGCCAGAGCGCAAGATGCGAGGCAAGTGGAGAGGGAAACACAACAGCGGAGCAGCAACACCTCTCCTCTGCAGTGCAGCCTCGCGACCCTTCCACTCCCAACTTGGTCCACCTCGAGCATCAAGGTCAAAGCAGCAATGCTGGTTCTCTACTTACAGCAGATTTGAGAGTACTAAGCAAGGCAGTGATAGCCATCCCTCAAGTTCTATCATGAACCTGCACAGCAGCTAACTGAAGGGGAAATAATCTCTGGGACTCTGGAATATTTTGCCCTGAAAATATTTTATGACCCTTCCTGTCAGAGGCCCGATCCTCCCATTGCTTCCCCATGCAATTAAACAGTACTTACATGAGAAGAGCCACTTCTTTCAAACATTTCCTTGCTTGATTAAGGCTTACTCATCAGAAATAGATTTGTCTTAATTCAGTGATGGGACTCGGATAGATTACCTTTGCTAACTTGCATATATACCTTGACGCAGACAAATGGATTGTTTTGCTCTTATTAATATCAGCTATTATCCTTATTTCTGCTTTGACTCATACTCTGAATCTGAGTCAAGACGTCTTGACTGCAGAGCATGGCTGACTGAGAAATTAGTCTTTACAATTTAATAGAACACATATGTGTTTGCCTCAGTCTGATAATGTATGCAGACGACTATCAGAGAGTAAAAAGAAAGCAGATTTCAAGTTTGCAAATGCTATAAAGGGATAAACCAAAGGAAACACATATCTTCAGCTACTCAGTGGCTAAAGGATTCAGCTACTCAGTGGCTAAAGGACTGCTTCATCCATTTCCACTTCTACTTTCACACTGTGGAGGTTAACACATTTGTTTCAGGGTATTTACATGAGCTCAGATTTAGTAAAAGACTTTTGGAGGTTTTTTTAATAAAATGTAAACTTTGAACAAAATTTGACCTGATCGGTAAATTTAAAGAGTTTCCATTATGCACAGCACGTATTACCTTCATGCACATCTTATCTAATCTACAGCAACTTTATACCTGATGTCTACAAAATACTGTTCTAATAAACAGCAGGTCCTCAAGAAAATTCTCCCATGTTGCATGCAAATAAGACAACACTCCTGCAAAGACAATAGGACATTTCACAGAAGATAACTGCAATGAACAGGATCTTGTAGCCATCATGGCAACAAACATCCAGAGAAAGAAACCCACAGTTTGAGACGGTGACTAGATATTTGGAAATATTATACAATAAATCTCACTGTTCTCAAACTTACAAAGAAGCTCATTAAAAACAACAAACTTGGGGTTTAGTACAATGAGGAAATGCTAGCTACCAAACCAGAAAGATTTTCTTCAACAGGCATGAAAAGTTATATTTACTAGTAAAAAGAACTACCATGTATACATTTTTCATGGATACCATTCTCATATAAACATTAATGTACTAAATTTGCCAATAAAGCTTATTTATCTTATTTAAAAATCTGAAAAGGTAGAAGACATGAAACATGCTTGCCTCAGGAGAGTAACACAAATCACCTGAAAAATCAGGTATCTCTCAAGAAAAGAGGTGAGTTTGCGTTAACATGAAAAGCAAAGCAAATTAAAAAAGCAAAGCGTAAAAAGGAAATTCTTACTTTAACTTCCACTGTCTTCCCACCTTGCTCGATATGCCTCTCCAGATATTCAGAAGACAGCAGGTCACTGCAAGAAGAAAAAAAGAACCGTAAGCCTTGTGCATGTGTTCTTGCACTCCCTCTCAGCAAGCACCGATTAAACATTTACATTTGAAAAGGGCAAAACCTGCAGGATACTTTTCCTAAAATGTTCAGAAAAATCACTGAAACAACCACCTCCAATGGAGTTACACAGTGCACAGGATACATTGATTTTTAACACCAGAAGGTGGGACAAGGAAAACTGAAGTGGGTTTTCTTCATAGAAAGTTCAAAACTAGCCACTGATAACGATTTTAATTCAAGAGACTTCTCTATTTGCTGCTAAAAGCAAACAGTAAGGAAGTTAGGTGAACTTTAAAAAAAGAAGAAAGCAGAAGGATGAAAAACCAGCTGGAGTCACTCCCGCAGCAGGCCATATCTGAGGGGAAATGGCAGCTGCCTCCAGCAGACTCCTAAGGGCATGATAACGAAATGACCTTGTAATACCAACATGGTGAGCTGGGGATCTCGCTAAAGCAGCAGGCAAAGTCAACCCTCAGCCCCCGGAGCTGCCCCACGCGGTGGGTTCACGGCCCGGCCCGCTCGGCGCAGGCGCGAAGGCAGAGCGGGCGCCACACCGTCCTCGGGCCCCGGGGCAGGCCTCCACCGGGCCATCCCTCATGCTCGCTCCACCTGGCAGCCCAACAGCTTTGGCAGTGGCAGAGGAAAATGCTCAGGGCAACAGCAAACCCAGCCTCAAAAGTACAGGAGGCTTTGGAACAAACACTGAAGAGAAAAAGCAATCACACCTGAGGTAAGCATATGTAAGTTAAATGCACATGGTTTTTTATCAAGACTCTTCATGCTAAACCAGTCAGATTCTCTCTCTCATAAGTTATTTTGTAGGAAAGCAAATCATCTACATCAGAATTTTCATTAAACATTTTCAAAGACTGCAAAATTTTACTGAGATGAAATCTGTATAGAGATTTGATATTGTCCCACCTAAGAGGAGATGAAACTGGAAAGGCTGAAGAACCGGTAAAGAAAACATGACCACAGGCACGCTGACTGACGGGACAGGAGGCAACGGAAATCTTCTCGGCATAAGAGGCAGAATTGAATGTCCGTCCTTCAAAGAACAAAACAGGTAGGCTAGGGGCGAACGGACCTACTGTGGGAGGGCAAGGACAGCGGAGCACAGCCAGGGCAGCAGCCGCTCGGCTCTACAGAGCTTCGCCCAGCTGAACAGGCAGCAGGGCCACGGGCTCTTTTGCTCACGTAGGTATTGGTGACTGCCCAGAGCAAGCCCTGAGCAGGACAAGGTTGGTAGCACGGGTCCCTCCATATCAGCCCAACAAACTGCCAGCTTGATATTTGCATTAATAACCCAGGCACAAAAAACCAGGAGGGCTCTAAAGAAATATGCTGATAACGCTTAGTTGGAAAGCACGGGGAATAAAGAAGACTGAAAGAACTCCCACAGGAAAGAGCTGGATGACCTTCAGGACTGGATATTAGAAATAGGATCAAATTCAATTGTACAAATAGAAAATTTATGCACTTAAGGGCTGGAGGGAATTTCTATTATGTTGTTTTGGAGGGCCTGGTTCATAAGCAAGAGAGACAGGACCGCACTTGTTTCTGGCAAAATAATTTGCCAGATCAATAGGGTGTCTTCCTGAAAGACACAACTGTCATCCCAGAATACATCAAAGATGTATTTCCAGTCAAACTTAGGTAAGATTAATACCACTGTCCAAAGGAGACCTCTTCTCAAACACCACCAACAGGTAGTGGACAGCTCTGTTTAAGAAGTTCAATTACCCAGAAGTGCAAAGAGGCTCCTGGGATAACCAGAGAATGGAAAGCTCCTGAAGTCTAGCAAAAAATTGAGTTGTAAGGGGATCCGAATGCACCAGGGTTTACACACCAAGATGTAAAGGTAGCTAATTAGGCTACGGAAGATTCTGGCAGATCCTCAAATGTATATGGACTGTCAATGAGTCAATGGCAAGTGGATGTTAAAAAAAAAAAGACTTTGTATCTAACTGCAAGCGACAGAGGCAACAACACGAGGGATGCTAATAAATTTCTGAATGGGAGCATCCAAGGGACAACTGTCCATGGAGGTGGGGTCCCCTCAGTCATAGTGAGTTCACAGCTAGCTGCTGCTGAAAGCAGGAGGTCTCAGTGCATCCTCAGCAGCAAGTGTTGAACCTAACTTGTGTCAGCACGAGCACTCATCAAAACACTCTCGGTGTCAGAACTAACACTCATCAAAATACTCTTGGTGTCAGTACTGGCACTCGTCAAAGCACACTTGGGAGGGTTCAACAAACCCATGTTTTTGCCACATTAGGTAACTCAAGTCCCTTGTGAAGAGGTACAATGAGTCCAGAGCTTATGCAAGGGAGTGAAAATACCCAAGCAGCTGCAAATAGCAGAGGAAGACAGACCAAGCAACTCCTTCAGCCACTGCAGCACCAGCATGACCAGCTGCCCCCAGATTCGCCCTCTAGGACCCCCTTAATTCTCTTCAGGCCTATACCTATATGGATGCTTAGCACAGCAGCCTGCAAGTGAGCCTTTATTGAGAAGCACCTAAAAGAGATGCTGTTGTTTGAGATACTGATTATAATCCTCTAATTCCTCTTAGAAGTGAATATACAGCTGGGGAAGCTCAAAGACTGCTATAAGGTCTGTATGTCTTTTCCAAATTTAGAAAATTATACAGATGCTCTCTTAAAATGTATTTAGTTTAGCTTGCTGAAGTTAGATACATAGTTTCTCAGCATTCACTACACTTTCTTTCCACAAAACGTCTATGCTTCCACGGGTTTACTAAAGCCACCTCTGTAGTTCAGGGCTCTACTTTTACTCTCAGCTATTTCTGGGGGACTCAGTTAAACTAAGGTTGTTCTCCTTATCTGATGGCCAAAAAGGGTTTTGTGCCAAGGAAGATGCAATAGATTATACAATGTAAAATACTAAAGTAAGTATACAGTACAAAAGACAGAGATCAAACATAATGACTTAACTCGGAGGGAGTTTGCAGTTGTATTTGGAGCGATGACAGGGTCTTCTCATGTGGGTCTCACAAAATTGCTGATTTTTGAAAGATACTGCTGTTAATGTTTTTATGTTCTGGAAGATCGTACGTTACATTCTCAAAGATCTGGAAATGGTGTCTGGCATGAGAAAACAAAGAGATTGATCCTTCTCTGCCTTGTACAATGCAAGAACTAGGAGGCAACAGAAGAGGCCAGTAAGCTCAAAACTGATTAAAAGAGACCTTTTCTGGCACAGCCCCTGTTTAAAACGTGGAACCTCTTGCCACAGGAAAGCATGGATGCTGGAGGTCTGTACTGATTCAGGCTGGGAATGGACAAGTTAATGGACATAATCAAGGGCTGCCAAATGCACAGAAATCGTACCTGACTCAGAAAGTCTTGGAGTCCTGGAAAAGGACTCTGGGGAAGCCTAATACATGCTTGTTCTGCTCTTCTGCTTCTCCCTCAGCATCTGCCTTGGGCCACTGCGACAGGACAGTTGGCCAAGCACTCCTCTGACCTAACCTGGTCTGCCCTGCCTGCACC
>Ga0181612_150672_pt1 | contig 16587 bp, 11 predicted proteins | sample HoacroProtozoa21_FD_119630 | JGI IMG/M metagenome (GOLD analysis project Ga0181612, IMG submission 119630) | Hoatzin crop microbial communities from Cojedes, Venezuel. Combined Assembly of Gp0051906, Gp0051904, Gp0051908
AAAAGAACTTGGTTTGATGCAATTACTGGTGCATGCACACAGTGCTCACACCAATACAGTGAAGCGGATCATACTGACGACCAATATGTTAGCAAAAAAAAAAAAAAAAAAGGGGTTCCTTTTTTGGGCAGATTTGCTGCCTGAACAAGCTCATTGCAGTGAGAGTTGCTTGGTGGCTTCTGAAAGCCACAATGAAGAATATCTGTAGTGCAATTCAATAAAATAAGGTAACAGGACGCTGCTTCTTTTGTTCTTTGTGTATTCAGTCTTGTCAATAAAACCTTCAAAACACAATGTGTTATGAAAGTTATTCAAATTATGGGCTGTTTATTTTGTAAGAATAGTTGACTAAGTTCAGTTGGATTGTTGCTCTAATAACATAGGCTCTGAATAATAAGAGAGTAACTTCACTCTTACACCAAAATTTTGTTGCCTTTTAATAAAAATCCATAAAGTAACATTAAATACATTTAGTATGAAGCAAATACTACTTCACTGCTCTCTTTCATAACTTTATTACTTTCCCTTCCTGCCTTCATTCCACCTTCTGCCTCCTATTTCAAGGACAGTAGGTGATTATCGTGCGAACGGTATCTGTAGGTGCCTGTACTCCCTTGCTAACTTTGGAACCCATGAGCCAATTTCAGCAATTTTTTGGCAGAGGGATGAAAAAAAATAACCAGTTGGGTACTGGAGTGAAACGAAAGTGCTTTTACAAGTTCCCTGACAACTAAGGAGATCCAGTGTGGCCTTATACAAAACACCAAAATCCACCCCAAAGAGAGGCCTTAGAAAAACTTCAGTCATGGAGAAAGCTTGAACCAGAGTGCGCAATCCACTGTGACAGGAAGCCAGTGGAAAGCAAGAGTTATGAGTTCTCTCAGCTCCCCCACCCCCCCTCCTTTTCTCTGTCCGCAGCGGGGTCTGACAGGCTTCGGGGCCCTGCCAATGTCTGTTCTTTGGAGGAAGGAATCTTTGGGACCAAAGGGAAAATTGTGGAATTTGTAGTGGCTCTCATGAAGCAGACAAACATAAAGGGCACGGTAAAGCCCTCTTCTGGAAAGAATAGATACTTTAAAAAACACTAGACTGAGCAAGGCCATGTAGGCTGTACGTATCTTACTGGCTGCCAATCTATGAAACTGCTCCAGGAAACAGACAATAATCCAGTGGGATTTTCTTGATTTTTTTTCCAAAACAATTCATGGACTAAAAAACCCATGCAAGAATGCGTGTAATACTATCTTGGTTTTACCATAATGCCAGGTCATGGCCTTGCTCTCCTTTAATGACGACATGCACACCCCTTCCACTCCCAAAACCCCGGCTTTGGGTTTGTCGGGGTCGGCTGCCCTGTTGGAGGCGGCAGGAGGGGCAGCGGTTGGAGCTGCGGCCATGCTACCGAGCAGAGGGGAACTGCCTGCAGGGGCTCTTCCTCGTCCCTCTCCTGTCATCGTTACTGGCCTGGATCTTCACTCTCAGAGACAAGTTGTTGCTTAGCTGGGTTGTATAACAAATTTTTTCTGTTTCATAGCTAACAGTTGTTTGAAGAAGCGAACATCATACCATTAAGGAAAAAAGTGATGAAGTTTCCCTCCCTGTAAAGTTTCCTGCTGGTGAGGTTAACGCTAAATAAATTTAAATTTAGCAAGAGGTGGATCCATATAGACTCAGGGGTCAGATTCCATCGTGTATTCTTTCTTTTTTTGTACAGTGATTGCTAGACCTGATTGATGCAAGCTGTAAATAACAGCAGCAATGAATGCCTCTCTTTGACTGGCTGTTTTAATGAGAGATGAGATTTGACATAACTAAATCTGTACGGTTATGGGATTCTGTTGTATATTGCCGTCTTAAATTGGAGCATCACCTTTGCAATGTAGTATAAAGTGATTGAAAATTCAATTTTACTCTTTAGGCTGAAAACAAAATGACCTGTTTATTATGACACCTATGACACAAAATGCAGACCAATAATATTTTTAGTATATTTTATTAAAGTTTTATAAAATTACTTCACAAACCAAGTAATCAAATACACAAAATCTGAGTTCATTTTTTTCTCATCCACTTAAACAATTTTTTTGTTATACTGATTAATCTGAATAAGGGGTTACAATCATGCAACTATGATAATCATGACATTAAATGATTGATTACCCAACAGACATTTTCTGCTTGCTCACTTTAAACTGTAAGCTTTGCTCACACAATCAAAACAGTTATGAACTGGGCATACCTAATATGAGCTATTACTTCAGTAAACTTGCTTCAGCTTGTACTTCAACGGCAGCAAACAGAAGGCATTGTAGCCATCATTAGACACGTCATTTATAGTTGCAGAAGAATTCCCACATGTTCAGGCTTAAAGGTGTACAGTCAGAACATGTATTATTTTTGGTCCTACTAGGAGCAAGAAAATGGTAGTGCAGAAGTATAAAAGCAGCTGTACTCCTACACTGCAACTCCTGTGGTATACACTGCAATAATGCAGTTGCTGAAATACAGGAATTCCCAGGAAAGCAATACCATGGAAAGAGATACTGGCATTTTTATCCCGTTAAGGATTTTTTTCTAACTTTTCTTCTCTGAAGTTTTATGCTGAAAGCTACTCTGCTCAATGAAGCTGTCCTCTTTAAGCCAAAGCACATAGGCCCCTCAGCCAGTTGGTGGAGAGGAACTGCTGCTTTTGAAGTCTTCAGAGGGGCCTTCAGAAGCTTTAGGCTTGTATCTCTCTTCCTTTGTTCCATGCAGTCTGTTTACTTGACTGTAAATAAAGTGCCATTTACAGACAGAAGTTAGGAAGTGGGTTTTTACTTGCCAAACTAATCTCTCATTGTGATGTTAGGTCACAAAGTAGAAATCTGTCACCAAAAGCTATTAAAATCCAGATAGTGAATTAGTTTTCTTTATTTCAGCGTTCTTAAATTATCAAAGTTCATTGCCTGAAGGCAGCAACAGATACTGAATCTTTCCAGCCTAGAATATACAGTACTTTGAACCTAGATGCTTCAATGATTGTCACCCTTTTAATGCATAAGAGACCCTCTTATTCTGGCACAGGCTTAAAATAGGTTTGACGCAAACTTAGCATTTCCTCTTTTTTTTGGCTACAAATGCTTGAATTTCTTGTTCTGAATACAGTATTTAGATAAATGTACAAAATGGATAAAAGATGTCCTTATCGTGTAAGCACTATATAAGATGGAGGAAATGGCAGGAAAATGCATAGTATATTATTGCAAGTATGTAGTTGCTAGGCCCAAACCAAGTAAGATTAGTGTGGAGTAGATCTAAAAATCAAAAACCTGCTAATGATTATAAAAATGTGGACTTTAAAATGATTGTGATTGAAATATGCTGAAAGTACTGTTCATTTGATAATTTTTGTGGTGAGTCAGAGTGTATTTGCCAGTTTTTCTACTTTGATTTTGCAAAGCAGTCATGAGTGAGAGGCAGAGCTGATCTATAAGAATATTGCAGATGACAGCATGTCTTCAGAGGCAGGGTTTTCTGGCTGCTTTTTTTCTCTTTTCTTTTCATTATGCTTGACTGGCTTTCTGGCCAGAAATTGAGGATGACAGAAGCAGCTTCGAGAACAGATCCGTGGTCTGGCAGACACTTTTCCCATTATTCCAGGTAGAAATTCTCTCCCTCAAAGAGCAGTGCTCTGATGCTGCAGTAGTGCAAATGATTAAAAAGAATAAAGGCATGTCCTGGTGGTACATGAGAAGGATGGGTGAAATGGTTCAGTGAGGAGAGAAGATGAGAGACTACAGAGTAAAGACCATTGCTTCCCTAAGTTGTGATGAGGGCCAGAGGAACTGCAAGGAGCTGAAGCATCTCTGGGCTGAGCCAGGCAGCGTCTTTGCTCCTTGAAGTCAGCTCTCATCTTGGAGAAAGCAGGGCTGAAAGAGGAGACTTGGAAGGTCCAGGGCGGGATGCTGCAGCACCCGCGGGAGGGCAGGGCGGGAGGTGGACAGGCTTTGTGTAACCCAGCACACTTTGTGTTGACCCCCGTCTAACTTGTCACAGCACCCTAGGGGAATCTGAACCAGCGTGGGGACTTCCCTTCAGGCTGTTGGTTGTGACAGCTGGTCTCCATATTTTATCCAGTTCTGGAAGTTTTTGCCACGGCTGTAGCATTTAATAAAACCCTCACCTTGAGCGCAGTTTGAAAGATCTGCCATGCATTTGCATTGAAGTTGGTCAATACACTTAGAAGACATTTAGCGAAGTTTCCATTTGACTAGCGATGTGATTTTCTAATGACTGTGTAATAGAGTCTGGGCAGTCAAGGGTTTTTCCCTAGTTGTCATTGGATTTGAGGTCAGACTAGGAATGTTTATCATTCTGGGATACTTTTGGCTCTTCATTCAAAAGCCAGGGTGTATTTCCAAGGGCACCGTATAACTTGGAGAGTTCTTCTTCTGTTTGATGTGTGGCATGGCATTGTGGTGTTGTCTCCTGTGGCCTCTGAGAATGGGGCATTGCTGAATTGTGTTTCATTTCTGGTTGAGGATAGTATAATTTGAAAAAAACAGACCCAAAAATAAAACTAGGATGTAATATGAGCAAAACATTTTGATAAAATGCAAGTGTATTAGATCACAGAAGAATTACTGGCAATAGTCAATATCTGTCTATACTCCTCTTTCAAATCTCCCTCAAACCAAGACTTGAACTATGAATATATGGGGTTGTGTTTAGTGTCAGAAGTATTGCAAAACACAGAGTGATAAGTCTGTACACATTCTCTTCTCCAGTCTTAAATAACGTGACTCAGGAAGTATATATGTCTCTAAGGGTGTTTCTCAAGGGATTGTACTTTTAGCAAAGGGTGATTGCTTGCTTTCCAGAGGCCAGCTGTAGATTGTGGTTGTTTGAAATAATAACTAATATATGATTTCCTGTTTTGAGATTGTGGTAAAAAAGTAGTAACTGTATGAGTTGTATTTAGTCTTCTGCAAGTAACATTTGTTTTTTCTGTTCTGTGGGCAAAGGTACAAAATTCTTTGAAATTTTTTACATCGCAAACTTTGCCTGCAAACCTGCAGTTGTGATTTTAATGTTCTCACTATGATGTTATTGTTGTTATTACTATTATACCTAAACTACTATCACGGGCTGTTTTATGCTGATATAATCCCTGTTAATGTCTCTTCCAAAGCTGGTTTTGGGACCTGCAAGAGAGTGATACCAACAATGAGCTGTCTGCGCATCGAAACTAGAGAAACACTTAGAATTTAAGCTTGTATTTTTAAGATGCCAAGAATCAGCACCTCTCTCCTTAAAGGGTCCCTGTTATAAGGGATTATCATAAAGGCTTCCACTTTACTACACAATGATTCATACTAAATAACTATGGTGAGGCATATTCTGTGTGTAGAGCAGATAAAGCTCATTCAGTCTGGGACCACAGGAAGGGAGGGGAAATGCAAGGGATGTTGTTTAACCCATGAGTGACTCCATGAACCTGCCTCACCTGGGTAAGTAACTGCACAGTACAACCGCAGGTCATGATTTCTTCAATCGCTGCCGTTCTTGGAGGGTTGTGAGGCACCTTAAGGCTTTCCTCAGCTGGGCTGTAGCTTGTTCCTGGGGTCCCACCATTGTCTCAGTCCTTCCACCTCCATGCTGGGAGAGGAGTTGCATACTCCTAGCAATTAGGGGACACAGGCCCTTTTCCTGCAGCTTCCGTAGTGGACGTTCTCCTAGATGTCCACTTGCAGATCTTGATCAGAAAAAATGTCAGGTTCTTTTTGAATGAAGAGTGTTCCCCCATGCCCTGCAAACTTGTGACACTTTGGACCTTGTCCCCAGCCCACAATGCCGGTTGCCCCCAAAATGGCATGGAGTGGCATATACTTATTCCCAGGCACACAAGTGCCGAAGCAAAAGCAATTAATACCATGACCACAGCAAAGTGGAGTTTCAGTGTTAAGTGTCATGATTTATTAATGCAGTTCTACCTCTCATGTTTGTATTTCTAAGTTTTCCTGTTTGGACAACTGTTCAGACTGTTTGGACTGAAAACAAAGGCTTCTGGCATGATAATGAAATGACTCAAAAATGTAGGTTTTCTGATGCGATAGATAATGTGATTTTTGTTCCACTACTTCAAACATTAAGTTGCAGATAGACACTAGAATACAAACAGTATTAGCGTTTAGAGTCAGTGTATTTTCATTTTAATGTACCTCAGCAGGCCGTTGATGTGTTTGCTCTGCCATAAGCTTAACTTATGCCTTAAGGTAAAGGAGGATTACAGACCTCTGAATCATGTTTCTTGCCTCCTTTCAGCTAAAACATTTGCATTAGTAATGCTGCAACTTTTGTTAAGGCAGACAGTGAATGAGTCATTGATCTGTGCCCACAATGTTGTAACACCTGTGAAGAGTGCTAGACAGGCATTACGCATGGGCAGATGGGTACTGCAGGGAAAGGCTGTTTTCTTCTTGCACGTGTCAAAGGCTACATTTTATTTTTTTCTGTTGGGGGAGCTGGCACAGAAGAAGAGCCTTTTTCACTGGGATCAAAATTCTTCTTTAATTGCTTCTGTGATAATTATAATCTTTCTGTTAACAGGCATTCTTCATAATTGCTGTGAAGCCTACAATGTTGGGCTCCTAGAAGCAAAAATATTTTCCGGTCCATCAAGAGAGCAGTTTGGATATGCAGTTCAGCAGTTTGTAAATGAACAAGGCAAATGGTAAGCAGTTTGAACAGCTTGTCAGCTTGTTGTATGTCCAGTTACAAGATTAAGGAAAAACTGTTGCAACTCATTTTTCTTTCATAATTCCACATTTCATTTAGATTCCAGTTAATTCCTTTTTGTATTAGAGTTATCTTTTTACGAGTAAATACTTATGCTATTAAAACAAAAACTGAAATATTCTAAAGACGTACGCATGTCAAGATTCAGGCTTTTTTCCTTTACACAAGGCAGTCTGAGGTCTTTCTTTCTGTTAATCCTTTACTTTTGTGTCCAGCATACCAAATTCCTCAGACTCACAATTTCTGCAGAATTTGAACTCTTATTTCATTCCTTCCTGTACCAACAGCATCTTTGTTACACATTACATATATGTGGGATATTTTTCAATTTTAACATTGTTGAGGTTAAAAAAGATATTAGGGCTGGGACGTTCTAATTGTTTATATTAAAATTAAGTGAACTTAAATTTATATCATTTTGTGTCTTGAGACAGTATAAAGTGTTCATTTATCAAGGGATGGCATATTTGGATGTATATAATAACACAATCCTAGCAAAGGTCTTGTATCCTCTTCAGCTGTAAAATTTGTTGTGAAATCCACTGTTGCCACAACATTGGGTTTGAGGACTAATTAGTAATTTTTTTTTTTCCTAGTAATGTTGGTTTCAAAAAGAACTTTAAAGTATTAACCCACGGTAAGCCCACTTAGTGGAAAACACATTGTTTCCTCTTCTGTAGCCTCAGCAACCACAAAATTTGTATGAAAATGTATTTTACAGTTAAAGTTTGGAAAAGCCCATGCAAAAATACGGAGCTAGCTGACACACTTGTGCATAGCCCTGCACAGAGACACTGTGCAGTTGCAATTGGTTACACATGCAAAGATGTAAGACTGCCTAGATCCCACTGCATCTCCGGCGTTACTGTGTTTCCCGCCAGTGAGCAGGAGGCAGAGTAAGAGGAGAGCAGAGCTGTATCCTCCAGACTAAGAGCTCTCCACTGGGACAGGCATTTCCTCTCCTTCTGTTGGGTAGGCTCCCAACCTACCCTGACTCCTCGCCTGATGTGGTGGCTTCTCACTGTGTTTCTGACTGCTTTAATTTTGTGTTTAGTCAGCCGTAGATGAGAGCTCTTTTTTTTTAAAACTTCTGTGTAAAATCATTAGACATGCTAAAAAAAGAAGTCAGTCATGGTTTACTCTCTTGTTCTCTTCATTTCTAGTATATTGTCTTTTTCTTGGGACAATAGAGCTTTTTCTTGTGTGCATTATTTAAAAAAAAATAACACTGAAGTCGTTCGGTAGAGTTGGTTTCTGCTATAAGTGTGGCAGAACCTGCACTCCATGTGCAGAGCGCTTGTTGACATGGCTGAACTAGGGGTGAGCTGAAAGGTCCAAGCTTTGCATAAGATCGAGATGCTGCTTTCTGTCAGAGGGGAGCATTTATCACTGTATGCTTTTATGGAGAGACCATCATTGTGCAGCAGGAATGTGATGTACTTGAAAACTCTGTTTAGGCACAGTGGGGCTGCTCACCACATCAAACACTGCTGGGGTGGCACCTCTCTCCAAGGGAGATGTTATCCAGAATCTGAGATCCACCAGAAATTTCATCACTTCCTAAACTTTGCTTCTGTTAATAAAATCACATGGTGCTATATTAAATGCAGCTTTCAAAGTCCTCCTGTACTCTTTCAAAGAGCAGGAAGGACAGATACAGAAAAAACAGCAGATGCTAGTTATATTATTCAGCTGTATTTTTGGGAGGTACAACTCTTGAGGCAATAAGGGCTATAGAAAATGATAAAGAGAGGAGAATTTTTGCAGAATTGGGACTGCATGCAGCAGTATGTTATCACTTTTGCTTGGAGATGAGTTCAGAGAGAAGAGGGAAGGCAGCGCCCAACCAGGCATGTAGAGCTATAGATGGGTCTGGTAGATTTTGGGAAGCTGTGACACAAACAAGCAAGGGTGCACTTTTTGTGTAGAGTCAGATGATCCAGGATAATTGGACACTAGTCTGCTGTGCATCGATGGGCATTGATGGCATGTGATGCTTGTAAATAGGACAAACGTTTAAGTCAAGCACAGCTCAAGTTTTTCACAGTGTCTGGTGGGAATTTCAAAACAGGAGCTCTTTAATGAACTCAAGGCAAATTGTGAACACTGAAGAAACTCATCAATTAGAAAAGTTAGACAGTCCACCACACAAGTAATTAGCCACAACAGAAACATCATTCAGTTTATGCTCTGGATCTCCTTGTCATGAGATCATCTGCATTTGAACCATAAAATGAGACCAAATTCTCTGTTATTTTATAAACATTATCTTTCAGAAAGGCGGATTGTACCCTGTGAAGTTCATATTGAATGTGCACGCCCTTCACAGCAGCCAATAGCACATTCTGCAAAGATAACAGTACTTACTCCGTACTGATACTTGGTTTTATGTCTGTCTCAGGTGAGGAAGATTTAATGGCTGTATATAGCTGTTAAAATGCCTTTTCCTACCCAGGTGTGTCTTCAGTCTGTGGATACATCCCACAACAGAGCTAAAATCTCGGTCTGCTACTGAAGTACTGTTTGGTATCAAGTTGCAGCCACCCTGCTCAGTTATGTCTGCATGCTTAGGATTTGGAATTTTTTAATTTAGTTTCAGAATTTATGGGATTTTTCTTTTTTAAAATATTTTGTTTCATTCTGTATCATGCAGTGCCCTTACTGATGTATCACGTACTCATTGCACTACTAAATAGTTTTAAAAATCATTCCGTGTTGCTCACGAGTCATCAAAGCCCAGCAGCCTTTCTCCTGAGGTGTTGTGTTGCCTCTTCAGACCAATAAGATATTTCGCCAAAAAGATGCATTTCTGTAGCAACTTTTGTTGAAATCAATACATTTTCAAAGCCTTCTGATTTTAATGAGGAGAGTCATTTCTGCCAACTTTTTTTTTCTTTTTGAACAAAATGCTGCCATTGTTACAGCTCCGTCTTTTCAGTGCCAGCACCACTGCTAACACGGGTTCTTTGCCCAGCTTTTGCTTCCCCCAACTACATGCCCTACAGTTTGCCTTTTTCCTGCTTGGAGAAGCAGCTCTGGCTTCTGTCTTCTAGGCCTTTTAAGTTTGTCGGTCAAACTCTCTTGCCATAGCTTGCTGTAGTTTTTGAAGTTTTGAGTCTTTTGTTCAAAGGATTGAAAGTTTTAGATGGTGATAAGTGTTTTAGGGTGTGCAGAGAAGCATCTGTGAGAGTGAGCAGTTTTCTGTTCTTCATATCTATTCATCGCTTCCTGTAATTGTAGGGAAAAGGGCCAGATGATTTAAGAGGTCCTTTCTACTTTTATTCTCCTATTTCCTATTAGCCATCTTTGTGTTTAAAAAAAAACACCACACAAAACAACTAAAGAGAAAATGCATGAAAACAAAAAAAAGAAACCAGAAAATATAAAACGTGCTCTGACAACAGCTGGGAATTCCGCCCTTCACTGTGAATTCTGATTTTGTTTTCTGCTACATCACACTTTGCCAGTTACTAGCTTTGTCATGGTGTAATTTCCCAGAAATAATTCCTGTTGCACTTTGATCTGCCACTCCTGCAGCCTATGTGGTGTGGCATTGCCACTGAACTTTATTTGACTTCATGTAGTTCCGTTGCTTTGTATACAGTGTTGGAGACTGATTAAGGAGCTAAATAATAAAATCAGTGGCATTATTACATGTTAATCCCTATAGTACTGTGTAAAGACAGTCTACAAGGACACATAAAGAAGTTTTGTAAAAATAAATATTTAACTGATGGCTGAAAAAGACCCTTAATACACTATACATGATACAGTTTATTTGGAAACAAGCATTTTCAAATATTTAATATCTTGCATTCTTTCCTGATACATTCTGTTTCACTCTGTTTCATGTGTATCCTGTTTAATCATAGTAAACAAATATTTTTGTAATTAGCAGGATGCTAGCCAGATACTCTCTTGCTTTCTTCACTTCTGATGTTTTGGAAAGATACACATACTCTTTCCCAGAGCAGTATTGTGTAATTCTCTACTTTAATGGTTTATGTTAATTTTCAAAGGCAAGTAGGACTTGCTGATTTCCAATATAGATTAAGGCTAGTATTAAGCTTAAGTAAGGCTCAGGATATAAGAGAAATAATAATTAAGTTATTTTCTAGGACCTTTGAGGTTGGCAATTAGAAATAGAGGGCTATGCTTGGCAGAATTTGATTAATAACTTTTTCTCAGCAGTGTATTGATGGCAGGTTGGAGTGGTTAAGTCAAATAACAGAAGGGGTTTAATAGCTCTGTTAATTTCTGAAAATCACAGTGTCAGTAATAATTCCAAGTGTTAATTCTATGTATGGAGTGGCATTTTTTGGCCTACAGCATAGTTACGGCATTGAGATTCATGCACCGTACAAACCTACAAGGAAGGCTGCTACAGCAAAGGAGAAGGTACTATAATAACTTGTAATGAGGAGTATGAGGAGTACAAAGCTGAATGGAAGACAAAATTAAGTTTGCTTTGGGCACATATGGCGTAAATTTAAAATTGAATTTAAAATTGAAACAGTTCGTCTTGTTTGGCTTACGTTTTTCTGTTTGTATTGCACAACAGCTACAAGGTTAGTTTTAGGGCTAGTGAAAGTAAAATACAGTTGTGAATATTAAGTTCTAAAAGCAGACAGGGTATAAAGAGTGATGGTTTCTTGGTATAAACAGATGCCTGGGTTGGAATTAATGTTGAGGTTGGGGAAAACAGGAGTTTCAGAGCCCACATTACTGCTGAGCAGCATAAAGCTCACGGAGTGAGCGCAAATATGCATGTTGAAAGGGAGAGAACTGCTGAGAGAACTCTGTGGATGGTGTTTGTCTCTAGTTTATGACAATAGCAAGGGTGAGGGTTGGAGTTAGGCTTGGAGTTAGGTTAGGATTTTGGGACAGTGAGCGCTCAAGGATGCTTCTCCTCCCCCTCTTCTCCTTTCGTTCTCTCTTTGTAAGCAGAACTCTCTGCTTTGGGCTTCGAGATAACCCATGGCTGCAGAGTGATGCCCATGCGGTGAACAGGGAGTTTCGTGAGCAGACAGAGTGGTGCAGGGGGTACTTCCAAGATCCGTTAAGGTCGTTCTTTGAACAGTAGCTGCCCTCCTGCAGGGACTCTGAAGTACATTTGCCCTCTGGGAAGCTTAGAAAAAATGTACAAATATTTATAAAAGTACACAGTGCGATGTTCAGCTTGACAATCAATGCTGAAAAGCTGCTGTGGTTTCAGATATTACATGTGCAGTTCTGCCATCCTTTTTAAAACTGTTTTCTGTTTCCACAAAAACTGTTAGCCCTTACTCTCTCCCATCAACCCAGTTAGCATTTTCTAACTGTAAATATGTCTGTAGTACCTAACAAGGGGGAGACTGTAACACCATGTCTTCCTCCTGTCAATCACTGTTGATGGGCTCCAACTCTCTATGTCACCACAAGTGTTTGCGGATTTTAGCATCTGTCAGCACATAAGCGATGGAGTAGTCTCTCATGAGCTCTGGTTATTTGGTCCTGAGCTATGGTGGTTCTCCTTTCCACTGTGCAGAAAAGGCGATATTCCTCAGAGCATAACAAGAACAGAGGCCTCCTCACAGCTAGTGTGACATGCACTGTTTCTATATAGAGAGGTATTTATATGAACCTGAATTGCAGGTTTAGAGATGCTAAAAGTATACAAAATCCTGTTCCTGCTGCCTGTGTAATCACTGTTTTTGACAAGGTAATTGAGAAGGAGGTAGGTATTTTTAAAATATTCCTGCACACAGAAAATAGAATCTGAACTTACCCCCAAACAAACTGGCAAAACAGAATAACATTATTCGTGCTCTTAAGTTTATGTTTAATTGACATAAAATAAACTAAAAAAGTGCAGTTGGCAGTATTATCTTTGAGAGCTAAAAGGGACTCAAACTCTTCCTTGTGCTTCTAAAACTATGTAGTTTTACCAAAGCCATTTTATTCAACTTCATTATAAAACTGCAGAGTAAAATCAGATTATCCCTGTAAAGTTAATAAGATATATAGCAACTGCTTTGAAACATAGCAATTTCATAAAACGTGGGGTTTTAATAGCACAGGGTATTTGCATTAGCTACCTATAAAATTTTAGAGGACAACAGTTGAGCTTTTAGCAACCCATTGACCAACTAAAAAAGATGGTTTCTTATGAAACTCCATGTTCTGTACTGGGGCCCCTGTCCTTTTACTGTACCATAAATGCATTAATTACTACCATAGACTGCTCTGTATGAAAGAAAGTCATACTGCTGCTGGAGCAAATACCCACAGTCCCTGCTTTCTAATAATCCATTTCATTTTTTCATATCCCTTGAGATCATCTTCCTGTGGTCCTGTTTTGTCTTACCCTCATTTCACTGCACTTTAAACTGTATAAAGAATTGTCCTTCTCTTCCAGCTCTACATGGCCCTGTATTGTCTCGTGGTTTCACTCTGAGAGTAGTGCTGAAAAACAGGTGTTCTTAAACAGTATTCCCAGGGGGTGAACTGACCAACCAGCTTTGGGAAGGCTTTCAGATGAAAGTTAAAGAGGTCTGGAGGAGCAGATATTGGAGGGGAAACCTTACTGGCAGATGAAGGAATGAGTCAGAGAATATGAAGCACTTTGTATTGAAGGCACTAATTATTGTAAGTCTTTACGTTCTTGTTCAGGATTAAATACTTCACACAGCAGACTGTTATCACCTGCAGTATTTTCTTTCTGACTCAGTGCTGTCAGGGTGTGGTAGTGTTCAAGCTCAGGCATAAGCTTTTGAGTGTTGCTGAACAGATAGTGTAGGAAATGCTTCTTATCAGTTAAAAGAGTAACTTAAAAGGAATCAGTTAACCGTTAACTGACAGAACAATACAGTATTTTTTGTCTATCAATCCCCAATGTATATATTTCTAAGTTGGTATCCATCTGCATATGTTAATATCTTTGCTGTGTTTCTTCTGACACTGAGACATAATGTCACAGAAGCAACAGTATGTGTGTTTGAGGCAGTCTAATCCCCAGAAGCTTCTCCACCAAAGTTGCCCCTGGTGAATCTAGTGTATTAACATGCAAGTAAAGGTTCTGAACAGCTCTGGAGAACATTCCCGAGTGCCTTAGGTGATACATCTGGTAAAAGCCTCTTTACCTCTTTACCTATAGTTGCTATGCAGCAGTTCTGCTGGACTTTTCCTGCATCATTAAAGACCTAATGAAATTCCTGTTATTTTAGGTTGTTGGTCGGTTCACCCTGGAGTGGCTATCCAGCTAACAGAACCGGAGATATCTATGCATGTCCTGTTGGTACATCCAAAACCACCTGTAAAAAATTGAGTTTACAAGGTAAGTTGTAACGGATATTGTCTCTCTACAATTGTTCATTTTTTCCTTGTTTTTGTACCAGGCCAATCTATCTTACTAAATCTTTTATTGGTGGGAGTCGCGTGTGTCCTGAAACCAGCTGCTGGGGGGCACCAGGGTGAGTGGGGTGAGTGAGGGGGCTCCGTGCTGGTGTCTGGAGCCGGATCGCCAGGCACAGCCCAGGAGCCTGGTGCAGGCTGCCGGGACATCAAGTGTCTGCATCTTCACCAAACCAGGCGTGCCTGTGTGCATGATCATGAGCAAACTGACAGCTGGACCAGGCGGCTTAGAGGGGCCTCAGGTCCGCGAGTGGGTACGAAGTCTTTTCTGCCTCTGTGTGTTTGCAAACTAAGCACGAAATGGGATTCACTTTTGAGTACAGTGAAAATATGGGGCAGCAGAGCATGCTGAGATGCCTGGTTTGTGTTTACTGGTGGTGTGGAGCATTGCTGTCCTTCACTGCTCCTTCCAGGTTTTTGTCTAAAGCCTGACACTGGGTCGGAGGATTCTGGCATCCCGAGGAATTTAACAGTAGCTGCTCAGCTGCAGCTACTCAGCCAGCCAAAAATACTCAACAGTTAGACCATTTCTTCCTCCCTTTTGCCTTCAGCTCTCTTGAGGGCAGGTACTCTAAATGGCCATACTTAATTCATGTCTATAGTTAATGGTTAGCAAGTTTTTGACAAAGAGTAGCTTTCATTTCTCTTGTCTCAGAATTGTGTGCAGCCATTTGGAAAAGGCCTCTTAGATTCTGAGAAATCAAGCTTTTGAAAAGGAATTCTAACTTACTAAATTGCTTTTGAATCTTACTTACTATTCTGTCATTACTTAATCTCTTTTTATTTCAGCTTTAATAAATATTCCAAATGTGACTGAGATAAAGGAAGACATGAACCTTGGCTTGACTCTGATACAGAACTCAAAAACAGGAGGGTTTTTGGTATGTATCAAGGACATATTCAGTACACACAGAAATTCTTGAGGAGAATGAAGAAACTAGAATACTCCACATTTTTTGATAAATCCATGATGAATGTATTTTATTATGCAGCATAGATTAATACTTATTTTGCATATTTTAAAATATTCCATCCCACTGTCATTACCTAGGGTCCAAAATCAGGAAAATTACAAATTCTCTCCTTCATCATTTATCTAAATATCCTGTGGAATGGCACATAATTAAAGATTCTGTAATTTAAGTCAGACAACATAGGTAAGAATACTACCACCATGGACATCTTTAAGGCAGTCTTGTATATTTCTCATTATGCTTTCAGAAGACAGTATGAGATCTCCCCTCCACCATACGCGCTTGCACAATGACTGTTCTCCTGAGATATTAGGATTTCTAGTCCCGTGGATCTGCGATATGTTTTATTAGGTTAGTGAGCTGGAGGAGGGTGCATTTTCTATATGTATATTCTGCAAACCACTCTCCTTGGAGCCTGTAAAACAGATTTCGTAATTAAATGGAAGTTAACACCTGTTTATTATGCTTTTTTACAATCTTAACCATAAGCATGAAAACCCTTAGAGTGTGAGGGTGTTCCAGTTTGATGCATACATTGTAGGCATGTGCAGGAATTAAGTGAAACAACAACCTACAGACAAAAGAGCTTTGAGGCTCACTTTAAGCTTTGTATTTTTCTGTCGCCTCTTCCCAGTATATCACAAAATTATTCAAATGTTTATTATCTTCATTACCACATCACCTAGTTCGCTGAAGTACTTAAAAGTAGGCCTAATTCCAACTGTTCCAGCAGCTCTCTTGGAGATAGTAAATTTAATCATAATTTCAAAATACAGCAACAGTGCTCTTCTTGATTGTTGGATTGAGAAGATACTGATTAAGAAAATCTTATTCTGTCTCTTGGATAATACCTTTAATAACTGTTAATACCATCCCATGCATACCCACTTTTAGTCAGTATCACTAATTGCAGTCATATAAAACAATGCAGGAAAATTTGTATTTCCTAGTAATACTTGAACTTCTCTCAGTTAAAAAGTATTTCCTGATCCATACGTTACTGATTGACTCTCCTTAAATTGCATAAAATAACAAAAAAAAAAAAATTCAATGCTAGGACATGAAGAGCTAGCCATGCCTTTGGCAACAGGAGTTCTCTTTGGCATGGGGATAATGGGGTACTGGAGACAGGTGCTTATCTGTGACTCAGCCTCAACAAGTACCAAAAGCCTCATGACTCAGTTGTGTCAAGAACTGGACAACAAGTGGAGAAGCTCTGCTCCTAATTGCAAGCTGCTGCCAGCCAGGACTTTGCTCCCAGATGCTGTCTCTGGCAGCTGGCCTCCATGATGGGCTCTTCGGGTTATGCTCAGGGCTTCCTCCTCACAGCTCGCTGTGCTCCTTCCCCTTGCGGCTGCTTCTCTCTTGGCCTCCGTCCACTTCACAGAATCATGGAATCATAGGTTGGAAAAGACCTCTAAGATCACTGAGTCCAGCTATCCAC
>Ga0181612_154039_pt1 | contig 16585 bp, 17 predicted proteins | sample HoacroProtozoa21_FD_119630 | JGI IMG/M metagenome (GOLD analysis project Ga0181612, IMG submission 119630) | Hoatzin crop microbial communities from Cojedes, Venezuel. Combined Assembly of Gp0051906, Gp0051904, Gp0051908
CTGCATCGGCGCGGTCTAGTGCCGGCGGCGGCGCGCGGGGCGTTTTCCTCCTCCCCCGCCTGCCCAGGGGAAGGCAGCTCCGCTCCTCTCCGGACGGCGGTCGAACCGTGGTGCGGTGCGACCCTGGTGTTGTGAAGTAGCCGTTCTCCGACTGGCGACGGCCTGATTCACAACACCAGCTGCTGCACGGCACCCGAGGGGGCTTCTCCGCCGGGCTCCTCCACGCTCTGCCCTCCTCCAGGCTCTGTCCTCCACACCACCGCGTGCTGGAAAGCAAAGCGACAGGGTTAGGTCTGTCGATCCCACGGGTTATATATCCCTGCTTGTTTAAAATATGGAAGTGTGAAGGGTGTGCATCTCCAAAGAACAAAATAAATTAGAAATAAAAGTGGCGAACTAGCTCTGCACTCAAGACCTGCTGCTTCGTAGAGGTGGGCACTGCAGCACGATGCTGGGCAACATGTACAGCTGCACTCCTGCCCATCTCAGGAGGGATGGAAGCTTGCAGGCAGGGGAAGCAACATAGAAACTCTGCCAAGCCCTCAGGGACACGGGAGAAACAGGCTGCTTTGTCTCAGATACGAAGGCACTGTCTGAAGGAGAGCGGTGCCCCAGGGACCTCATGGCTTCCCAAGCACGACACCACCATTAACCCTCACACCCGCACCTGGTCTGCTCCTCTGAGGTGGGCGAGACCAGCACGTGCCCACGACGTTGCCCAGCGTGGTGGCATTCAGGAAGGTGTCCCCAGCCCCACAGAGTCCTGCTGGGACCCATGAATGTCCCAGTCCCCAGGCCCTTCATCCCCCTCCGAGGCACCCACCCCTCAGGAGCTTGCAGAACCTGATGGACACAACCCACTGCCGACCAGGAAAGCTGATCTTCTTTTAAAACCACACAGGGAGTTACGGGTTCTGGGACTTCCATATTGCTCGAGGGAAAAAGAAATCTCCCTCACCTGCACAGGGCTGACACTGGTGAGCACGCTGACTGTCGCAGCCTTCACGCAGCGTCTCCCTTGGGCGGGACAAGAGTTCAGTGTTACAATGCTGCAGCAATACAAGAACAGCCTTGGGCAGAGCACAGGTCCAGGTAGTTCTGCAGCTTTTCAAGCAGACAAAAAATTGTGGAAACAAACAGAAGCTTCTCCCCGATTCCCCTCAAAATGCTGCATGGGTGGTACAATGTCCTGCTTGAAGTAGTCAGGTCATTCTTAAGGGGCTGCCAACAGCTCCTTATTGGGCTAATTCATTCAGGCACATGCAAAAAATAAGCAAATAATAAACTTCATCCTGTGTATCACTGACTTTCCAAAAGAAAGCAAAGTTTCTGTGAATCAGCTCAGGACTATCCCCGAGAAGAGGACCCACTGCAGGAATCCTTATGCAAACCGGACAGAAAGCGAGCGATGTGAAGCCTAGCAAACCTCCAGGGAGAGACTGCTGGTTTTGAGTCATTCTCCTGAAATGGGGTTAGATGTGGAGGCAAAACTCCCAACCCTGTTGGCGAAGTGCCATCCTCCCCATCCATGCCCACTGCCCAATTTAATCCAAAGGAAACTTCACACATTGTCTTTCCCCTGCAGAGAAGGGAGACGCGGTCATGTTTAGTCCCTGGCCCAAAAAGCAATTAAGATACGCACCAACAGAAGATACCCCAGAGAGACGGGTGACACAATTTAGTTGCTGTAGGAAACGGAGCTAAACTTCTTGACACGTGTGTACGTGTGCACACTTGGAAAGCCTCAGTCATGTTGTACTAACAGAGATGTTATGTAAAGAGCAGTTTCTGGAATTCCAACATGTTGAAAAAACCAATGTACTTATATTTTATGCGTATCTATTATTCAGCCTTCAACCCTGAAAGCTGAACTCGTGTTGTGGCTGGTGCTGATCAACGGTGACATGATAATGCCGGATGAAGGTGAATCGTCTCCCCCGAGCAGATCGTTCACCACGCGTGGTGGCACTGAGCACACTTGATGAAGCACGTTGTGTCACACACAGAGTAATGCCAAATACTTATGGTATGTTCTCTGTTCCCTGGGAACACTAAAGTCTGCCACTAGTACTCTGGGTGGGAAAAGAAAAAGAAATGATACGAGCCCTTTTCAAGGTTGTTTAAATCCTCCTGAAGCCTTTCATACAATCTGCACTGAAGTTTATCAGACTACTTCAAAAAAAGCAAGCTATTGTATATGCAGTGCCTGCTCCCTGGAAGAAGCCACATTAAAAGCCTTTTTGAGTAAAAAACATTATTATATATTGTACAAGTGAGAAATGAACACTTGATCTACTTTCTCTTCCCATAATATACCGAAGATGGACACTGGTTTTCTGCTTCTTTAGCCCCTCAGCCAAACAGTCTGACGTAGTCTCAGAGTACCCCTGAGCTGAAATTTTAATATTCTCCCATTTCTACTCAATTTTATTGAGTCATCTACCGGCAATAACTTTCACATTCTTTAACGCTACGTGGTTTGAAAGCTTTCCTACGATTTCAGCTAGGCCACGCATACAGCGTACAACCTCCTGAACAGCTGAGAAACCAGCAGCTAGGGAACTGCACCCCCCCATGCGGTCTGGAAGCTTCGAGGAAAACCACCAAAACCAAATATTTACATGAGGATGACACTAGTGCATTAGGAGAATAATCTCATCTTCTATAAACAGGAAAACAAACTTCTCAGTTTGGGGGGGAAAAAACCCAACACACACACACAAAAAACACCCCAGTAACACAGATAATCTTGCCTAAGAATTAGCTTTTTTTTAAAAAAAATATTTAGAAACAGGAAAGCGTAATGAGAAACCGTGCCAACGTGCTGGGTTTTGTACGGTGAGTTTCCAGGCGGTGAGCAGGACTTGGGCGCGGGGTCAGCACAGGACTCAACTGCAACCCCACCCCACAAGGTTATTACCGCCCTTAATATCCCACACAAATAGATTTCCTGGCTTTGGTCACAGCAGTCTATTAATTCAGCCCTCTTGTCTGGTACATCTTTATCCTCTGCAGGTTAATCCTGCCAAATTCCTTTGCTGTAGTACATGTCACACAGCATATAATATCCAACAATGCAATTTTGCTAATCCTGTTTTATCAGCTTTGTTGCCCTGTCTGGTCAATCCAATAGCGAAAAACTGCACATAAGGTTTTTGCCAAGATCTCCCTCTCTTTTGCCTCCCCCCCCCTTTGTATGGTTTCAATTAAATGGTTTGAGAGCAGAACATAGCATTTGGATACCCGCCAATGTCATTCAGAAGCAGAATGTCAAGGCACTTAATTATATAGGTCTCCCAATTCTTTCAGGAGCCCCACCTACCCAGTCAGCTGAATTTACTAAATGCAAGTGTAAAAAATCAGCTCAAATCTCTTTTTAAAACACTCTCCACGCATTAAGGACTTGAAGATGGCTGAATAGCGATATATTTATCGCCCATTATCTTACTAAAAGATTAAACAAATGAGTAAAGACTGTCTCATTAACAGTTCTTTGTTGTCTTGTTTACTGTTTAGTGGACTCATTAACATTAATTATTAGAAGAGGAACATCAATTATTGCAACAACCTTTGTCAAGCCTAGCAAACTGACTGCTAAACAGCAAGCAATCCATGTTCACCAGGCAGGATTTGCATGGACAGCAAGAAGGGAAAGAAGAGACCCCTGAAATCCTCGACCTTGCTCCAAGGCAGCAGAGATCCAGCGTCGCTGGTTAATTCTGGCATCGGCGGAGCACCCTGCTCAAGACCTCTAGACAGGGAATAAAAAGGTGAGTAAATTCTGAGCTTAACCCCCAAAGACTGGCTTACCCAGCAATACGTGGTGAGCTGTGAACAAAGGGATCCCCGCTTCCCCTGGCGCTTGCCCGGCTGTATTTACCACACTAATTACTTCAACGCAGGGAGCAGCCCTTTCTCCCCCTCGTCATCGGCGCAGTGCATGTGCTTGTATAAATGTAGCACAGACTGCGGCATCGATTTCGGGATTCTCTGTCAACCCGCTGCTAGAGCTGGCTGCTTTGCTACCTCAGGTGAAGGGCATTTTCACACTGTTACAAGATCTTAGGGCTTGGGCTCCCCCCTCCTCCTCCTCCACCCTCTGATTTCTTTTTCCTTTGGAGAAAACCAGCCCCAGGTGGAGATCTCCTCTGCCCCAGCAGGGATTCAACACTGCATCAGTATTTTAAAGACACCATACATTTCAGCAGCTCTGGCAGGAGTTAAATATCAGTGCTGCCACATCCATTATTTAAGATACGGTGAGGAAGAAGGCTGAGTCACTAAGCTGGATCTGTCACCTCTGACACAGTTTCTCAGCCTAAATACAAGTGCCAGCCTGTGCCCAAGTACGAAACGAACCTTTTCAGAGGGACCCTGAGCCAAATCCAGGCCACCTAAGATTATATTTACATACAAACAGAAACAAGGGCAGCTAAGCACTGTACTTTTTGCAGATGCTTCCACAGCCACACGCTGTGAGCCACCGAGAGGGAATAATGCAGATCGCTCCTTACGCCATCCAGGTTTTAAGGAAAAAACCTTTGCAATTTCTGAAGAGCTGCCCTGCGACAGCCGCCCTGTGCTCGGCATCGCCAGCAGCCTTCCTCCTCGCACCACCACCACCTTCCCCTTGCTGCCCCTCAGAGTGCATCGGCTCTGCCTGGATCTCCCCGCTGATTAAAACGTGAAACAATTAAGCTGGTTGCTAAATTAGCGATTCTGGCCCTACAGCCTCCTGGCCGGAGAGAGGTCCGCAGAGACAGCGTAGCCTGTTACCTCGGCATGAATTTGTGCTGACAGGACAGTCCATCCATCTTCACTTCTTTAGACAGCTGTGCTTACCTAGCAGAATGTAAACATCTCTGCACTTTGCTTACGGGATGAAAGGAAGCATTAGTTTCCTATTGCATTTCCTCCTACAAGATCAATCACACATGCGGGCTAGACACAGCATCCCTATGTTTGTAATTAATCTCGTAAAGGAAGAACATCACCTCTCAATCGATTGCTATATTTGTATGCAGCCTTCCTGCAAGAGAGGGCGTAGAAGAAGAAAATACAACCCGGCAGAAGAATAATAATCAGCTGATCCCTTATTAAAAGGCTGGTACGCGCTATATATGCACAGCAAGATGCTTTTTTAGTGAGCCGATCTGCTGTTGGAAACACCACCCGGTGATCAGTGTTGATCATTAACACCGGGGACTTCAGGATTGCTTTTAGATGTCCTGATGGAGGGACTTTATTTCATCACAGTGAAATTCAAAAAGGACTTTCTGGCTTTTTTTCTGACATTTTCACTAAAACAATACACATCTACTTCAAAATAAACTTCCAGATGCTTTACGGTCTCTTGCTCAGTGTTACCAAACGCAGACAACAGAACTGGACAGCACAGGGTTTGTACACTGCCCTGTCTGCGCACAGGAGACTCCTTTTACCAACACTGCTGCTCAGGAAGCATGTCTCGTTCCCATTTTCCTTACTGTGGATGGGGATGTTCAAAATCCAGGCTACGAAAATATTTATTAAAAAACAAACCAAACCCCCACCCCACAACCTGCTAGATTCCCTGAGAGCACAAGAAATTATTCTTCATAAAGCAGATAAAGAGGTGTGTGCAAAGTTATCGCCCTTCTGAGGCCAACCGAGACTCAAAGGTTAGAGTGACTCAAACACAGAGTCCTTAAAAACAAAACAAAACAAACAAAAAAAAAACAAACCACAAGCAGGAAAGCAAGCACTCTTCAGCAGTCCCTAGGACCCAGGCCTGACTCTTGCTACTGTTTTAGATCTCTCCGTTTCATTGCACAAAATGCATTGAGCTCACTGACATTTACGTTGGGCCAGCATATTCTTTATAATGAGAAAATAAATAGTCTCTGAGACACGTTGAGATGAAACGTACACTTCTGATAGGCACCATGCTAGTCTAGGGTGTCACTGCCGATTCTGATTTAAAGCAGTAATACAAAGATTTGCTTGCTGAATGCAATATATTGAGACAAGTCAGAGCCTTTCCCCCTTTATCCGAGCAGCAGCAGGACAGGGCTGCTACAATTCATTACAGAGCTCAGCCTGTGGTACTTCACACAACCTGCTTTACAGGCTTGGAGATTAGGGTCTAATGCTTCTATGATCAAATATTCAGAAGTATTGAACTGTGCATGCCTGAGAGGAGGAAAAAAAACCCCATACGTTTTAGGAAACTGATTTACAATAATAGAGAACAGTGCATGTAATACAGCACTTTAAAATAAAACGCAGGCGTGGTATTATCTACCCAATTTCCAACACTACAGCCACATCAGCAGGGCCTGTGAAGACCTGGAAGCATCCTTCTGCCCACCAGCACCCACCGCTGGGGCAGGTAACGCTCTGCTGCATGGCCTCTTTGGGGACAGAGGCTGATCTTTTTTATTTTGTACTGTTCCTTTATCATTTAAACATCTTTTGGCTTTAGAAAAATTAAAGTCTTGCCTCAAAGCAAAAAGTATCTCGAATATGCACGAAATACTTAAGTGTACCATTTTCTTTCAGTGTACTTAAATAAGGCCTTCACTTAGATATATATATATGATTTTCATAAAGAATGGGAAGCCAGTGCCTCCATTTTAGAAACCCTTTATCAGAAAATACTCACATCTACGTGATAATGAGCTGGCTTTCATCTGGGAAACCTATGGCCCATTACCAGATTGCCTGTTCATTGTTTAGAGGAATCACCAGCAAAACCAAGTGGCAAATCACCGGTTTGAATCTTTCCGCCTCTACGCGCCCGCTCCCTGCGGGACAGAGGCACAGCCCCTGGACGGATGGTGCTGGCACTCAACCCAAAACGATGGGACACTTCAGGAAGACCACTCAGGCGCCTGGCCCCTCGCCTCTTCCTGCCTCCTGGCTGCAGCGAGGGGTATCCTCCCCTCACCACTGGCACAGAGATTTCCATGGTCGCAAGGTGCGCAGAGGCTCACACGCCCGCGTTGCTCTTCGGATGCCTCCTCTCTGCCCCTCCTTTATCATGAAAGTCCGGAATGAGAAGTGTAAAGGTGCAGCAATTCAGTGAGAAGCATCCCACCTCCCCCATCTTCTGTAACCCAGTGCTACTGAGCGTCATCCTTGCCAACAGAGGAGGGAGCTGCTTTTCCTGCTTTGCCCAGTCCCTGGGTTTCAACAGTCCAGGGTGGAGGGGAAATCTGAGTCACTCCCTCTCTTAAAACACGCTGTTTGCAAATCCTCATCCCTAAAATTAAGGTGCTGTTCAAACTTTCAGTGTTTGGTAAGGTGCAGAGAAGATATGGTCCGGCCACAAGCCACTGGCAATATAAAATACAAACGTGTAAGTATTTGACTAAGGGGCAAATGGTAAGCCCAGGGCTGGGTACTGAGTGTTAACCTACGCTATCTCTCTGTGCCTGTTTAACAGGAGACTTCAAGACGCTTGGCTGACTTGGAAGTTTTCATGCCTTGCCAATTGCCTTCAGGCTGCAAACCTTAGAAGGTGAGATTTTCCTGTGGCGTTTTGACTTTTCTGCCTGAAACCCAGAGAGCTGAGGAGCAGTCAGAACAGAGGTGAAAGGAACCCGTTAAAAACGGTAATACACTCACTGCACGTGCCGAGTAAAACTTGCGTAGAGTGCAAAAGGAAGGGAAGTTTCCTAACGCTATTTCCTCCACATCCGTGTGACCATCACTGTCCTTTGCTCCTACGTGTACTGCTCTCAAGTCTGCAAGACCAGTAAACGCAAATCCTTCTTCAGGCTGCAACTACTTTCTCGGTCTTGATGAGCGAAGAGAGGATCCTTCTCACCTCTCCTCCTTAACAAAATTGAAGACTAACATTAATACTCGTTCCTCCCTCCCGCCCTCAGCCAAATGCCACAGGTACCTTCAGCTCTTTTCCACCGTACCTTTCACAGCCAACTCGCAGTTCGGGGACAGGGAGAGCTAACACAACACGATGGCCAGGTTAACAGAAGGTCTAATTAAGCTGTAGGAATTGGAGATTTTCTTCAGTGTTGCGGCATGGTGCCTCTCCCAAGGGAACATTGCTCCAGTCTTCAGTGGACGGGAAGGATGTTCGGCTTTCGGGGCAGGACCTCAGAGATCAGCGCGGATGTCGTAGGTCAGGATGGAGACGCACCAGCAGAGTTTAGCGGGCAAGGTTTGCACAACGTACCACTCCTCCCTCCAGCCAGAGATACCAGCTGTCCGTTGCCATGTGAGCAAGAAAGCAACATATATGCATCAACAGACATAAAGGAGAAATTCAGGTCTATGATCTCGCACAAATATAGTCGTTTTAGCAAAGGGGGATAGACACATTTGAGCCTTACATGGATAAAAGGGTGGAAAGCATGTCCTTTCCACATTTTGAAATAAATTACGCTGAGATCAGAAATATCAGAAAAGTTGACCAGGGGTCTAGTAGTGCTCCTTCTTAAGAGAAAAAGACCCCAAATTCCTCCAAATTTTATCTGCTGTTTGTTATGCTTCTTTTATAAGTAGCTACCCTTCTGTTACCAGACCTACAGAGACTGGAGACACACATTTCTCAAAGCAGGCAGGAAGACAATAACAATTTACAGAATTATTCAGTTCTGTTGAAGCCAGATAAAAACCACGATCAGCATAACAATTCAAAACAATATCCCTAATGAAATGCAGTCTCTGGTCCCAGCTATTTTCTACTAAAAAAACCCCCATACAACTCCCCCCCCCAAATCTCCCAAACCAAACCAACAGCCCAAAGCAACTCTTAAGTATGCAAGTACTTCCCCTTCCTCTGCAGAGACCACACTGCATGTTAGTGCAAGCCAGCTGCAAAAAGCCATCCCCTCTTCTGTTACCAAACCAGGGAAAAAACATGAATCAAAGTGCAAATACTTCAGAGATTTCCCATTAAAGCTGCAAACTTGACAGAGAATCACATATGGTCAGTCATACCACAAACGTGAAGCCACAGTCCTAAATCCAGCTGGTCTCCTTTATCACAACAGGATGCGGCTGTCAAGCAGTAGTCACCAAAAGAATGAAGTAATCTAGGGTCTGGAAGATAATAAGTTCGATGGAGGCATGTTTGAGGATTTCAGCTTAATTAATAGCAATGGATTTTATTATCCTCTGCCTCCAGTTTTTTCTCTTAGAATTTAATCAGAAAAAACAAGCATAAGAGAGTTTAATTATTTGCTGGGAAAAAAACCGCACCAAACCCACCATGTATTTGGGTTTCTTACCATACAATACTCGCGTCTCTATGTGCGCCTGTGCGTTCTTACGGCACTAATCTGTTTAACACAAACAAGCGCAAGTATCTGAAGATGAGAATCTGTACCTAAAGACATAGCTGACAAAACATACTCACATGTGCAAATCGGATGCTCAGGAACGAAGCTAAACTCAGGTTATTTGCACAAATAAGGTGTGGATTTTTTTTTTATTTCCCCAGTAGAGCTGACAACAAAAGTACTCCTGTCATCATCACAGCCTCCTGCAATGTTAACACTGAATTTTCTCTGTGTGCGCACGTATGCAGGCAGCTTTTGTGAACGTTTGTCTACAAAATTATAATAGGTGTCTCTCCTTGTGCACTGGCTCGTGTGATAGCGGTTTAAAAGACAAAACCAAGCCCTGTCTTTAATATAGTGTTATCAGAGGCATCTCCCTTGGGGAGGTGTTATGGCCATCTAGCAGACACCTAGATGAGACATGCGCTTCTTCGGAGAGATATTGCCACAAAACGTTTCAGAGAAAGAATGGATGCTTAGCTAACAGATGCGCATAATTACTAATCTGTGATGCTCCTTAATGGCAGATTTTGACAAGCAGTTTTGAGAGGTATCACAAAGACATGCAATAGCGCTGCTGAGTTTGCGACTCCTTCCCCTGGAATCCTCCAAGCTTAACTTCTATTAGCTATAATTCCCCCCTCCCCCCACCTTCAACAAATATTTGGAGATCCCAGCCCACCACTGCCCTCCCCTCCCAAAGAAGCATGTCAGAACAGAAAGGTGCATCCACATTTCCCTCGCTGGGTGCGAGCGCTGCATCACAACCGAGCAGAGATGCTTCCAGCAGAGGGGAACACCGCTGCTGCTGTGAGAGAGGTTAACGTAAAGAGGGCACTACAGAAATGAAACGGAGTTGCCCCTATGGAAAACTGATTCCTACCTAAGGTGGAAAAATTAAGGGGAGACGGGGTGTTGCCACAGAAATACAGCTTGGGAGGCCAACTGCTCTAACTTGGACTGAAAGTATAGGGGATCGTGTTTTGCTCCCAGTATCGGAGCTGCAAAACCATACATACCAGTTGGGTGTAACGGGCAAGACCTGACACCCGGAGCCGAGTAACTGGTCGTATTTCCCTGTGCCTCCCTGCGCGCCAGCACAGCTGAGGGCAAGATTACAGATCCTTGCTATTCCTGTCCTGGAGAGGCAGGGTGCCCTGATTCACCGCTCAGCTGGTTTGCTCCTGTGATTTCAGGGGATGGCCTAGATGTGCTGCAAGGAATTAACCCCTTGCCCTCCGTCCCGCACTCGCCTTTCTGTTGTGAAGTGTAATAGTGACAGAAACCCCTAGAACAGCACATCTTGCTGTGAGCGAGAATGATCGGCACGGGGCGCAACACCTCCAAGCCCCGCTTGCGGACCGTTTTGAGTATTTTAAAGCAGCGTACAATTGGCTTTTGTCCCTTCTTTGCATATCCATCCTACCTGGCCACCCTGGCAAGAGGTGACTGTTCTTGCTAAACCCCTCATTTGCCTCGCCATCCACCCCGACAACAGAGCACCCCAATCCTTTGAAAAAGCAACCCAGAAGCTCCCGTCTCAACAGAGCAAAACGCGACACTGAAAAAGCTCGGGAAACCACGCGTGGGACAGGTTAATGCAAACCATTTCTGAAGGTGGAACGGAAGCGCTGAGATCCGGAGGCAGCAAGCGGCAGTCTCCCAGCAGCAGCTGATAATGGAAAAGGCCACCGAGCGTCTGCGGTGTACCGGGAGCCCTGTCATGCATCGCAAACGTCTTCTGAAAGGTTTTATAAACAAATCCGAGAGAGGTTATTAAATTCACCATTCTGTGTACAGAAGGCATGAAAAAATTGTTGTGAATCGGGTAAGTAAACAGAAGTCTAACTGCAAATAATAAAACTACATAAATAATACACGAATGATGACTAGATTGCTGTATTTCAAGTGGGTTTGAGGCAGATGTGAAACAGGTGGTAATTATTTGCTACAGAGTAACTACAATTTACTTGAATTAACTGCATAATACATTTTGGCCACAAACCCTTGTATTAATGCAATGTTTTCTGAACTTCTTTAGGGGAAAAAAAAATAGTAGCATATCAAGTTGCATTTTACCATGGCACTTACTTTTTTTTTTTCTTTTTTAAATCATCAATAAAATACAAACTTCCAGGCAGATCTCTGAGGTCGGGCAAGTTGCCAGGGTGGCAAAGACCAGGAGCTCCAAGCAAGAGCGCTGGCTCCACGCAAGAGCTCCCTTCCCACTTCTGTCACCCCAAAGGCCAACACGGAGGACCACGTTACGTCTCCTGCTGCTGTGCCCCGAAATTTCACCCCGGGCATCTCCATGGGCCACTTGATGGGCTTGCATGGTAACTCCTGCAGCTGTATTTCTCAGTCACAGACACACCTACTACATCTCTACTGGTTTCAGGCACGTACACTAATTATGATGATGTTCCAGTGGAAACTTCCTCTTTGATTTGGCACGCTATTCTTTCAGCACACAATGATGAAAAAACTTAATTTGCTTCAGACAAGCCTGTTATCTGTATTAATAAATTACAATGCCAAAAATAAGAATAGCGGCACCTGAAACTCCACCAGCGAAAAAAGTATTAAGGAAAAAGTATCAAAACTACTGTGCAATGCATGTATTTGCTATATTTAGCTTTTTACCCTACAGGATTATAATCCTGAAGTAGGATGAAAAATGTGCTGAATCACTACGTCTAAGAAAATGCATTCTTCTTCAAGCAAAATGTACCAGCCACGTAAAACTGGATCTGAGTGCTTTTCGCCCTACATTAAAATACTTCTTGAACTGAAAGAGATTAAGGAATACCTGAGACCTTCCCGAATGCATGGTTCAGAGGAGCAGGGAATTAAATCACAATTCACGTACTTCGAAGCTGGTATTCAGATTGTTTTGCGAAAGGAGCACTCTCTCTGTTTTGATAACCCAACGCACTGTGACCACTTCGGAATACACGCATTACATGTATATTGGATCCCATACTGCCTACCTTCTTCAGAAATAAGGGCAAGAGAGCTGACTTCGGCGATGCTATTCATAAACGTTAGGATTTAGTCCTGCAAATCCTTCATCCGGTGGTGATGCTGATAAAATTGTGGGGAAAAAAACGCAGATCCTCACTGTAATTTGCAAAAGTCTTGTGTACGAAAGTTGTCAAACGCATTGGCAATGTGCATAAACAGAGCGAGCCTCTAAAAATGCAGACACACGCTGAATTTTTGAAGACGTATTTTAAAACAGGAGGCATGTTTTGTCAGCTAAAGAATTATTTTTAGAGAAACTCAACATATCGGGTTCCTACCTTGCCTGAATAAGTGGTGCTTTGGTACCATATGGCAATTTCCACCAACAGTGGCAACAATATCTTTTTTTAAATAATATCCTTTTTCCTCTCAACAAGCTTTACAGATGACTATAGGGAAAAAAACCACACTTGAATTAAGCAGATGCTTATGACATTCCTCCTGGCAATATAACATGATTTATTGAGTTATACCGCAGTCTTCAGCTTTTTAACCAGATTAAGGCTGAAAAGAAGCCGGCAACTAAAACATTTTTCCATTTTTATTTATATTATATTTAGTTATGTTATATTTTTAGTTAAATAAACTTGTGGAAGAGTACAGAAGCTACAAGACCTAATGGCCTGGATACGTAATTAATCAGATTTGCAAAGCAAGGATCATTTATCTACATAAAACAAATAGAATCTATTCTATTAAGCTAACCCATTCAAATCACAAACCTGACTGCTGCTAGTGAGAATATTTTGCTTGGCGAAGGTCCTAAAGGTTCTAAAATTATGTATGCTATTTTTATTTCCTCCTTGGATTGGATTAGTTACTAAGCAACTAAGAGTTCAGTTCTGTTGGTTAACAGACATAATGCATTTCATAAAATTGGTTACTATATAGGACCTAAGTGCCCCTGAAGAAAAGACAGTACAGTGGTCTTTTGGAGGCTATATGGTTGCAAACAGTTTTGTACAACCAACTGTCCCAGCTTACATTTTAAATGCACATAATTACTATCTGGGTTGCAAGTTTTTTTAAAAGTTTTATCTTTCGGAGACATTTTTAAGAACAGAGGGATCTCTAAGTCAGTGTCCTCCTTGACAAGGGAATTTGATCACTTTTCATTTTCCTAAATATGCTGCTAAGGAATTGAGCTATCTCATCAGTGTAGTGCTTGCTCTTCAGTGCATTAAACAGAAATAGGACACAGTGTAATAAAAAAAAAAAAAAAAGTAAAAAGCAGCGGGGAAGATAAAGAAGATGCCCTGAAATAGCTCTCACTCCTGAAAGTAAACAAGAATTCTGGCATAAAGGCAGAATACTTGTAACATCCTTTAAGTCACATCCAAAAGTCCTATCTGCAGCTGATCTACTGCTATCACTTGTCATTATATACGTTCTTCGTATGGCCATACTTTTGTTACTGCGGAGGAAAAAATTATTCCAAGCCTCTCAGACTGTGAAGCGTGCTGCTCACTGACGCTGAAGCCCTGCAAAAGCTCCGCTGCGTGCCAAGCTGTTCAGCTTCACAAATGATCTTGGTGGACCAGATGACCTTCAAAGGTCCCTTCCAACCCAAACTATTCTGTGATTCTATCTGCCAAGCCTCCCCTGAACAATGTAAAACGTGGAGCTGATGAGTGGCTTTGATGGTTGATTCCTTCGACTTGGGTGTTTCTTGGTAATTTCAGACTCCATCAGCTGAATTTAACCGCCTCCTCTTGAAAACGCACTCCTGTTTGAAGATGATGTTATTTCCAACACCCTCCCTTCTGGTTTGTTTTCTTTTTTCTTTTTGTTGTTTGTTTTAACCACAGGTGAAACCTCTGACACCTAGGAGTGTCAGTTTTCACTTTTATGTGAGGTTACTCTAAAACAGTCCCTGGGAAAATGCGGACCACCAAACATACTCTGGCACCTATTCTGAAATAAAAGGCTGTGCCTAGACAAGCTAGTCTCCTCTCTCTCCGAGCCAACCAGTTGCCACCTTTCTGCCCCGACGGGGTGGTATGGCTGTGCTTTGCAAAGGTGCTCAGACGCTCCTCAGCTAAGCAGAGCCCAGGGATGCTTCCGGGCTGGACGTGAAGAGCACACGCTTGTGTAACCAGCTGCCACATTAAGCATCTTCCCTGCTTATGTGCAGCCAGGTCAGGTGAACTGCGTTCCTTTCCAGCCTACGAGAAATAAACCCTGTTAAGGCTGGCAAGGCATTTCTAAGCTCACGATGCACCAAGTAGTTGCCTTTGCTTGCTTCACTGTGATGCAGCGAGGAAAAGCCAAGCTGAAGCAGAGGAGTTGCCTGGCAGGGCTCCTCATCCCCGTGCAAACCACGAAGAAATACCCCGTGAGCAGAAGGACAAAGAGAGATGCTGGAGTGCGTTATCAGTACCGCAGCTGCCCGTGCCATCCATTTCTTCTGGGCAATTTGTTTAAGCTCGTACCCATAAATAGATGCTGCTGGATGATGATGATAGAAGTAATTGGAAATGTGTAAAGCAGCTACTCCATAAATCATTTGCATTCACTGGGTTCCACCTGTGCCCTCGCTGTACTCTCCTTCCTCTCCTCGCTTTGACAGGCAGCACACAAAATGGGTCACTTTCTGCTCCCTTGAATATTTTATCACTAAGAACGGAAAAGCGAAAGGTCGGTGTTCGAAGGGATTCCTTGTCCACATCTCTGTGCAGCTTCAGCAATCTGCGTAATCTCAGGAGCAGACCTTTCAAGACGCACACAAGACCCCTGACAAACTCGCTGCCCCCGCTATCACAGTGCTCCCTCCTGCGTGGCTCCTCGCTGTCTCAGGGCTAACATGCACACACACACAAAAAAACCTACTTGTAGATGCTAAAGCTGACCCACAGCGTGCAGTGTGCTATTGTGCAAACCAGTTCGGGCAATTCAGCCCCTTCTTTCAACTACTCTATTCTTCAAGCATCACTCTTCTACAAGTTTTAAATAAAACAACACTTAAAGAATCATTAGCGATGCCTGAAGAATGCCTACACAGGCACCAGGCCACCCAACCACAAGACAAAAAGGAGCCTACCTTCTGCAAGCTAAGCAGCAGCAGGTTTGCACTCAAACCTGCTCACACAAGGACTCGCAACTCCTGCAAAAGCAAAGACCATCACTGAAATCTGACAGATGAGCTATTTCAAAAAGGCGGAGAAGGTTCCATAGTCTGTGGTCTCATTTAAGCCCAAATCAGGCAGGGCTTTATCAGTGTAGGCCAACACTACAAATGCCATCATGAGCACGGATGTCTTTTTTTCAACAAGGTACTGCACCACAGGATAGACTGCTGGGTGGCCCAAACCAGACACACAGCAAGCAAAAGCACACTTAATTGAAATACTAGGAACGCCCCGGCTTTTCCACCAGGAATTTCTGTGGGGTCACCCTGAGTCAGCCGAGAGGGGGACAGCAGAGACACAAGATCCTACATGGTTGATGCTGGGGAAGAAGACGAGGAAGGCAGGCAAGCAGTGCCTCAGCACCCGCTAAACCAGTGCAGTCATTTCAAACGATGTTTAAATACCGATGTTGAATAGTGACATGAATGAAATGTACAAGAAAACACCAAGCATTTAAAAATCAGTGGGGAAAGTATGAGATGCTGATCTGCAGTTCCAGTAAAGAAAAGTCAGCATTGCTAGCAGACACGCTACGCTGTGAAACCTCCGAAGCCAGCCAGTACCCTAGCACAAAGCAAAGCACAAAGCTGGTTCTTAGCTCGCTTTTCAAGAGTCAGCTTCTCTTGCCTCACCAAATCCTTGCATTAATGTGCACTAACACAGCAGTTCCACCGAGAGCATAATGGCCAAGCGAGGTTAACGCGATTGCAGGTGTAGGCACTCTTAGACCCAAGAAATAGTATCAGAACCGACCCTTCAGCAGCAGAACTGCCACTTTGCAAAGTAGCTGCCATACCAGCTCTCATAATCCCACCAGCACACCACAGGCAGGCCTTTCAGAGACCCTCTTGCCAGGTGCAATCCTCTTCTAGAACCATCAATGTATTTTCCACCACAAGTCTGTACTTCAGCAGCCTGCTCCGTTGGGGTGCTATGCAGCAGGGTACCATTATTTGCTTCCACGCAGCAGCTTCACCTCTAACTCCCCACATGCACTAACACCCAATAGTGCACTACACAGGAACTCAGATCGCATTTTTTGACTCTCAAATTAATCCATTCTCCAAACCATACCCACACCAGGCTGCCTATATACATGGGAGTACTTGCAGGTTTGCAAAATCAGGTCACAGGGAAGAAAAAAAA
>Ga0181612_115144_pt1 | contig 16584 bp, 10 predicted proteins | sample HoacroProtozoa21_FD_119630 | JGI IMG/M metagenome (GOLD analysis project Ga0181612, IMG submission 119630) | Hoatzin crop microbial communities from Cojedes, Venezuel. Combined Assembly of Gp0051906, Gp0051904, Gp0051908
AAGCCTTCTTAGTTGTTGTGGGTTTTTGGAGAATGCATATCCCAAATTACCGCCAGATTGTAAGTCCTCTGTATCACATGACCCGGAAGAAGAATGATTTTGAATGGGGCCCTGAGCAACGACAGGCATTTGAACACATTCAACAGCAGATAGCTCATGCTGTAGCCCTTCATCTAGTCCGGTCATATGATGAAAAATCTATAAATGCTACTTTTCTGGTTCTTCTCTGGTTTGTTTCCTATCAATGTCAACAGCTCTATCACCTACAGTAAGTGGATTTATCTGTTAGGACTTCCTGTTTTTCTGGTAAGAAATCTTCCTCTGAGCTACAGAGATACAGCTTAATCAGATTATTTCAGTATTTTTTCAGGATGAAGGCACAGGTTAGAAAAATATTCTGAAAACCTCTTGTTTTCTCAAGGCTGCCTGAGAGACTGCTAATTGCAAATATAGACTGAAAGTGCAAAGATTTTTAAAGGGGTTTTTAGTAAAGTTGTAAAAAGCCTGACTAAAGAGTCTCTGCTTAGGGAGATAAGCAGGATCTTCATACAATAGTTATATAATAATTTTCTGGAAGCGGATATTCTCAGTGTAGAAGCCAGAGTTTGCAGGTTTTTGACTATTTTATTAGTGTTATTTTTTGCTTTTCTGTAAAATCTGTTTGAGATTAAATTCTCAACCCACAGAACAGTGGATATTGGATGTCTCAGTGAGAAACATTGTTGAGAAAAGGAGGCATGTTAAAACCTTCCTATTTACAGTGGAGAGAATTGTTGCCCAAAGGTGAGGCTGCGAATTCACAAGAAGAAATATACTGCTCTGTGTTTCTGGCTTCACTTGAGCTTCACTTAAATATAAATTAGTACAAACAGAATCATATTACCATCCTTCATATACTTCATATACCTCTCCGAGAACATTTTTTAAATATTTAAAGATTGCTAGCAATTGTCCCTGCAATGAAGTCAAGCTAAAGTTGACCTATCAACTATTTTGAAACATAACTACTTAAAAATTTGTCTTCAATTAACTTTTTTATTATTCTGAGGTCTGATGCACATTCAAAACTGTCCTAGTCTTTTGAATCAAAATTTAATTTAAACTATTATATTGAAGTTTTACCAGAACCTAAACAAAATACATTGCTTGGTTTGTATAGTCTGGTTTCAAGTAATTCTAGCTATAACATCTAAATGGCATCATCTTAATAGTATTATTGAGACAATACATCAAATGATAACAAGGTTTCTGTTCTGCAAGGTTGTAGAAGACCGCTACAAACTGGTTTTGTCTCAACATTGCTATTGCCATCTCTTGCTGGCCTCTGGAAGGAAGCCGCCACAACGACCTGCAGGAAAGCGCTTGCGTACAGAGTAGCCCGTGGACGGGCAAAAACAGACTTGTCTAAGCGGGCAACACGCATGGCAGGAACTGCACGTATGCAGACATGCTCTGCACATGCGAAAATGCCCCTATAATAGGGCAGCACATGCTCCCCACTGCCCTCTTGCTCTCCTCGCCACTCTCTTGCTCTCCTCCTCACTGCCTGGCTGCTGGGCTATACTCTCGCCGGGGCTCCACGCCTGCACAGAGACTGAGCCAACTGGACGTAGCTGGACATCGTCAAATCCATGGTGGTGGTAACTGATCCTCTCCCCCCCGCACTTCTTTTCCTCGCCTGCTGGGGTTTTTCCGACTTTACCCTTTTTTCTTTTTTTTCCTGTCTCGTCTTCTCCTCCCCCCCCCTCCAACTGCCGTCCCCGCCAGACCTGCGATTCCCGGTTCACCAAAAATAAAGTTTACAAGGTGGCACGGCATATGACTGCATTTGCATCTTAATCTCATCTCCTGGGATCACATCGAAACCTCCCTGATATTGGATTGGGACAATAATTCTTAGCTATTCATTTTACAGACTTGATACTGAAAATAAGTTAATTTTACTGATCATCTTCCCCACCTTCACTAGACATGCATATCATTATAAAGAATGTGTTGAAAACCTAAGTGAAGTAGTGTCCAATTCTTTTTAAAGACAGTTTTCCTAAAAATGAAGATACATTTAATCCTCATGAAAAATTTTACATAAGAAAATTGCCAAATTTACAAGTAAATATGTGTCCTGTCCATTTCTCACATTAAAATTTAAGTACGACACTGATAAATAAATGCATCCAGGGTTAATGAACTCTGTTAAACATCACTAAAATAGCAATGCATTGGCTCAGTTACAGTTAAATCTGTGAACAGCCATTATGTTAATGAAATCATTAGAGCTCTATTCGTTAAAATGTTACTTGAAAACCTGTTTCACAAAGCTCTTCACATTGTGAGAATGAGACAGAGTCTGAAAATATTCATCCACAGACACAAAGGTCTGGGAAGGAGACAACCAAGAGGCAGATGTCAGAACTCTGTTTACTTCTGAAGGTCAAGAATCAGAGTGGTATTAAGTGGCCAGCAAAAACATACAGAGTGGTTTCACTGCAAAGTCCAAAAGAAGCATAAACACATTTCTGAATCGGGGATATTTTTTTTTCATTTTACGTGATCCTGTATTTGGTTCCCTACTAATACATACTGGTGCTGGTACCTTTCATTCTGTCCCCTAATCTCTCCCAACTACTTTAAGAGTTTAATTGTTACTGTTAAAAAAAACCCCAAAACTATGATGCCATCAGAGTAGAGTGCGTATAAACATAATACTCCAGCCTGCCGCCTCTGTGTACAAAAATTATGATTGCTTGTCTTTACACGAACAAAAAAGTCGTGCACAGAAATGTGTGTTCGTTTTTGACAATTCTTGCCACTACACCTCTGAATATTTGCCATGTGCAATTTCTTCATTGACAGTAAGACCAAAAATTGTCCTATTTTGTAGTCAGCGACACAAGCAGAGTTTCTTCCTATTAGAACAAAGAAAAAGTAGCTGAAGACTTGAAATTTTAAAATGGAAAAATTTACTTAATATTTTCAGTGTTTCCTTCTCCTTTTCTCACAACTTATGGTACATGCCTGACATTATTGGTTATTCTTGAGTCTTAAACAGCTTTCTCCTGTTGGTGATTCAATCTCACCCAGGCACCAGGAAGGCACCAGAATTTTCCTGCTGGAAGGGTCAGAAAAGACATGATGGTATATTATGTGTATGCTGATGGTACCATGTATCAGATGGTTATTTCCCTTGAACTGCAAAAATGCACAGAACGTCATGAATATAGTAGTGGTATGTACTTGTTAAAGTAATTCAGTTGTTTTAACTTCGCTACTGAGGGAAAGCTGTAAAAATCTACTCAAGAGACTTGTTGTACATCTGTGTCTTTTTCCCACCCACACCCTGAGAGGCTTCTAAAAAGGGAAGGCAGGAATCATGACAGTGTAAGACTATTTGCTCTCTCAAAGGTCTGGAGGCACTTCTTCAAGAATTTGGAGGACCACAGTATCAGAAATGTTTTCCTATCTTTTGTTTTCTGATCTTTGTCCATTACAGAGTCATTAGACCTGTTTCATACGACATTGAGTCTTGACTTTCACGAAGTGAAACTGGAAGCTCAATCAATCATTAAGATTTTTGGTTGCAATCATTTTACTAATCTTACTCAATCAGAATTTGGAGACCAAACAAATGTAAATATAGGTTTGTTAGCTGGACTACAGGAATTTTAGTACCACAGTCTGTCCTAGGTACTCCTTCAGTTTTTCTCCATCTGTCTCTGAAGTATAGGGAACTTGCTCATACCTGCCATGTTGTTTTTTTTCTGGTTTCTCCAAAGCCATTGGGAATCTGCAGCATGACAAAGCAGCTGCAGATTGTGTTGTGTGTTATGCTCAGTCTGTCTTTGCCTTTGGCATGCTGCATTACAGAGTCTGCCCACCGTGACAGGTATGATGTGGCTTATGATTTCAAGGACAGGAAGTTGTCATCCAACTGGGAAAAGAAGGGGAACTTCAGATTTTTTTAAGAAATTGTACAGCAGCATCTAAGAACTTGTAAATATCCATATTTCTTCCTAGTTTTTTCAGTAAGCATCCTGATATCTTATTAAAATGAGCAGGGACTACATTTGCTTCACTGTTATGAAAAATGGGGCTCACATTTACAAGCCCAGATAAGGATTTAAGAAATTAACTTTGGCACTCAGACTGGCTTGTTTGTTTACAGGTGGCAATGTGCAGGCTGAAAGTGCAACAGCAATATAAAATGTTATGTGCAGATAAGCAAGTTAAATTGTGATTATTATGAGATTCAGCAACCTCAGCTATGCAGCTTCTTGGCTCTCTGTGGTTGTTACAGGTGAATAGCCAATGGCAAAATTTGACCCATTAGCTCACTCTCTTTGTAAAATCTATGGCTGTATTCACAATATATGTGTGCTTACTTTTCTTTTCCTAATGTCTCAGTATAATGTTGCAATAATGATAGGTACTCACAGGAATATGGGATAGTCTGATACTGGCAGCAGTAAACTCTATGTAGCTAGCATAGCAATGATGAGTCAGGGCAACAGTCGATCAATACTGTAAAATATTGTTTTTAACATTGTAACCATGCTGCTGCTTACTTTTCTGTACTTCTGTCAATGTTTATCTTATGCTCCCAAATTTGTGAACTTTTCTGTACTACAAGATTCATAGAAACCAATGAAAAACATATTGGCATAATTCATTGGACATACAAAACCAAAAGTAATACACTTATCCTTTTTTTCTTAAAACCTTTCTGGAAGGGCATAGAAACGGCAGAAGAAACAGAACTTCCCCAAATCCTTATGCATGTTTAAACTATGAGATCCTCTTTTGTTCTGGATTATTGGACTGGAAAACCAAAAACCCCAACATCTCAACAGATACTTTTTTCACCACATAGTGGAAGTTAGAGGAGAGAGAAGTGCAGAGCTGACGTGGTACAAGGCAGCACTTTGCAGAGACATATTGCTTATTGCTATCAGAAAGATGCAATAACTGCTTCTCATTAGTGCTTACTAGTGTGGTCACAGAACCATGTTGAAATGACTATTTAAATTCCAGTCCTGGTGTTAACTAGTGCATAGTCAAGTCTAGCATTTTCAATGTTTCTGATCTAGATGAATCCACAGACATTCAAGTTTTGGGGGGTATTGTACCAAAGCAGCTCTCCAGTTTTCAAGTTAAACAGCTCCCACGAGACATAGCAGTGTTTTTTTCTGTGGTGTTTAGGTACTTCAAATTGATTGAGGCACTGACCCATTTCTGAACCATGCAGAAACTTCAGATTGTATCTTATTAAAGGTGACCCTGCATTAATTATGTCTGATAAATTATTGCTAGTTATTACCTTCTGAGTTCAGCTGTGGTCCCAATACTTGAGTGAGACTTACACAGATATATATAGACTTCTATATGTACTTATATAGGATCATTGAAATACGAGGTCCATTCCCAAAAACCTCACCATGTTTCATGAGAACTGGACACAGAAGTAGTAGTCTGACTCCTGTTTCAGAGCATAAGACACAACTAGTTTTTCAGAAACCAAATTAGTACAATTAAAAAACAGTAAGTACGTCCCTCAAGGTGCTAGTCTGGCTCCTGAGGGTAAGGTGTTGGCCTTGAAATGAGAAAGCCTGAGCTTAGCTCCTTTTCCTGTTAGCAGTCACCTTGATGATCTTGAGTAAATGCCTCAGTCCTTTAGTTTTAATGTCTGTTAAGCATAGCTAACAATCTTCACCCCCTTCAGTTGAGTGGTTTGGTAAACATATGTGAGAGAGTCTACACTGTAGGGCTATATAATTTCATTACTTCAAAGAAGTTACACTTTCAAGGACCTGAAATGACAAACCCTTCAGTGCCTTTTAGGAAAGGGTTAAATGGGAAGGAAAAGAAAGCCCTCCTTTCCTTGATCTTTGCACGAAAGCATCTCTCTATGATCCTGTCCTGTTGAAGTCAAAGGCAAAATTCTCATGGACCACAAGGGGACTAGGATTTGTCTCAGGATTTTTAACATGACAGGAGAGTTCACAGACCTGATCTAACACTGAAGGCTAAAGCCCTAGTGAAACAAGAGGAGCAGCCTGCATCTACCCTTGTTTAAGGAAAAAAGAAGAAGGAAAAAAAAAGAAGGAGGATGACAAAGAAGGATGTATACTCAGATGGACAAAAGGAGAGTGCCCTAAAGATCCTGCTCAAAGGATTCAGGCTATGCAAAATACAGCTATAAATTGCTGAAAGATAGGCTTTCGTGTGAGATGTCTTGTACTTCCCACTTCTTACTGAGCTGGAAATACCCTAAGGACAGCCTTTGATCTGTTGAAGTATTTTGTCATTTCTGTACCTGGGAGTCAGAGCAGGAAATACACAGCAGCAATGCAATCATTACAGATTCACAGTAATAACAATAGAAATAATAATAGTAATAATAAAGCATTCCTGTAGCAAAGCTCTCTTTGGATGACCTGTTCACACTATGCATTGTAATCCCCTAAAGAAACTGCAAATGTTGTAGTGCTGTATTCTGTTGTCACTGAACTTTGTGTCTCAAAAAGTCCTGTGCCATAGGAGAAGGCTGTTGGCTGTAGGCTTGCTTTATAATATGACATCTTTTTCCTTTAATCTGAATTTCCAAATTGTGCACAAAGAATGCTTCTAGGGGTATAGGCAATATATACCTACTGTTTCTATTTATACAGAGAAATGTTAAATGCTTGGGTTAACACGAATAATGCAGCCCTCCAAGCAAAGCAGGGTTAGTAATGTGCCTTTCCATCAGTCAATAGAAATAAAAGACACAAAGACCAGTCATCAACTGGAGGTGTGACTTGGAGCTTGCTAGCATTCTCTTCTGGGCTGTTGCACAGGCCTTCAGGCAGCTGTTGTGAATGTGGAATAGCAGATAGCATCATAAACCTACATCTTGTCCCACAATGGGCAATCATAAAATCATAGAATCATAGAATGTTTTGGGTTGGAAGGGACCTTATAGATCATCTAGTTCCAAACCCTCTGCCATGGACAGGGACACCTTGCACTAGACTAGGCTGCTCTAAGGCCTGTCCAACCTGGCCTTGAAATCTTCCAGGGAGGGGGCATCCACAACTTCTGTGGGCAACCTGTTCCAGTGCCTCACCAACCTCACAGTAAAGAGCTTTTTTCTTACATCTAATCTAAATCTACCCTCTTTTAGTTTAAATGCATGACCATTGTTGCTCAGTTTAAGGAGGATAAATAGAAAAAAGAAGCACTATCACCTGCATCTTAGAGCATGGAAGAAGCTTGAGAATCTGGTATTTGCTGGGGTCATATGAAAAATTCAGGGGAGAGCTGGAAATCCAAACATACAAAGTGTCTATCACCAGGCCAGCTACCTCACCAGCCTGCATCTGGTTTAGCCTAATGTCTCATGAACTTGACAAATTCTAGGGCTGAGCAAGGAGTCAATGGACTATTTGTAAGGGATCGGTGAAAGACACATATGTGGCAGTGTGTCTTAAATAAGCTGTTTCCAAGAGAATGATCTTTGTGTAGCTGGGACAGCTGCATTACTTGAAAGCTGAGTTAAAATTATGTAGCACATTTAATAAAATTCAGGCCAAACAGGCATTGGATCACACACTCACGAAGGTGTGTGTTTTATTGTAATTCCAAGAATTATAATAAGAATTTCCAACTCATTTAGCATGGCAGTCATTGAAATTTTGCATAGCATGTAAAGCAGGAAGATCTAAATGATATTCTGCTTCCACTGTGTTTCTGCCTATTAAGATGCAATTTTACAAAGAACAAGTAAATAATTCAAGATCATTTTTGACTCCTGAGAACATTACAGACCTCTTGACTAACGTAAGTGACCTTTTTTATTTGATCCACAAGTAAGCAGATTATAAACAATGTGATGCCACAAATAGAGAATAGAAAGGAGATACTTTGTCAACATGCAGAATCTAACCTGAACCAAGAGATTATTTATATGGTCAGATTTTTCCTTCAGATCAACCCATTGACTTGTGGACAGGAGAATTTGACTCTGAAGATGAAAATAAAATTATCCACAAGGTTTTTTTGCATTTCAAATGCTTCTGTCTTTCTTTCCAATCCACCCTTCTTTCACAGACTATACATTTATGCTCGCCAAAGAAGGTCCTTCAAAAGTAGATAATTTTCCATTATTTTGTACTGGGGAGACAACACTGAAGGCCAAAAATTATCACTGTTTTACTAATGCCATTGTACTGACTTCTTTCACAGTAAGAGTTAGTAGCCTGAGAGAAGCTAATGCTGGTTTTAGCCAAATGCTTAAGTATCCTTATTTAATCCATGCTTTTTTCTTAGTTTTGCTTACTCAACAATCCTTTAATGGTAACATGGCATAAAATTTATTTTTAGTAAAATATATAGCTGTGTTATACAACAGTTTACACAATAAAAGGTCCCAGTTTTGAGACTGGAGAGCAATTTTCCATGCTTTGTAAGGATAGTTTTCTAACCAGTAACGAGAAGGATGATCAGAAGTGGGGGAGTGAGATAGTCATAGTTTGCCTTTTTCTCCACCCCCTCCTATTCTTTTCTTGTCAAGTTGCTCACCTTAGTACATCAGGTTCACTTAACTCTTAACATTTCTCACTGGAGAGAGAAAATAGTTCAAATTATCTCAGAAAGGTCAGTTTCCTGACACAGTAGTTGTTTTTATAAGAGTATAAGCTTTTGTGTCTGTGCATCATAGACTAATCTGTAAGCGATACTGGATGAAAGGAAAGGTCCAAGAATCCCTGTTTCTTCATACAGTGGTATAAATACATGTTTATGCCAGTGTCAAAAATAGAATTCCAGCATATCCTTTCTGAATGTTTGACATGAAAAGCAATTCAGTGATGTTCATTTGCGTAAGATTGTTGTTCAGAGGAGGCACATGGAGTAACTTATTCACAAGGTATATTTATGTATTTCATTTTTGTTTATCATCTCTGCTGAAGATTTGCCTTGGTAGTGGTGGTGAAGATCCAGACATCATCTTTGCCCTATTGCAGATCCAAAAGGGACTATGCTGCATTTTGGGCTCTGCATTTTGGGTATGCTCAGCTACTTTGTGGGCTCAATTTTGAAAACAAAATATACATTCATGCTTAAATCTACTAGTGTTCACAAAGGTGTTTATAACTCTCTATCTATCACTAAGCACATGCTTAAATCCTACTTCAGTCAGTCTGCTTAGGTAAGCATGCCTTGCTGAGGACAGATGGAATCATACCATGTTTGAAGTCAAGAAAAGTGCAAGTCATCTACTGACAAATGCTTTTCAATCTACCAGCTTTTCTTTTTTCTCTTTACAAGGAGCACTACTTCAAGTAGCTGGAAGGTGTTTTTCATCATTGTATTCTTTGGGTCACCCCCAATGTCTGTTATCCATTGGGGCAACTTCTAACGCAATATGTCTTGAACAACCTCCAGTCACATCAAGCAGGTGTACAGAAGTCTTTTCCTTTTAATAGATTCTAACCTAATACTGAACATTTTTTTTTTTAACTGTTATTTATGGATTTCTAAATATACTTCAAAATACTTTTCCAGTAGCCAAATAAGCATCAATTACCTAGTCCATCTGTGGTTCAGAAAGGAGGCTCTAAAGCTTTTGCAGTCACTCAAAAGGAACACGGTGCTCCTACCACTGTCAAAATTTCACACAGTTGGGTCAGGAATTATGGTTGCAAAGAGCGTTGAATTATGGATCTGTACTTTTCAAACAACAAGGTCTTTTGGAGTTGTTGACCACATGATTCCAGAGAAAGATGTTTAGTCGATTTTACACAAGGGAGTTAATAGGTGAATGGCACAACTGTAATGCTAGACTTTCAGAGACTAGGTAACCCTTTAATGACTTCCACTGTCCATGGAAATTTTGACATTCTGGATTCTCAAGAATGTGGTTGTTCAGAAGGAAAGTGAAAATGAGATGCCTCTTGAAACAAACACAGAATATGATACTGCAAAGATAGAAGATGCAATGAGAAGGGCTAGTGTTTGTGAATTGTGATTATTGATGTGAAATTTAGAAAATGAAATGAGTTGTTCTCCCCCCTCACACCCACAAAGGCCTTGACTGCCTACATGAGCATATCTGGATAACAATTACTTTTGGCAGGTACCTCCTAGTATTAAATGATGTGGAAAATTTTGGTCATGCAGATGAGATCTCAGATGCTTCACATGATGAAATCCAGAATAAAAGTAATCCAACAGCATGATAAAGTCTAAAATATATATTGGAAAGAGAGTGTTCAGAGAGAAGCTTCCAAATCACAAGGGCCCATGAAAGAAGATTCTATGAAATCTGCAGTCTAACCCTCAGGAATAAAAAGGCAAAAAGAAAGGGAAATTATGTATTTGGGAATGTATCCCATAGAGGTTTAACAAAAGCCGTGAAGGGACATAGCCTTTGCGGGATGAGAAATTGGTTGATAGATAAAGAGCAGGTATGTCTGTACTAGTGAGTCTTTTGTATGGACACGGAAATGTGCAACAAATAAGCGAGTCTTTCTGGCAAAGTCTTGGAAAGCTTATGGACACTAAAATACCTATGGTGTTAGTCTCAGGTGTCAGTATATTTGTTGGTTCTGCCAGGTTGATTGTGCGGTAGTGGCACTGATCTGCCTAAAGTTGTGTGACTCTGTAAGATGCACAGAGACACTGGACGGAATTTGGCTTCACTGAGATAGTATTCCTTCCAGAGTCCCTTGGTGTGAAGGGAAATATGCAGTATACCAGGTCCCTTTTGCATCTGCAGTACAGTTCTTTCTTCCTAGGCAACTCTTACTTACATGTCAAGTTTTTTTTTTCACAGATACTGACATGAAACGAACTGGCATATCTGAAAATGTTTTGCTCAAGAAATTGCCACAAAATTTCAATAAAATAATACTACAAAAAAATTAAGAAGAGCAGATTGCTTGGAGAAATTAGCAATAGTTTTGTGAGAAATGTCAAATCAAAAATGGCCATTTTCATGACCATTTTCAGAGAAAAAAAAATGCATCTATCTAATCTATGCTTCCATTTGTCGCTACAGAGAGAGAGGAGTGCTGGGGGGGATACATATGAATGTGTGTCTACTCATGCATTTGTATATCTGTAAATCACACCAGCAACGTCAATAAAATACATTTATGTTGATAGCAGGAGTCATTTCACACACTGGTGCAGCCAGATCAGGTGAAAAAGGTGAGATTAGCCCTTTTTGACTTTCCTGGTTGTGGAGCATTTCAAGAGCCAGAACTGCTGCCAGAACAATTTAGACAGGCCAAGCTGCTGTTCTAAATTACAGATGCTTTTCCTGGGTTGCCTGTGGGTAGTTCTGCAACTTGCAGCTGTCAAGGGTATTTGAAGCAGCCATAGCATTGAGTGCTACCATTTCCCACTGCACACAGTGGGCTGGTGCTTACTTGGAAAAACCTTCAGTTTGGCTGTCTCAGGTTGGAATGTGAGTTTTTATAGCCCTGGAAAAAAATGCGTGAATGAGCAAGTGTGTGCATATACAGATAAGTAGGTTGGGAATTTCTGCTCCTATGGAAGTCCTTCTCTCTCTAGTTCATCAAGACTCTCCACGCTTCATACAAACCCCTTCTGATTGCACCAGGGATCTACCAGATCCCAGAGGAGCACTGTGGTTTCATTCCCAAAGAGGCAATTTAAAATGCCTGATAGAGCTGCCTCGCTCCTTAAACAACTGCACTTGCCACGTGCGTCCTGGGGCGGGAGATGTAAGTAAAGTGCCACTGGTCATCCCCAGCCCATGACCACCTGCCGGTGTGCACCCCCATGCAGAGCCAGTGTGCAGGGGTCACCTTTCCTACTGGGACAAATGCATCCCAGCACTGCACAAGTCATTCTGGTAACCTAATTGAACACGATGTGATTTTTTTTTTCCCCTCAGATTTCATAAGCAAACTGCTCTGTCATGTACTTTTCAGTACAAAAAATAAATGTACTTGTTGGTTGCTTTCTTGATTGCTGTGTGCAGTTACTGAGAACCAAAATGAACATTAACTTATAGACCTCCATCAAAATATTTTATTTCATACCTACTCTTTCATGGAAAACAAAATACAGATTTATTTAGTAGCAGTATTTTGTTTTCTATTTTTCCTACTCTAACAATCTAAATACTGTTAGCAAAAAGTCTGGATACACTTCAAAGCCAAGGAGCATGTAAAAGTCACCATGATAAATTATAGGTTGTGGGCACAGTGGAATTTAATGTGGAGAACAGAAATCTGTGTGTCTTTTTCTGTCAGAAATTTGTGTGCATGTGGGTAGGTGTGTAAGCACATTTCTGGTATTTATCCTGTTGATAATCTGCACTTATTAACCTATGCATACACAATTTTATATGGATAATTATCATTGGGATATTCATTTTACGTCACTTCCCTCTAGCTAGACTTTGCAAGCGACTCTAAGCAAACTTAATCTGCAAATTACACTGAAATTCAATGGGATGTGAGCATATACCAGGTTTAGGCAACACCGAAAACACAGCTGACACAGATCATTACATTAACAGCAGAAATTCCAGTGTCAGTGAATGAAAAAGGTTATGTCACTTTTGGACATTTTTACAGTGCAGAAGACTTATGCAAGCGAGTCGTATGTAATGTAACCACATCCCCTGTACTATTTTATTAGAGACAATTAGTTCACTGCTGTGAAATCTGAAGAAGACCACAAAGACCCTTTCCTGAAGACTGTAATGAGAACAGGTTACATTTCTATCAAGTTCCACATTCTCATTACAAGCTTTTTAATGAGCAGGGATTAATTTTCTGCCATTTTCCATTCTCATTACTTCTCAGTCAAGGGAATGAGGTATCAGGAGTTTAATGCCTAATTTATATTCAATGAATCTTAGTAGTGAGCTGCACTCTTTTGACCTTTTCTATATTTTATACTTTTATTGGGTGGTCACTTCACTCCTGCATTGTTTATAGCCTTATTATACAGTAGCATATAGAATAAAAAGTGAACTGGCTATCCAATCAAAACTGCAAAATAACAGAATGGTCAATTTAATACCATACACATGTATGAGTTCAAGAGTGTATACAACAATAAAATTTGGAAATCTTCCTGTCAGAACTACAGAAATGAAAATGATGCTCCAGTACACGTGACCAACCTTGCTACTGGAATACCAATATATTCTGTAGTGACTGGGACTGCTTTTACTTCCCCCTTAAGTGCTTACTTAAAGCTGTGAGCGGTAGGGTAAACATTTACAAAAGTACTTTGTTGTGTTTTACGGTTCACCTACCAGTATTTTGCGTAAAGGCCAATGACTTCAGAAGGAACAAGATGATGAAGAATCAGGTCTATTTTACTGCCAATATTTAATGGTTCTTAAAATACTCATTAAATACCTACAGAAAATATTTTAATAGACTTTTATAAAACTTGTATAGTAAAAGTGAGATGATATATGGGTCAGTTGGGAAATTTTAAATCTACAAAAATTGAACTGTTATGCCAGACTACTAAAAAATCCCACCCACAAACAAAACTACCAAAACAATATGATATGTTTCTGGTACTTTATTCAAATTTACTTGGCTAAGCAGCAAAGACTTTGGTATCAAATTTTCTTTGAAGTGCATACCTTAAAAAATTCATACAAGAATGAATCTTTGTCTTATCTGTTAGTTTCTTTCAGATTCATTGTAGCCCAAAGATACAAAAAAAGACCCCTACACCTTGCAAAGAACTGTACTGTGAAAAGATACCTTATTTGTCCCTTGTTTAAAGTGGATTGAGTGCAAATTTATGGCTACAAAGATATTTTTACATGACTTAATTTGGAGTCACTTGTAGAAGAGATGAAATTCAAAATTACCAGCAGAAAAACATTCAGAAAAGAAAGACTTAGTTAAAAAAAGTAATAATCAATTTGACTTTTGTGTGAAGCCTTCTATCTTTTTTTTTTAATTAACAGAATATTTTTTTTTTAATTAACAGAGCCTGTTCATAGAGCTCAGATAATTATTCTTGTAAATCTGTCTAAATAATTAACTTAAGTCAAATAAATACCACTTCTTTACTGGAAAGAAATATAACTGATGTTCTGTAAACCCCTATATCATAAACATACTCTTCATTCCTTAACTATTAATTCTCAAAAACCACATTCAGCTGTCAGTTATAATTAATTTGCTATGCAATACATGTCTTATTGAATGTAAATTAAATCCAGTTTGAGACCCATTGTTTAAAGTATTATTCTGAATGTCTTTGCTGGACTCCCCCAAAGAAACATCATTTAATACGGTTTGTGAGGCCAGAGGAAGAAATAACAGTTTGGGTAATGAGGGTACTATCAGACCTGTGCCATTTTAACTGAAAGAAAAATTAATTAACGAGATCCTTGCAAGACAGCTTAGAAAGAAGAAAGTGACAAAAGCAATAATGTGGATACTGAAAGGACTCTTCACCTTAAACAAGTCTGGTCGAATATGGTTTTGACCTTAATGATACAAAAGTGAAACACAAGAAACAAAATATACATGCCGACTTCCGTAAAAGCAAAACTGCAGTCATTACTGCAGAATATGGTGGAGTAAGTCACCATTCCAAATAATATATGATAATGCCCCTCATGCATAAAGACAATGCAACTTTAGGGATCAGAAAATTATTTCAATTTCCAGAAAATAATTTCTCTACAAGTACCCAAGTAGTAAAGAAAAATTTTTTGCTTTTATCATAGCTTCAGACAGCGAGTATGTATGATGAAACAAAAGAGAACAAAAATTTGTTGGGCAAGTGATAAAACATCAGATTAGAAAAATAGATCCGAGTATTACTCAGAACTTGTCTTGAATTTTGCTAAAGCTTGGTAGTAAATTTCAAGACAATACAGACAACTTTCTTGCAAGGTTCTTTGCCTTTCCGTTATAGAGAACTCTTATCATGAAGCTGAAGTAGTGCTTTCAATAGATGAGATGTGGTTAATTCAAGGTATAGTAAGCACCATAAATTAAAAAGAAAAATTATTAACATGATCCTTACATATGGTTGCTATGGGTTAATAACGGAGCAAACTATAGGTATTCTTGCTGTGAAAAATCCTACATGTTCAGAGCATGACCACTACAACATACTCTCTGTTTTTTTCTTTTTTCTTATAAGCTTGCTGCTGTATCAACCATGGTATTCCTATGATCAGATCCCTTTTGTGAGTCTACAAGACAAGGCTGAGCAATACATGGTTAATATATAAGAACAGATACATGTTGAGAGTATAGTCATATTTTGAGACTTTCTTTTATATAGCCAAAATATGCAGCAAAAGGTGATGAAGCAACAATTAATTATCTAGGTTGACTGGGAATATTCTGAAGGGAGGTTACTGTATATCTGTTCTTTATTCGGTTCATTAATCATTATATGCATAGAATCCTGGTACAGGTGCATTGGACTTATGCCTGGGTTACCACTTGGTTTGGTATGTCATGTTGTCCTTAGCAACATCGATAGTGTATGTAGACATAGACATATATAAACACCACATATAATCACTATACTTATAGATAGAATCATAGAAACATTTAGGTTGGAAAAGACCTTTAGAAAAAGAAAAAAACAAAGTACACTATTTCTCTTCATTCTGTTAACTCTTGCACTTGTGTTTTGCTGTTTTTCTTCTGATGCTTCCAGTTCCCTGTGATGGCAATGGTAGTTACAGGCACTCTGGGCCTTGCATGTCTGAGTCATATCCTATGTTTCCAAAGGGTCTAAGCCATCTAAGAGTCCCAAGTCCCATTTTCAGAAATGAATTAGGCACTGGAGTCAATAACCCTCAGGGCAGTCTTGCAACCCCAGATATGTGAGCCAACTTCAAATTGATTAGTTCAGGTACTGGTAGCAGTCTCATTGTGGCAGCACTGAGTTTATTGCATCCTATACGAAGTCCTATGTTCCTCTGAGGATTTGGGCTTACACACACACTTCACTTTTCGAAATGGAACTTGGACTTCTAAATTACTTAGGCGTCTTCATGAATTATATTCTATATCCCTAGGCACTCTACTTTTTCTGCTGTGTTGTCGCAGGGCATCAACAATGTATTTTCTATGGAGACTTTCTGTTTGTAGTATCTCTCAGAGCAATTGTATAGCATCATGGGGTGAAAACATCTGCTGCTGCTTTCTGAGGGAGAAAAATGTAAAAGAATTCACTGAAGACTTGCCAAGAACTCCAGTGAGCTCTCCATGAAGACATTTGCTGTTTTGAGCTTTTCTGCCATACTGTGGAAGTTAAGAAATAAAATAAACTTGTCCTTTATCTCTCAGCTAGATCTTTATCCTCAGGTGCCAGTCTATTTTGTACAGTATTTTTTTCCCTTGAGTGGAGGTCAAAGGTGAAATGTTTTATTTGATCATAATTAATTTACTATTCAATTGGTCTGCAGTGATCAGAAAGCAGCATAAGAAGCAAGAAGTAAAATACATTCCTTTGTGTATTTTTATTGAATATACACCTGACACTGAACTATCTGACTTGCAGATTTCATTTCTGTTGCACATAAAATCATGGTTTGGTAATTTTGTTTTATTTTATTTTATTTTA
>Ga0181612_126721_pt1 | contig 16584 bp, 12 predicted proteins | sample HoacroProtozoa21_FD_119630 | JGI IMG/M metagenome (GOLD analysis project Ga0181612, IMG submission 119630) | Hoatzin crop microbial communities from Cojedes, Venezuel. Combined Assembly of Gp0051906, Gp0051904, Gp0051908
GATATGTTTAAATAAGCAGGTCAGGTTTGTAAACTATACCTTTTGCAGTCTTGTACAAAACTAGTACATAATTACTTTGGGAATTGGATCCTGGTGCACTTCCAACTTGGGGAATTTGGTGACTTTATAGTCCCCACAAGACTTCATGCTTCGTTAGTACCAAGAATGCATATACAGTCCGTGCCATTCATTCACAAAATTCAAAATACAACATTATACCCTGCTCGTGCGCTTTTCACAAAATGGAGGGAGTCAAAAGGTCCTGTGTTAAAATGTGCCATTATGATATTCCCATAATTAGTAACTGTTATGAAAACAATTTTGTTTTCTTTTTATTTTTCTTCGAGACTCAATATGAACCTTAGGTTGTTGAGACTTCTGTTTGTGAAGAGAAAACCATATCTGTATAACAATGTAATTGGAACAAAACAATTAGTTCAAAGATTTATGTTAAGCTGTACATGGTCTGAAAGTTTCATCTTCCTCCAACTCTGATTTTTCAGTACCACCTTAGTGTGCTGTGTCGTAACTTTTAGCAAATTTCCAGTTCGGGATGCCACAGTTACTGTACCACCAGTGTCCTTCCACACAAAGTAGTGTCAAACACTCAAAGCCATCCCATCTTGCGCACAAAGTAGTTCTGAGCAGGGGCAGCGAGCCAGAGCACTGTGACACGGCCGGGCGCAGACTGACTGTTCGTATTCATGTGGGTGACAGCACGCGGTGCGCTCTTAGGTGGCAGGAACTTCCTTTGGTTGAGTTCTTCTTACCTCTGTGGTTCATGACTAGCGAGAACTGCGTGCCCCCTATTACCGCATCTGCAAGTCTGTAGTTCATTGGGAAAATGTTTTTCGGCTTGTTCTGCCCGTCCCAAAGATAGGAAACATGGTTCCAGGGTATGGCGATTTTTCTTACCTCTTCGCCCCAGGGACTGGTTTTCCTCCTTTCACAGCGCACAGCAGACAGAAGTCTACTTTCAAATTGCAGTGCTTCGCTTTTGGTTTGCTGATGTACTAACATGACACCTACCCCTCCTTCCAGGTTAATTTTCATTTTATGAACAATGCCCAGCAGCCTCTCTCTTCCTTTTGGATTTGATTCCAGAAACAAAAACATTTTCTGAAGGCTTCTCACAAGTAGTTGCCAAAATGCTGGATTACAGTTTCAGACTGTGCAAGTAATCAGTATCCTTTCTTCTAATTTATTACATTAAATGACTATCTCTCAGTGAGGATGTTTTCTTAGAGAAGATAAAATTTTGAAGTGTTTTGTTCCTGCCCTCTTAATTCACACCTTCTGGTTTTTGAGGGAAAGCACACATCTTAAAATGGCAAATTTATCTCCCTGCCAGAGTTAGCAAAATTGATTCTTTTGCCCTTTCTGGATTGGCGTAAGAATACAGGTTTCTTGCATGTGTAATTTACACAAGTACATAAAAATTGCCTTTTTCCATCAGCATAGAAGCTGTCTGGTGCTCCATGCATGTGGTATTCCTGCGTGTTACCTTTCTTCCGTACTTTTGGAGGCAATTCCCTCTGACTGACATCCCACTCACCTTTGTTTCAGAAAGGTTGTGGTCAAATGTTTCTTTTTTGCCAGTTTGTTGGGTTTGAGTTTTTTTATTTGTTAAATACCTTAGAACCTACGTGTATCTCTGAGTAGATTAGATGTATATTGTTAGTTAGATCACTCAATCTGTGTTTTGGGCACCTAAATAGAAGTGGCCTTATTTTTAGAGGTGTTCTACAGCAGTGTCTCTCACTGGTAGCCTGCTGTGCATTTCTTTCTTCTCAAAGTCTGTGGTGAGATACTGAAGTTGAGTCTCCTGTTGAATGTTTTGCCCGTAGTGTTTCATTGGATTGGAACAGCAGCAACTAAAGCAGCAGTGACAGTAAATATAGAAAAGTAAATGTAGAGATTTATTCTAGAATGTGCCTCTTCTGGAGGCTGTGCGCAGCGTGGTTTCATTCATTGCGTGACTCCCTGCTTCAGTTGTAACTGATTCTGACTGGCCAGCCTTTGAATCCAGCCTTAGAGAATATTTCAGGCTATAAATGTTTATTAACTGCATTCAGTATGACCCTTAGAGTGCTGTTCCCCACATTTCGTACATTTTTCAGTCCTGATATATAAGTAGCAGTGATCTTGGATAAGATCTGACTGGCTGAGAGCAAGAAGTTGAAAAATAGCAGGGCAGGCAAAGTACAGATTTCTTCAGTCTGGCGGCAGGGATTACAGTCTGATAGACAGAAGGCTGCCTTGCGTTTTCAGCCTAAGGTTCGATTTTCTAGTTACAAATATTCAAAGTAAGGCAGTAGCTTTCCTGGAAAGCTGTAGGGAAGTATTACTAGTCCCAAGTGAATTAGTGGTTATTAAAAGGTATTCAATGCTAGGGTTTTCTTTAATGATTAATACATTTTTCTTATGAATGAGACAGATTCTCTTCTGTTTAATTGTAGTTTTGGATCAGTGCTTGGCTGTCATTTTTGCACCTCTCTGACCTTCTTGACTTGGGGTTGTGCTGGAACTAGTCAGTGCTTGAGAAATGAAGACTCTGCAGTCAATTTCCAGCTGTTGATGGTGGTTATGACTTGGCTACCTTACCCTTGGTTTTTAAAGTCAGCCAAATAAATAAACAGATACCCTTTACCAAGTAAAGTGGGAGATGATGAATTCTGGTCTTCAACTTTCTTTTTACTTCTTTGAAGTTAATTCTAGCTTGCGAATGTGGTAGCTTTTTTTTTTTTAAACACCCTTGATTTCAGTTCAGTGTGTTTGTTAGTCATTAGGGTTTTTTTTTTTCTTTGTTTGAGTGGGTCGTAAGGGAAGAGTTTGAAAGAAGATTTGCCAGGCAATAAACTGGGAAGGGAAAGTTGGAAGAATCATCGGCTGCTCTGGTTTGGCTGCAGTCTTGTTTTATCATGCCATTAAGTAGTGTCAAGCTGGTGTACTGCTTGGATCAGGTGAATCAGATATGCAGCACAAATTATAGCAAGTATTACTCTTACAGTAAGTATTCTTTCAAATAATTTAGTAGCCAATTACAACAAATTATTTTTGTACTGACAGTGTTCTGGAATTGCCACCTTACCTAAGGTTTCACTATGTCTGATAATTACAGATCCCATATTGCCAGGATACAGACTTATAAATCCAGTAACTTGATGAAATTTAAACTCAGAAAAAAAAAATCTTATTCCACTGCTTTGAAATTTCCCGTGCAATTGTTACTGGGTCTGAGTCTTCACTTTCTGTCCTGAATTACTGTCTAGAGTATCTCTTTTTAAAGACCTGCTGCATTTTACTGAAAAGTGTACTGAATGATTAGTGCATATGTATACACAGAATTTTTTTAGTTTAAGATTTTATCTAAGATTTCGGGATTTTGTTTACTTGTCAAAGATTTACATAAAGCAGGGAGTGAAAATATTCAAATTCTTAGTGTGGATGTAATATGACCCAGTTCTAACCTTGCTTGTCTCCCTGACAGGTGTATTTGAAACAGATACACAAAAGCTTGTGTCTTTGATGGTTGGCATATTGCCGATCAACCTTACACTTTACTGCATAGCCAATCATCCCAAATGCTCTACTGACATAACCTGGGCAAATCTGAAGCTCTGTGAAAACTGCAGTGTTTTCTTCTGCTGCTTGAATTTCTGGTGTTTCAGCTTGATATCTTAATCTGCTTTCGTAACCTAATTTTCTTGATTTCTGTATTTGTCCCGAAAAACAAAAAAAGGGGGGGGCAGAAGGGGGTAGCTGGGAAATTCATATTTATTTTCGTTTGGATTTGTATTGTTAGCACAACTGTTGTTTCATAAGAGTTTAACATGCAGGTGATAAGCAGCAGTAATTTGTTCTCTGATTGCACTGTGGAAATTAAATTTACATGAGACACACTGACAAAATTAAGCATTCACTGATTCTTAGTTGGTGTTTGTTTTGTCCCAAGTTGAATGCTACTTTTAGTGAGGGCTGTACCTGTAAAGTTACCATGTGAATGTAGCCGTGTTTCAGTTACACGGATCCTCAGAGGTCTGTCCATCCCTACTGGATAAAAATACATTGTTGCTTTATCATCATATAATTCAGGGAGGAATAGTGCTGGGATTTTGTGCCTTTTTTTTTTTTTAATCTAACATGTTTGTGATTGGATCAATTCAGCCATCAAGAGCTGTATTCAGTAAACTACAGCTTGAGGAAGGTGGATATGGAAAGCCTTTTGCCACTCTTATCGTCTAGTTAGCTGTGTAGCAAGTAGTCATCTCGGTCATATGTGACAGCGTGGCAGATGAGCAGATAGATAAGTCAGTAGCAGTTGGGCTTTTGCTTTCCTCCACAGACAGAAAAATGTTTCCACTCACTACAGATAACTGTAGCGCTGCAATTTTACTTTTCAGTGTGTGCGTGCATAGGAGTGTGAGTGATAATGTTAGCTGGGCAGTTAGGGGGTGTTTTCTGCGCTCGAGGCTTTGGAGCTGCCGCTTGTGGTGGTTGAGGGATGGATTTTGTTGGGGTGTTGTGTAGGTGTTTGAGCCCCAAGAGGTGTGACGCATGAAAACGAAAGGTTTAGTGCATGCAGACGGGATGGAGTGTAGACTCTCAAGTGCTTTTTGGCCGTGAGAGCACTTCAGTGCAGCAGTGCAAGGTATGATGCATATGGTTGTGGGGAAAGAACAGGGAGCTTCTGTGTCAAAATGCTGGGTGCTTCTGGCTCTGGATCTGTGCATCCGCACTGTTATTGTCAAATTCCTATTTTTAGAATGAGTATCTAATTGGTATTCATGCAGATGGGTGTCTCCCTGTCTCATCTGATCCACTCATCTGGGTGATGCACTTGGTGGGAGGTGTCTGCGGATGAATCTTTCCTAAGCAGCGTGCATGTTTGTGTCGGCCTGTTCTCTCTTACATGTATGCTTGTGTTTAATTTGTTACATGAGTGGGGACAGAAGGATGTGCATGTGTGTTTGTGTGTTTACCTTTCGTATGCACTGGCATGCTCAGAGATAGTATCGTCTAATCCTCTAAAAAGACTGATTTCAAAAGTGAAAGATGCAGGACTTGCAGCCCTTCAAGGCATGATTCTTCTCTTTTTGCAAAGAATAAATGCAGAGCCGTGCAGGTTGTGGCCATGGAAACTTAGCTACCTCAGTCCAGACTTCAGGGGATTGCTCCTAGTATAGTGATGCAGCCAGTGATGAGTAAGAATGATGAATTTTCTACTGCTGCTACAAAAGACAGCATACAAGTTTGTGTGCTAGGTGTACAAGTTCGTACAAGTTCATGCTGCTAAATATTTTCTTCATATAAAGTAATTGTTAAGTAGAAAACCCTGGGTACAAGTGCTAGCCGTGTTGGACAGGTGTGTTTTATTTTTGTGAGGGGAAATATATATAATATTTATGAGAGGAAAGATCCTAAGTTTGTTTCTACCCTGTGGCAAACTTGTCGTGTGACTTTGGACAAGTAAGTTTTTCCCGTGTCTCAGATTTGGGGAGAATACTTGCCTGTTATATTGTGAATTAAGCAAGATTTAGTTCAATAAAGTGGTATGTATGTTTAGAAAAAATGGTTATGGTAGGCAAAGCTTTAACTATTACGAGCTTAATATAGTCTGTTCCACCTTGACATGGCAGATGTAATTATCTATATATAGTATTATGCGTGAGCTTGGTGTTTTGAAATGAGATGTAATCCTAGCTCAAAGGAATAGGATTCATTATAATGTCACCTGATACAAAAAGAGAGGCTAGGCCTTAGAGAGAAATGAATTTACCCTCAAATTAAGATAGTCACAGTCCTGACTTCTCCAGATGATCTAATTAAATTGTGATTTGTATATGGCATGAAGCAGTATTCCCTTTTAGCTATGATTTTCCTCTTACCTGGCACAGTAAACCTGCTGGATTACAGGTGAGCTTGCTGAAGGGTCCCAAGGTTATATTGCTCACGTAGCAAAGGAGTGAATATTATACAGCTGCTGAAGAGGCTCCTCTTCCTTTGAATGGTTTTTAGGTCTTTACCTGGTAACAGCTGGGGTGCTCTGGGTAAGACTTGTCCTAGCAGTGTGCCGTCAGCACTGTCCCAGCCCTCTCAGCAAGGGTGGTCCTCCTAGAGACATGGTCATAGGCCATTTTGGATGATTCTGTCTAGCTGTGAATAAGGTATATGAAGTAGGATGATCTTCACACAGGTATTTGTGATAGGAGGAGAGGCAGAGGAGGAATGCAAATGGAAGTTTCTGTTCTTGCGGTTCACCTTGTTTGTATCTCGGGTTCCATTTCTGCTCTTTTCTCCTCACAGATACTCCTGCTTCCAGCAGCATGGCTTCTGACCTGGAAAGCAGCCTGACTTCCATAGACTGGCTCCCACAGCTTACTTTAAGGGCTACTATTGAAAAATTAGGGGGTTCCTCGCAAGCAGGACCTCCAGGGTCTGCCCGAAAGTGTCCCCCAGGCTCACCGACAGATCCCAATGCCACCCTAAGTAAGGATGAGGCTGCAGTGCACCAAGATGGGAAGCCACGTTACAGCTATGCCACTTTGATCACATATGCCATCAACTCATCACCTGCCAAGAAGATGACGCTTAGTGAGATCTACCGTTGGATCTGTGACAACTTTCCCTACTACAAAAATGCTGGTATTGGTTGGAAGGTGAGGAATTGCTTTGCTAAAGTACCCTTTTTGTCGAATTACAAGACTTATTTTCTGAATTCTGTGCAAAATATCCTCACTGAGCGAAATAAAAAGACAGATGTGAAACTAAGCTGACCAACTGGAGAAAATGCAGAGCCATTTTCTCTGAGAATTTTGTTGTACGTGTGTGGTGGGCCCCTTAAGGAGGAGTGCGGAAAAAACCCACCGCCAGCAACCAAGAAAAACAAAAAACCCCCACAGAACCCACATTGCTACCAACCTCTGCATCACGCTGATGCTATTTTCATTGCACCTTCTGTAGATGTATAGGTGGTTCAGCCACGTATTATTCATCCTAATCCATCCCTCTGCGTTCCACAGCATCTGTTCTGCTCCGTTCTGGGTATATGTAGTGAGCTTTGGCTTTTGAGTACGCACCATCCGTCTGTTTTCTCTGCCTGCTGCCGGGCATACTCGGAAGGCTGTATGTTTTTGCTGTAGCACTTACCCGTATCTCTTACTCTTTCATCAGAACTCTATTCGTCATAACCTCTCTCTGAATAAATGTTTTCGGAAGGTGCCTCGGCCGAGAGATGATCCCGGGAAGGTAAGAAATCTGCATGCTCCTGGGCAAGCAATTTAAAACTGCAGGGAATAAGCTGGGGTTGCCCTTTCTAACTCATGGTTGGAATTTGAAACCTAAAGTGTAGGCAAAAATGGAAGCAGTAGTAAGATTTACTGCAGTGCTTTGGCTACAGAAGCATTCACTTAAAGGGAACTTGTAAAGGGGCCTTAATGGTTTTAGCAATTATTTTTCTTATCTGTGATCTTCGGTTGACTTTAAAGGTACTGGAAGAAGGCAAAAATGGGGTTGAATGTACTTTATTAGTTTTGTTTCTTTTTCTTTATGTGTAAAACACGGGTCTACTCCAGCCTGTTCTATTATGAAAGACCATAGTGGCTGCTGCAAAACAGCAGGACTATGATGTAGCATCATGGGCTTCACAAAGGCAAGGTCCATGGAAGTGAGAGCAGAACTACTACCTGTTTAGACTGCAAAACATTTGATGTTGGAGAAAGAAATGTCACCATCAGATAGTTCAAATCTGTAGAAATCACTGACAAATAAAACTCAGAAATTTAGGAATTTGTTGGCTAAGTAAGGGCTAACAAAGTCCTGTTAGTATATATAGATTGTAAAGGGGAATTGCTAGCAAAACCAAGATTTGGCACCTTGGCATGTAGATACTATTACTGTTAAAAAAAATAAAACCAAACAAACAAGCAGAAGGAGATGGTGGGAACAAGAAGCCATGTATTTAGACAGAAAGATTATCTCTTCCCCCCATCCTAAAGTTACCAGAAAGGGCCACTTGCGCAGGCCTTTTATTTCAGGTTATATTTAAAGGACTAAGTGGTGCCCAGTTGGCGTCTATAAATGGAAGTAGTTTATCTTTGAAGATCACTGCTCAAAAATACCATTGATTATATGGCTTATTCCGGGAAATCTTAAATGACTTCAGTGTATATGTTTGCAGGTGTTCATTGGCATGTTGGGCTGCATTTGCAATGAAAACCTGTCCTGTGCTTGTCACTGATTATTCGGATTTCAACTGGAGGTTAAAATGAGCTAAATCATCACACTCCAGAGTTCTCTTTATACTTCTTCAGAAAACAGTAGATGTAATTATAGACTATTGTACCTTGAAAGGGACCTCTGAAGGTCAACATGCACCCTCACCCACCTCCCAGACAGGGACAATTAGATTGGGTTGTTGAGGTCTTCGTTGAGTTTTGAATCATCTCCAAGGATGGAGATACCACAACTGGACCCTTGTTCTAGTGCTGCACCACCATCATTGTGAAGAATTTTTTTTTTTTATATCTGATTGTAGTTTCCTTTGCTGTAACTTGTGTTTGTTGCCTCTTATTCTTGTGCTGCACGTTTCTGAGAAGAGTTTGATTCTGTCTTCTTTATAATCTCCTTACACAGTTGAAGACAGTAGTTGGGTCCCTTTGGCCTTCTCTTCTCCAGGCTAAACAGATGTCTCTGTGTGACCTGCTTGTACATCAGGTGTTTTAGTTCTTAACTACTATGGCTGCCCCTTTTTGGATGCATTCTGGCACATCAATGTCTGTCTTGCAGTGGGAACCCCCCAAACGGGCACAGTAGTCACAAACATGGAGGACCAGTCCTTCTAGCTGTCTGCCAGTCTGAACACTGAGTTGGTTCTCATCGGTCAATAACAAATTCATGTTGTGAGGAAGGTACTGACGGGGGTGTGCAGGCCTAAAAGAGTTGGCCTAGCTTGGATCAAAGCATCCTTCGCTCCTCTTGGTGTCCTGTCTCGGAGTGCTGGAGATGTAGAGCATTCTGCCTTCCACCAGTAACGTCACACCTCATTGTTCAGCGCAGCCCAGTGCAAGAGAGGAGTCTCTTTCCAACACCCAGATCTCAGCTGTGTAATGTTCTGGAGCGTGATCCTTGTGGTCCTAACGTTTAGTTGGTGCTACGTTCTTTGAGTCAGTAACCCCTTGCTTCAGGAAGCTCTCCGATTGAATCGTGTGCTCACCAATGGCTCTTCTTTCCAGGGCTCTTACTGGACAATAGATACGTGTCCAGATATATCTCGCAAGAGGCGGCATCCTCCAGACGATGACGTGAGTGTTGTTCTCCCCAGGCGGTGTGGAGCAGGAGGGGGAATTCCCTCCGTGTTCTGAGGAGTCCTTACAGCACCAGACGATGGTGTCGTTTTGGGGGCAGGGTATGCGGGTGGGGAGGCACAGTCTGGGACTGCGTGAACCAGCACGTGTGTCCTGCTGACTGGCTGTTGTTGCATTAATCTTGTTCAAAGTCCTTCATCCTGACTCTTTAGTGACTAAGGCCCAGTCCTCCTATTTTCTAAGCCATGAACTTCTGCAGCGGGGGAGCTGGCTTCCCATCTGCAGTTTCACTTCTCCATCTGTTCTTGATTTCTGCTCCTTTCCTTTTCTCTTTCTTCCCCATCCACAGATACCACAAGACTCCCCAGAGCAAGAGGCAAGTAAAAGCCCCCGAGGGGCCGTTCCAGTCAGCACAGAAGCCTCTTTGCCACCTGAGGCCACCCCTCAGCTGTCACTCCAGAGCACCACCCCCATTGCCAACTACAGCCAGGTGAGCAGCAGGGACAAGGATAGAAGCCTTACGGCGGCGGAAAAGGGGAAAAGGAGAAGGGGAGGAATGTGTGAATGGAAAAGCAAAGTGGTGAGAAGAGAGGGAATCGTGAAAATGGTGATACAGAAGCAAAAATAAAGGAAGAAGCTGAAATTGCACAGACAGAAAATAAGGAGGGAAATGAATTTTAACAAAATGTGGATCAGGATAAGAATAAAGATAAAGGCATAATGGCATTAGACAGCTGAAGAAAAGGCTGGAGCCAGTGTGCTGCAGAGGCAGGGCGGTGGTTGATTTTCCCTAAGGAAAATGGCATCTGGGAGATGAGCCAAGTGATATGGGATGTTGGTGGATGTTCTACCTGTAGCTGGCCTCTGGGTCCCTGTCCCAAGTTACAAAACCTCATACAAACTGAAGGCCTTACTTCTACCTTCCTTAGCAGGGCGCAGGGCCTGTGGATGTTGCCTCTACTGTCGCAGGGGGGCAGGGCCGCGAAGGGGCCGATGTGCCACCCCCGCTCTACAGTGCCAACCATGACTTCAAGTTCTCCTACTCTGAGATCAACTTCCAGGATCTTAGCTGGTCCTTCCGAAATCTCTACAAATCCATGCTGGAGAAATCATCTTCTTCTCAGCACGGTGAGTAACCATGTGCGTCATGTGGGGTGGGCAGGTATCTGCCCACACAGTCTTGTCCACTGATCTATCCTTGGTATCTCTCTGATCTCTCCTCGTTTAGGAGCCTGTGCAAACAGACTTTCCGTCTTTGGCATGCTGTAATTAGTTCTGCCAGGAGCAGATAAGAAATCTGCATGTCTTTTATCTATTGCTCCCCCCAGTTCTCTCGGAATAAAGAGGATAATGATTTAAAAATACTTCATGTTGATACAGAAGCAAATACTAAAATGGCAGAAGCTTAGAGAAATGAAGTCCTGAAGAAAAGCTTGTCGGAGAAGTATTCACAATCTGTCAGGCTAGATAGCATGGGAGGGAGGGGATTGTTGCATGTAGGCGGTGGAGTTTCTCTGAAAGGAGAGTAGAAACTCGTCATTGCTCAGATCTGTTAAAACAAGGATTGTACAAGGCCTTGGAGAATTGAGCTTTGTGGATGGAGGGTGCGAAAGAGAACCTACAGCTCCATTCATAGCTTGCATTTCTGGGCTGAGGAGGCAGCCACCAGAGGGCAGAACCGCTGCAGGGATGAGATGTCCACGGAAAACACTGTGCAAAAATCTCCAGTAGTTGTTTCCGCCTATAAACACTCCTCTAAATATTAGTCTGGTGTAAAAAGGAATTTATTGTTAGATGAGCCTATTGCCTGTGCTGTCAGCCATCATACGGTGCAGGCAAAGTTTGCTGCTGTAGGAGAAGCCTCCTGAACTTGTAGCTTCAGTGAAACAAAATTATTACTTTCCCTGCTTTTATCGTGCTGGCACTTGAGATTCCTAGTAGGAGCCTGTTGTGTGAGGTGGTGTAGAATGAGCAAGCTCCAAAAATGTAGAGAAGAGCCTTGACTCAGTGTGTGCCTCTGTAAAGGCTTAGCAGCAGTCTGTTGGTTCCCCCCCCGTCCTCCCCCCCAAGTCTTCAGCTGTAAAGCAGTCTAGGAAAACTAACAATTTTTAACAAAATTTTGTGGGGACCTTTTGAGTCAGGATGGCAGTATTCATCCTTTTGCCCCATTGCAGTAGTAGGATGGTCTAAGGGTTGATTGATCTAGTGAAAAACTGAGGCTTGCGTGCGGGTGGTCTGGTAAGGGCGCTCGAAGTAAGAAATGGGTAGCTCAGGTTAGTGGCGTGTAATGCCCTTCACTGTGATTTTTCCCAGAGATTCCACAACATAAGAGCAGAATGAACCAGGGAAGCAGACCCAAGAGATGTGCTGAGCTCCTGATGTGTGGAGGAATGGAGAACACGTGCTGCTCTTGCGTGTAGGGGATGCCTGAAATACAGGAGGATAGAAATGACACTCCCAATGAGTCAGGAGGAATGAAAGTAATAAAGCAGCCCTGATGCGTGCAGCGTGCTCTGTGTACAAAAGCAGCAGAATGTGACCTCTGGTGATCTGTGTGAGAAAAATTGTGGAGGTTCCTGACCAAGCTGCTTGTAAGATGGGAACTGAAGGGAGCTTTTGGAAACATGTCAGATTTATCAAGTTGCCTGTTTGCTAAATGTTTTGTTGTTTAAGTTTGCTTAAAGGTCATTTCTAGGAAAATGACAAGTGCGTGAAATTTCAGGTGAGCATGGGTTACACAGGTAAATACAGGAGAAATCCAACGAGGAATTTTAAGTGCCCAGTTCTGCACTAGAAGTTTAAATCCTGCTGGGGCTTTGTTGTTGAGCCTTTCGTTTTGACCAGAACCTGGAGCAGGGTGAGGGCGTTACTGTGCAGGTGACAGTTGCTGGCAGCCTGTAGAGGGCACTCCAGAAGCTTCATAAATAGTAGGATGAGCAGTGTGAAATTAGAGATGGATGATTTAAGCAGGGGTCTGATCCAGGCAGCTCTTAAAGCTCCCTCCGCTTTCTTTTACTCGGCAGGTTTCTCTTCTCTCCTTGGTGACATGCAGCCCTCCAACCACAACTACTACATGTACCAGCAGCAGCAGCAGCAAGGCCCATCATCAGTGGGTGCTGCTCCCCCTCTCCACACTCCAACCCCAGAGGGTTGCCCATCCCAAGGGGGAAAGCAGCAGGGTGGTGAAGGTTACGGCCCTCCACCAGTGATGTCCATGCACCCGCCCCCAATGCAGCATGGAGGCTACCACCAGCATCAACAGCATCACCCGCACTCCCACCCACAGCAGCAGCCACACCAGCACCAGCAGCAGCAGCAGTCACAGGCTTCAATCAACAATGCTGGCTTTGGTGAGTCGGGGGCGATGGAAGGGACAGCTGGGGAAAAGGGGGCTGTGAGGAGTCCCCGTACAGAAATTCCACAGGCGAGCTTTCCCGAAGTAGTGCCTACATCGTGTGTGGAAAAAGGGCGAAAGCCAGTCATGGTTGAAACCTGAGATGGAAATTACTTCCTTACTGAAGGAAAGGAGGATACGTCCACACTGGTTTTGGGATTCTGCTTAGGGATGCAGGGTAAAGTCAGGGGCTAAATGAAAAAGGAGGCACCATCCCCGGTCTTCCAAGGGGGAAGGGATTTCTAGCTCCTATAGCATCAGGCTGTTTGGTGAAGAGGGGCAAATCATTTTACATGAAGGGCTGGAGGGAAAGGGCGTCTGTAACGGAGTAATCTTGTCCCTGTTTCTTTCCAGCATTTCCCCCTGATTGGTGCTCCAACATTGATTCCCTGAAGGAAAGCTTCAAGATGGTAAACCGGCTGAACTGGTCTAGCATTGAGCACTCCCAGTTCTCAGGTCAGTGGTGGCCTAGTGACTAGGTCTAGTGACTCCGTGACCAGGGCCGTAGTCTAGAATATGTGAGTGCTGTGCCCAGATCTTTTTATTCAGTGTAACAATGTCAAGTCCATGGGTTTCCCAGTGACTCGACTTTTCTATCTGTGAAATGAGGCATCCTGCTTCATGGGTTCTGTTAGAGACTCTGAAGCGCTTAAACACTGCAGGGATTTGGGGCAGGGGGAATTAATTCATAAAAGTATGTCAGAAAGCTAACTGAGATTTTTCCCTCCTACCCTTCCCTCCCCTACCCGAGTCAGTGAGACAGTATCCTAGATATGGAGCTCTCCAGGAGTTTGGTGACAGATTCGAAGCGATGAAGTTGGGTTTGTGGGGTGAAGGTAGGACTTAGGGGTAGAAAACAGAAGGTCTTTGCAGGGAAGACCACAGTGTGAGGGCTGTCTGTGACGTTGTCCTTTGTGCCCTGCAGAGCTGATGGAGAGTCTGCGCCAGGCTGAGCGGAAGAACTGGACGCTGGATCAACACCATATTGCCAACCTCTGCGACTCCCTTAATCACTTCCTTACCCAGACTGGTCAGCTCCCTCACCTGGTTGGCCCACAGCAGCCCCCCCGAATCTCTGATTCTTGTGCCCTGAACAGTGGCAAACAGGAGCAATCCATGAACCAAGGTAATTAGGAGGGAAACTAAAATGACATGTAAATGAAGGCCCAGTTCTGTGAATATCGCAGACTGCTTGCTGCCTTGCCAGGCAATGGAGCACCGAGCAACTCAGGGCTAGGCTGTCAGAGCTGTTCGTGGCAACTGGGCTTTCTCTGGCTTTAAAGAATTAGGATGTCCCGTGTCTGCAGCCTAGACAGACGGTTGTTGGGCGATGCATACCATTGACAGGCAGCCTCTCCAGGCAGAAATACATTTAAAAGGTAGAGCTGTAGAAGGAGAAGGGGGTGGCGGTTTTTGTAGGTGACCAACAGAAAGGAATGGCGAGGTAGAAAGATTGCTATTCCAGATGGCAGGAGCTGTAAAGAAGAAAGCTCTTGCACCCATGTTGGAGAAATACTGACTGGACGAGGAGTAGGAGGATGCTTTCTGAGGCGAGCACTGAGGATATCGGGGTCTTTACAGAACTGTGATGGTGTGTGTCATCTAGTACTGAACTACATGGATGATATTGAGCCAGCTTGTGGCGTTTCTGGATGAAAATTTTCTTCTTTTACAATAATAGAGAAACTCCTGCTGGTTCCAAGAACAAGATCCCTGACCAAGCTATAGCTTGCAGTTAGGACCCAACAGCTGAACATCTCCTCAGTATCCCATGGGTCTGAGTGAGTTGCTCTGTGGCTGAGCTGCCACCTAGTCAAGGCTGAGACAGCTGGCCAGAACTTTAACAGTTTGGGTTTTGTTTTTGTTTGTCTTTTGTATTGCTTTCCTTTCACAGTGAACTCCTATGGTCAGCCCCAGCCTCCCCATCTCTTCTCCGGGCCATCTCCGATGTACCAGATTTCCACCCAGGACTCTCCAGGATATAACCGCCCAGGTAAGGGGTGGCATTAAGGCCTGTTACACCAAGGAACGTTGAAGAACTGGTGCCCAAGCCCTTTGTGCCTTTCTCCCAAAGCACTTGCTAATCGGATGGAGCGCTGAGGGCAGAGAGGGAGCCTGGAGTGCAGGGGACCCTCCGTGTAGGGCTCTGCCATAGCGCTGGCAAGACTTAGGATTTCAGTGGCCTGGTGCCTTTCCTGTCACACAGACACTCCCCATTCGCAGACAGCTGAGTCTTCTAGCTCAGACCGACCCTCGGATGGTTGCTTGAAGGCAACTTTACATGAGAAGCTTGTGTTGATGAAGTCCTTTGTGTTCTCTCAGCAGTCAGCTGCAGGGAAAGCTGAGGAAGCTGAAACTTAACCTCTGTAGAAGCTGCTGTGGAGAGTTTCACAGCAGACCACCTACAGACTTTGGCAGGTGCTGTCTGACAGGGAGAAGTTCATGGCTGTGGTGTTCTTGCTTGTTAGACTGTTGGAAGGGAGAAGGCCCGAATCCCTTAGGCGTTCTTTTGCCTGAGGGCCCACTGCGAAAAAGCGTGACAGTTTTTATTCTAACTGTTCTCTTTCCTTTCTCTTCTTTTTTCTTGTTTTCGGGTCAGCTCACCATCTGGTCCCTCGGCCTCCAGGGCCTCCTCCAGGCGCCAACGAGGAAATCCCCGATGATTTCGACTGGGACTTGATCACCTAGCGAGTTACAGACTCGATAGCCCGTCCTTTGTGAAGGACGCGGGAGGGAAGGGGGACGTGGGGTGAATGGTGCCAGCACCACCCTCCCCAGCCTCCCTGCCTTGCCTGTATATAGATATATATTCTCTATCTCTGCCAGAGAAGCCACCGCAAGATGCTGCCGAAGATAATCCTTCCTTGCGTCCTGTTTTATCTTCTTTTTCTTCTTTTGTTTATTATTATTATTGTTATTATTATTACCGATAATTGAGCACAGCCCTCTCCCTCCTCTGGTGGCCTCGGACGCATCAGATCAGCTCTTTCGTGTTGCGTGGTGCCCTGTGGAGGGTGGAGAGATGGGTCCGTGGTGCCATGAAAAGACCTCGGAAGGCTGAATCCTCGAGTGCATCTTTCTCTGCCTCCGTCATTTTGCGTTTAACAATCCCTCTTTCCCTTCAAGGTGGCCGGTGAATCTGTTGTATTGGCTACTGGAGTGAGAGAGCCTAGTGGACCCTGGGAGCCTGTAGTTATGTTGTTTCGTAAATGTTGTGAAGGTCAGGGGGCTAAAGGGACACTGGAGGGGTGATCTTAGCTCTGTGAACTTTCTCGCACCCGCAGGAAAAGCAAGAAGAGAAGTAGAGTTCCCAAGTACAAAGAGAGGGTTATCCCTGGGGTAGGGAGAGCCGAGCTGAGCTGGGAGGGTAGACCTGAGGTTGGAGAAAGGAGAACGTAGCAGAGAAGTTGGGTTACGGAATGCAGTGCCATCGGTGAGGACTGAGAGGGGTTCTGAGGGAATCCCGACCCGTTTCAGAACGCTGCCTTTTGCAGTCTCCAGGTGAAGCCCACGTACCCGCCAGGTGAAAGGAGCAGTCAGGGGTGTCACATGCGATTCAGCAAGTCCTGTCCCCCAGAGCTTTTAATTTCACCCCCCGCCCCTTTAAGCCCTTCTTCAAAATATGTAGTGAGGCTCTTACTTGCATATGCAAATTTGGAAGTTTTCTCCCGTGAGCGTTTGGTCGGTTGTTGCCCGGCCCCCTGCCCCTCGTGTTTCTCTGGAGACTGTCCTTGCCCGTGGTCGGAGAGTGCCAGCCACAGGAGGTGTGAATTCTCGGTCACTGGTTTCCGCGTTGCGATGGGCTGCTGGTGGGAAGAGGAAGCCGCTGCTCAGGGTGGAGGCGTGTTAGGGGACTTCTGGTCAAGGGGCTGGACCCTCTGGTCA
>Ga0181612_128475_pt1 | contig 16584 bp, 14 predicted proteins | sample HoacroProtozoa21_FD_119630 | JGI IMG/M metagenome (GOLD analysis project Ga0181612, IMG submission 119630) | Hoatzin crop microbial communities from Cojedes, Venezuel. Combined Assembly of Gp0051906, Gp0051904, Gp0051908
GTGCGGGGGGCGTCGGGGCTGTGCGTCGGACGTCAGGGCTGTGTGTGGGATGTCAGGGCTGCACATGGGATGTCAGGACTGGCCATGGGATGTCAGGGCTGCACATGGGACATCAGGGCTACGCGTGGGATAGGCTGCAATGTCCCGTGTGCTGTGGGGAAGCAAAGGGACGGCCTGCAGCCGGGCACCCTGAGCTCTCCTGTGCGCTCCCCTTCTCCCGTGATGACTTGCCTCTCGTGAGAGCAGCCATGAACTGGCTCGCGTGCCAGAAACAGCATTTCCCTGGTTCAGGCACACAAAAAATAACAGATAACACACGAGAGGAAGCCAGAGAGACAGAGGAAGGCAGGAGCAAGTGGTGAGTACACACAGACCTCGCTCGTATTTGTAGGCTCTCCCTGCCGGAGTCGAGTGTGTGCTTGTAAATCCCACATCAGAGGAGTACAAATATTTGTGCTGCGGAAACACTTCCGATGGAGTCCTGGAGCTCCCCTTTCCAATGCCTCTCAGCCTTTCGGAGGCCTGTCTGCATCTCGGTCCGTGGGAGCCCTGCAGACAGCGTGGCTCTGCCCGGCAAACCCTCCCCCCGAGCACCCAAACGCCGCAGCTCCTTCCTTGTCCCACGTCCTCCCGGCGCCATCCACAGCGCTGCCCAGCAAGACCATGCCGCTTTCCCTCCGTCTCTCCGCAGTGGGGCCAGAGCAGGAGCAAAATAACGCCGTAGCGTCATCTGAGGATGGAGCTGGTGGGCGTGGGATGGTGCTGGGGCACAGAGTGGTCCAGCGAGACCAGAGCTGAGCTTTCCCAGCCTGGTACACCAGGCTGACGTTTCACCCCGGACCTGGACCCGGTGAGGGAGCTCGCTGTTGCAAATGCAGCCCTAAAAAGTTGCAGTCTGCCAAAATTGCAGATGGCTCTGCAGTTCTCATCCTTCCCCCACCCATGAGTATGTATGTACAGCGACGTGGGGTTTAATAATATCAGCACTTGCTGTTTGATCTCCCGGGGCTGTGCCAGCCCCGAGGCTGCCGTGGGAGGGAGCGGCCGTGGTGGGATCTGACCTGGGAGCGCCGGGGTTGGTGCCGGGCGGGAGGTTCGCGGTGCTTTGCTGTCGTGAGCCCTTTCGCCACCTGCCGAGTGGGGCTGGGGGGTTCCCGGCGATGCTGGTGGTGGGCTTCACTGGACGTGCAGCCGAAGGCTTCGTGCTGGGGGGCTGGAGCGTGTGCTCCGGAGAGCCCCGGCTGGTGCCGTGCTCATCAGAAGGTGTGATCGCGCCTGCAGCGGCGAGGCCCCCGTGTGTAATTTTCAGCTCCTATCCCCTTCGTTAAATCAGACGAGGCGAGAAATGGTACAATGCAGTTGGGGTCTACTGTGAAAAACCTCTGCAAAGGATTTTCACAGTATGATGGAAGCCAGAATATTCATCTGGGCTTCTTAGTCTTTATTTTTATTTATTTATTTTTTTCCTGGAGACTGCTGTTGCTGATGTATTATTTATACGGCAGGAAATTAGACTCTGAGGACTCAAGTATTCTTCAAATAAGCTTCCTAATTCTGTCAATTAAGAATGCACAGGCTGCTGGGTCTCTGGCTTGGGAAGAGCCGCAGAGGAGTGGAAGCTGCCTCTGGTCATCGCTCTGATGCGATGCATCGACAGCACGCTACGGACATTTCAGCTGGAGGAAAAAGATCTCGGTCCCGAAATCAGATGCATGAGATGCTCGAAGCGTTATATACAGCAGGTCCTGCTGATTTCAGTGGGACAAATAACTTCCCTGTGCTCTGGCGCGGGAACACCGAAGGCCTGGGCATGCGGTCTCTCGTTGTTATGCTCTGTAATGAAATCCGGTGCTTTTCATTGCTATTAACAAACGGCTGCCAAAGCTGGGAGACCACTGTTATGAGTTAGGGGTCATTTGATCTCTAATTAATGCAGTAATTCTTCGTGTGCTCCCGGTGTAGTTCTAGAGCAAATGAGTTGACATGTAATTAATACATAAAAGAGCATCTTCCCTCCTTCACTGCCTTTCCTTAACCGACGGGCGTTTGTAAACAGGTTCGGAAGTCTCCTCCTGCACCAGGGCATGGGGATGTGGTCCCGGCCGTGGAAGAGGGCTTGGGCACAGGGCTGCAGGATGGGCTCCCGCAGCAAAGGGAGCGTCCCAGGGCAGAGGAGAGGAGGAATCAGACCATCCCCGAAACGCAGCTGGGCACGGGGCCACACTGCGGGGTGCCAGCACCAAGCTGGGAAATAGAGCGTTCCGTCCTACCTGTAAAATTCTCAGCCCCGACCTGTGACTGAAGATGCTCATTTTGTAGCCAGGGAAAAGCAACAGGGGGCTGAGGCGACGCTTGCCAGCATATTTAACAAATGCTTTGGTGCATTTTCTGCACAAGGATGTCAGGAAGAGCTGAATACTTGTCCTCCCCTTCGTGTTGCTATGAGAAAGGTGAGAGCTCTCAGAGGACAGCCGCTTTGTCCCCTCCTGTCTCTCACGGGGTGGACTTCTACCGCTCCACCAGCACTCTGTGCTCTCTGGCTGGGGAAAGGTGGTTTATGGCTGCAGCGCGGTTTTCCTTTTTCTCTTTGCTACGAATTTAATGTCCACCGCAAATGCAGATCTCTCCATCTGGAGGAGGAATAAACGCCTGCACTGTCTGCTCTGCATAGGCGTGATAACTCATTCTGGAGGACAGGGACGCGTCGCTCTGCGCAGCACTTGGCGAGCGCTGCCGAAGGGCGCTGGGGACAGGGCTGCCTCTTCACCGCTCTGGGTCAGGGCTGGACCCTCTTCTCCTGGGGTGCTCTTCAGAACCGCGAGTCGAGGACCCGCGCAGACGAGGACTGATTGCTCCGTGCCCCTGGGAGCGCGGGTCTGGGCCCTGTGCGGGCAGAGATGCCCCCACCACCCTCCGGCTCTTACCGGTCCCCAACGCCTTGCGGATGACACCGCAGTGACTGACCAGCATGCAGCCTGTGTGAAGTGAGCTGGGGATCTGTAGTCACAGAGGAGGAGAGAAATAATTTCTTTTTGCTTCCTGTAACCCTTTATGGCCTTGGCAGTGTATCTCCTTCTTTCACTCTCCTTCATCGGCTAAGGTTTGCCCTCCCAGCTTTCTGTAACACCATCCCTTTGTTGAAAACCCTAGCTTTCGGGAGCACGGGTTCAATTTCTAAAGTGGTTTATAATGATGATGGCTGCGGAAAAAGATGAAATAACTCACCCATGTGGATTCACGCAGCAGAACCAGAAATCAACGGATCCACAACACTGATTATCTGTAAGGAATGCCGTGTGCTGGTTTGGTGCTTGTGCATCGCATGGGCGTGTGTGTGGGGAGCTGGCTGTGGAAAGTGCCCTTTCCACTGTTCTGTGCGGCCAGCGCCCAGCACATGGGCATGTCCCTGTGCCAGCAGCTTTGCAGGAGAAGCAGAGATGCTGGAGGCTGTGTGGCCCCTGTGCTGCTTTCATGGTGGCTGTAGAATGGCAGAGCATTAGCGGTCCAGTCTCAGCTTCCCTGGGAGCATGGAGCATGACCGCTACCAGGCAGAGTGGTGCAGAGCAGAGCTGAGAATAGCTCTGGTGAAGAGGGTACTCCACCCTTCCTAGTCCATGGGCTTTCATAATTTTTGGCCTTGGCAATGCCTAGCCCCTCCCCAGGTGCTTTCCAGAATCTGGCTCTTAATCCTGTGTGTCCCCAGCCCTTGCTTTCTGTTTTTCTGTCTGCCACTGGATGCAATGCTCTTGGTCATCTCCATCTCACGCCCACTGGCTGCCCCTCTGTCTCGCCCTCCTGTGCCTGCTGCTGAGGTTACCGTGCCTTCAGTTCAGTTTTGCCCTTGTGCCAGCTTCTGTCTCTGCTTCTCAGCAAAGCACACGGGCCAAGAGCAGCATCTCCTCCCTCTGTGCGCGGCGTGGCCCACCGCTGACCCTCGGATATGGTGTGAAGCCAGCAAACCGATAAACAGGGAGCAAGACTCGGCTCTGGGTCGCCAAGGCTTCAACTCATGTATTGAGTTAGAGAGAGAAAAGCTGCCAGCGGGCACTCGCTAGCAGGCTATTTCTGCTCTGAAGAAGCTCAAGAAACATAAACCGCATGTGGCATTAGACTTCTCCCTGTCCTTCATGCTTGTGGGCAAATAAATGCTTTTCTTTTCAGCTCTAGTGAATGCAGGGCTGAGCCTCTCCATCTGAAAACGCTGGGTTTGCTATGGAAACCAGTCCCTGTCTGACAGCTCTCCAGTCCTCATCCAGGGAGGAATCGGAGACAAGGCTCCTGGGCTGGAAACAATGAACACGAGAGAGGCACCGATCCTCTTCTGCACCTCGCTGGGGCAAGCGTGGAGCAACTCCTTCCTTGGCCGGCCTTGCTCTCAGTTTGGGAGGGCAGTAATGGAGAGGGCGACTCGACCCGGGGAGGGAAGCGCAGCAGAAAGCTCCCCATTCTGCTCGTTGCTAAACCGATGCTTTTATTCTTTGCTATTCCTATTCTCTACTCTTTTTCAGTCCTTCCAGATAGGAACGTACAGACAAAGAAGCCACGGTGTTTTAAAGTGGCAGCCCGCTTACAAAGCAAGGATATATGTGGTTAAAAGTTTGCACTCTGTTGGATCATTCCTGCTTTTCTATTTCTTGTCAGGAGACAGAGCTGCCCGGGGACCTGCCAGCCGGCTCCTGGGGGTGGCTGCACTCCGCAGCGGGCGGTGGGTGAGAAGGAGGAGCAGGACAGGCCTGGGGGCACTTGCCTCTCATTCTCAGAAGTCTCTGTCACAGGCGTGGTGCTCAGCAGAGATGCCATGCAGTGATCAGGAACGGAGGAAGCCATTTGGGGTTTGCCTCCACACATTACTGAGCCCCCTGCCTCTGCTTCCAAGGCTGTCCGTAGCCGAGCAGCTATCTGCAGAGCCAGGAGACATCAGCGAGGAGGGTCCGTAAAGCAGCAAGGCATCCGGCGGCGCAAAACCGACTGCGCTCAGGGTCCGCACAGGTCCTCACTGAAGGCCCTTGCAGAAGGCATCACTTCAAAACAAAGACGGATCAGCCCAGTATGGATATGTACATCTGATCGGGTGGTCCAGTGACATTTGTTTGGCCAAACCTGAGTGTCTGCGTCTAAGCGAGTCACCTTTGCACTCTTTACAGTCAATGGAGTCCAGTGCATGATAGTTCTCTTTCTAAACACCTGCACTTGCTCAGCTGAATTGTGTCCCAGCGTCTGTAGCCCAGACTGATCAGACCCCCTCCCCCAAATTAGAATAGTGAAGTGCAGCTGCAAGCATCATCTCATCTCTGGGATCTGTGGTACACAGCAAAGCCACGCTTGGATCAGAGCTGGCCCTTAAAGAGGGGGAGAAGTAGGATCTCGTAAGATTTACGGCTGCCATGGATCATCTCCAGGGCCTTTTTGGGTCTGGCCCTCACATTCTCCACAGTAACCCTCCAGCCAGTCCCCAGCATCACTGCTGCAGACGGGAGAGCCTCTGCAGCTGATACCAGGTCCGTAAATCACCACACCCCCTCCTGCCTGCCTGCCTGCCTGCCCTCCCCAGGAGCACTTAAATTAACTCTAAATGAGCTCTGTTAAGGAGATGTAGGCAATCAGCTGTAAATTATTGCAAGGCACAAGGGCTTCCTTAAAAGCGACAAGCACTTATTGGTCAGTTGGACTCCAGAAGGCACAGCCCCTTAAATCAAAGCCCCCAGGTCAGGCTAAGCAGTGCCTCTGCCATGCTTCCTTGGGCAGAGTCTGTGCTGGCAGGTTGTCAGCATCTTCCTTCCTCCCTGCTGTTCTTTCAAACTGTCCTCTTCAGTGCTAAACCTGTGCAGCCTGCTCCCTCTTTTCAAACTCGTTTTTGCGAACTGTTTTTCAGTTTGAGGACAGCGAGTACTCAAGCTTCAGCTGCTTTTGAGACCTTCTCAAGCTCTTTCCACACTGCGCTGCTGGAAGCTGCAGGGAGGCCAGCTAAAATCAGAAGGTGATGGGAAATGGTATGCTGTTGCTCGGAAAAGGGGTGTCAGTCCCTTTGGGGGGTTGCGCTGTGGTTTGTGAGCCTGTCATTGCGCCTTTCCTCATCCACCGTGTTTGCAAACAGCAGCTGCAAACCTCAGCTTTGAATAGGGAAGGAAATTCTCGGAGAACACAGGGTTTGAGGCATTTCATTCACCTTCTTCTCTCTGAGGTTTGGGGAGATAGATGAGTTAGCATTTTCATCTTCCTTGCCAGAAAAAAAAAGAAAAATAGGATTAGGAAGAAAGCTGTGATGAACTCCTGAATCCAGAAGCTGGAGACTTAAGATATTTAGCAAATTTTTTTTTTTTTAAGATCAGGGATAAAATCCTGAAAGTTAGCAAGACCTGCAACGTGTGAGTGCCCACACATCTCCCTGCCTCTGACGGCTGGGTTGAGGCTCGGGTGGTGCTCCTGCCCCTCGCCACCCTCCCCTTGCCTTTCCTAAGCCCTACAACTGAGGGGGGCAATGGGGTCACAGCAGCCTGTATTTAACGTGAAGACAAGACATTCATCGTCAGCCTGATCCACTAATTCCGGTGCTGTGCGGTGGCAGTGAGTGACAGCTCTGTAATCTCACTCAGGAAGTCATCGTGTGGGTCATATTCTGTCAAGGAAACCACAGGTAATGTTTCTACTTCCTTTCTTGAATTATCCTGGTTTAAAAGCATTTTGGAGTTCCCTCTTGTTTTGGCTGTGATATTAGTCAAGGGAGTTGTGATAAAATGTCATCCTCCCCCAAAATATTTTACCTGCGGACGAGAGCTGTTTGGTTTCTGAGTGAGGCTGGGGCATTTTTGGGTGCAGAAAGTGGAGCAAGGACTGGAGCTCAGTGGGGGGGAGGCTGCAGTAGCAGTCGCAGCGCACAGTTGTGGGGCAGCTGTTTGGAAAATGATGTCTTAGGAGAAAAGGATGGCAAACCCTTGATGACCTCCCTCTCTCCAGGGCCTGGGATCTTCTCGGGTGTTTATTAGTTAGTTCTCAACACAAAGCCTGCCATATCTGATGCCTAACCTTGAAGACAGTTCTCTGGCCCTGGTCGCTCTGCCAACACCAGCGCGCTCGCCTGCAGTTTGCTGAGCCATACGACCCTGCTGCACTACAGGGCAGAGCAGCTGTTCCCGCAGTTTACGGGATGTGTCATCCACATGCTGCAGTCTTGGAGGTTCTTAGGTGTCCAGTGAACATGAAAAGTCCTGAAGTTAGTGAATCTTGTAACTTTCTTCAGTCTTGGGTGATGGAGGGTGCGTTCCTGCGGAGCATTGACATGCAGGCTGCAGCACCCAGGCTGCTGTTGGGTATCTGAGGCATTCTTGTGCAGGATGCTCCTCTCCCCTACAGCTCTGACTGCAAGTTCAGACATAAACGAGCTTCATCCTCTCTGTCAATCCCACTGGTACCCACCTGGAGCTGTGGGGTTGAGTTACTTCTGAAAATCAGGCCAGCAAGGAATGAACTCCAAATAATTCGTGGTAACTTGAGGGTGAAGCATACCTACACTTCTGCCATCGAGGGTGAAAGAGATTTAGGAGCCAAGACTGAGTCAGAAAGCCCGGTGGTCCATGCTACCTGGCTTTCAACGGCCACCCCAAAAAGATGTACTATTGTTGGGGAGTGGTGCTCTGCAGTTTCTGCTTCTGAGCCCAGGGGCAGCCAGCAGTGCAAGGACCCTGAGGGAGCAAGCAGAGGACAGCATGAGCTTATTGCCCGAGCACACAGCAGTGGAGGGAGCCCTTTGTCCCCATCCCCCCCTCAGTGCAACATCTCTGATTTTTAATTCCCAGATGTGTCATGTCAGATACAAAAGCAGCCCTCTGAGCAGGGACTGAAACAGACCTTCTCCTTTCTGCTCTCTGTCCCAGTCTCAGGGTCATCTCCTGCATCATTCTTTGCAAGATTTTGTTGTATTTCTCATGGCAGACCCACGCTCAATGCACTTCATTTTTCAGTCTTTCCTGATAAGGTTACTGATCCAGCCCTTCAGCATGCTTATTGGTTCCTCTCGAATCCGCTTGGATGTGGTTATGATCTGGAGGATTCAGATGCTTGAAGCTGCCCCCATTTCTCTGGAGTCTCCCGCCAACTGCTGAGATGCTGCTTGGTGATGCACAAATATAGCTTCAAGCTTGTGAATTTGCCAGTGAGGTGCAAGTAGACACGTTCAGGGCACCAGGTCTATGAAGGAGCCTCTCCTCCTGCTGTGATGCTCTTGCATCATCATAGAATCATTAAGGTTGGAAAAGACCTCTAAGATCATCAAGTCCAACCGTTAACCATCCATCATTATGAGTTGATGCCACTGGTGTCTTTTGCTAAAAACCGATGATTTTTAACCTGCACGTGGGATCTAACAGCTCTGCTCTGAGGATGTGTGCCTTTGACCAGCCCTGAGCAGTCACTGAGGAATGGCTCTTCCCTCCGGGCAGATGTGCGGGGCCACTGCTTTGCTGTGGGAGCTCACCAGTTTTCAGAGCCTGGCCAGTCCAGACAGTCTGTGTGAAGAGCATCATCTTGTGACTCTGTAATGAGAGCTTCAGCTGCTGGTCTTAAGAGGCATGTTCGTGGTTGTGAAAAGATTGCGTATTATGCACAGGGGCTTTATTTTCCACCCTTTTAAATAGTCTTGTGTTTTCCTGGGATCTCCCTCATGCTCCATCCATGAACTCACTGTTGTGAGTTCTCTTTATATGCAAGAGTATCTCAAGTTACTTCTTCATTTTTGCGTAGGTAGGCAGTCCAACATCCACGTTTGCTTGGCAAGTGTTGTGTTCGGCCACCCTCTCTAACACTGTTCCAGAGTCCAGACTGGCATGCGAGTGCTGTGAATGTAGCTGGGATGGCACTGGGCCTGGCTGTTTCCACTCAGCCTGGATTTCTGGAGCTAAACTCTTCTTGTAGTCTAAAGTTGTTTTCTCTTTCTAATGTCAGAGTCACTGGAGAGGCCATGCTCTGAAATGTCAGACTATTTGTACTTTCTTTTGGGGGTAACGGGTCAGTGACTTCATCTGAAGTTCAGCTCAGACCATTTCTCTTAAAGGTTGGTCCTTCTCAATGTCACATCAGTGCATTCATTAGTTCAGATTTCATCCAAATACGATTTGAAGTGTTTTTAATGATCTTAGACAAAGCTACGATACCTTTCCTCAGCTTTGCATGTTATTTCAGATAGTCCACAGAGACAGGGTGATCGATGGTAAACTTATACTGAGGTCTAGCTGATCTATTACAAGAAGAGCGGGTGAAGCAAATGCAGAAGAGCCAGAAGTGACAGTGTGCACCTTTAGAGGATGGTCACTGGTGTGGAAGGCCAGGTGGGATCTTCCGCTCCATCACAGCCAACTCATGAAGTTCTTTAAAGTACCAGACGTTCTCAGTATCTTCCATATCCACCAACACAGAACTAAGTTTAAGCCTTTTGGTCTATCTGTGTTATCCTGAAGGTTTCTTCTCTCGGATAGGTAGTTTATAACTAGCTCATAAATTAAAAATGCTGGTTTTGTATGTTGCGTATTTCATTTGTTTCCTCTGCTGAATTGCCTGTGTCTGGATGTGAGCTGATCAGTGGTTACACAATCCGCATTCAAATAAGCGGTCTGTAGTTGACAACCACTTATATATATATATGTTTATTTTTTTAAATCCATACCCTGCATCACCCATTCATTAATTTGTGCAAGGCCGTGCAAGTTTCAGATGCACCAGAGCTTACAGGCATCTTGGCAGAAACCTTGTGTGTCCTTTGTTGCAAGTGCTTTTCAGGTCTCACTTTCTCATTCACATTTAGATTTTCTTCTCAGTCTCTTGTAAATGTCTCTCAGCCGTGGGTTTCCCTCGTATTTTTGTCATTATCAGGAGTGGCTGAACTCCCAACAAGCAGAAATTATTGTGCCAGCATTAGAGAACTTGCTTTGGTTTTGTGCATTAGTGCTGCTATCAAGCCTTAACACTTTCTGCAGAGATTGCCATGTTGCCTTGTCTCTGTTCTTTAGTCGCTGTTTTAAGTAGTCAGACTTCCCCACTCGCCTTGAATATCTTCTCCCTCTTTTTTTGAAGTTACTCCCTTTAGAAATGGCTTTAAGTACACTTAGTCTCCCTCTTTCTCAAAGAATTTTGCCTCACATTTGCTTCCCCTCTGGAGAGAAGTTTCTCGTGTGTCACGGGACCGGACTTTCACTGCTGTTATTTCACAGACTGCTTGGACGGCAGCTGGGTTAAGTTGGCTGAGTAGAGCTGAGACACACACACACACACACACACACATTTATTACCATCTCTCATGGCCTGGGAGTATTTATACCTCTAGAATGTGATGTTTTGATGTCCGTTTTTCACCAAACATTTTCTCCTGAAAAATTTCCTTTTGTGGAGCACCCAATGTCCTTCCCTTCCCCTGCGTAAGGATGACAAAAAGGAGGCCAAATAACATTGACCTGTGGTGCTGTGCTGGTCTGACAGCTGGTTTTACATCCAGATGCTCTGTTCTGATCTAATGCAGAAATTGACCTGGGACTATTTTGTCCAAGACTTTCTGGTTTTATTTTTCCCAGCCCTTTGCAAACAGCCTGCCCAGGGTTGACCTGGCATGTGTTTGGTTCACTAGCTCTCTGCAACTCTGCCTTCATGTGGGTACCAACCTGACTACGTGGGGTAGCCTGCCATGGCACAGCTCATTTCTGAAATTCAAATTTGAAATCGAGAGGACAGACAACATGTTTTCCCCTGTGTTTTTTCCATAGCTCCTTGCTGATGAGCCTTGCTATAGTGCGTGGTAGGGCAGTTGCTCCTCCTTCAGCTCCGTTAATTTGCTGTGCTACACTGCTTCCTCCTCTATTTTTCCAGGAATGTGCAGCCCTTAGGACACAAAATTAAAACACTTCAACCTGACCCTAGAGCTAGTCCTCCAAGTTCACCCATGGATAATGCTCTTTCTCTGGCCACTTCCATAAGTTTCTTGGTGTTTTGGGTAAGCAAGAACATCAGAACCTAGAGCTGTTGTAACGGCGATCAGTAATAACAATTGTGTTCTTTCTGATAGGAGAAGGAGCCCCAGGCAAGAACAAACATTTGGCAATGCAAGCACAGAGCAAAAATTCGCTCCCAAGTAAGCCACCTTCCCTTCACTCATTATCAGCCATCATCTTGCAGCTCTCTGGCAGCTCCTCAGATACAGCTCTTTTATCTATAGCCTTTCCCCTCAACACTGATTAGTTGGAAGGCTGATCATTTTCCCCAGAAGTAGCTGCATTTTTCTAGCCTATATCAACCTGCCTTTTTTTTTTCCACAGCCCTCCCTATCATTTATCTACCCCTACTAATGCTGAAAGCTTCTCCAGCTCAGTAGGGGCAAATTTAATTAACCTGCTATTTTCTCCAATTCTCATCTAGATCATTAATGAGTGCCTAATGAGTCTGGGTCTAATAGTGGTCCCAGTGGCCTATCACAGCATATGTCCTCCTCTTGATATATCAACCAGTTAACATTAAGCTTCAACTGGGATCTTTCAGCCAGCAGTAGTCATTCCTTCAATCCAGTGTGAATTGCTGTTTTGTGTAACGTGTCACAAGTGAGTTGGTTGATGCTGTAGTGTGTGTCATCCATCTGCCTGCCTTGCCCCGCCAACTGGAGACGAAGTGTAGGTTTCTGCCTCAAGTCAGGCACTGTGGGGATGCGCCAGCCGGGTCTCTCACCGCGTTGGGCTGATGGGTGAAATGGTTGTACACCAGTGGCCACCACTGCAAGCTGCTCCGTACTCAGCTGGCCAAGCAAGCCCCTGCATGCTGAGGTCCGTCAACACCTGGAGATGGAAGCGTGCACCCTCACGCTGGTAGGTGGCAAGTAAATTTATGTGCCATGGGCTTTGCAGGCAGCTGAGATGAGTCTGAGAACTGCTGTGGCAGTTGCACTTCAGGCGCTGACAGCTCCTGGGGGGGTTTGCCAACTGCAAGAGCTACGCTTGTCCCAGGGACTGGCTGCTGCTGCTGTTTCACTCGCCTTGCTGCTCTCCGGCCAGCTGGAGAAGAGGGGATGCTGTGCTGTGGGAACCAGCCAGAGTCTCAGAAAAGATGAACAGGAGGACACTGAACTGGTTTGATTTGAATTGAGGCAGCGATTTTGAGCAAACCCAGCCGTCAGGCACCCCCGTGCCCTATCCCGTCACAGCAAACCTCAGAGGGACCTTCCAAATCCACATTAGCCCATTCCCTGACAATAGCCTCTGGGCACCAGAAGCTAACACCAGGGCTAAGAGACATGCGTCACCTTTAGAGGGATTTAAACACGTAAGCGGAAAGGAAAAGGAAATAGCTGCTGGATTTTAACAATAGCAAATGTCAAACCGTACATTTGGGAATGGGAAATAATGTAAGGTGACCTCTAGGCTGCTGGGAGAAGAGGTGGAATATTTTGATAATTAACGGGACTTAGGGATTCGGAAAGCATTATCTTAGGGATGAGGGACACACAGTGGCTTCAGCAAAGGATGCTGTCACCTGGGAAGAATGGAGGTCTAGAAGATATTTTATCAATGCAAGAAGCCAGCAGCACAAACGGCTGGAGACACAGGGAGCATGGGTAGCTCTAGGGGAGGACACAGACCTCCCCAGCAGCCGGACCCTGCAGAGGTAGAACATGGTTAGTGAAGGGAAGTGTGAGGTTTTGCTCAGGGCAGAGGAAGACTTAAGCTTCTGGCACCAAGAAGAAGAAAAGCTACACTGTGGTGATGACTGTAAGAGCGATGCAGGCAGGAGAAGATGCGTATACACATCAGCAGAGACCAGGATAAATGTGGTGCAAAGTCAAGAAGATATTGCCTTGCTTTGGAAACAGCACAGGCTTGGTCTGTGAAGCACTGGGAAGACACCCTTCCTTGAGGTGACATTTTAGAAGTCACTGCAGAATTTGTCCACAATTTCCTTTGTCAGCCTGATTTGCTCTGTGTGCTTTCTCCAGTTGCTTGGTATGTCAGGCTGCTGATGCTCGTTACACGACATTGCTGTGTTGTGCTGGTTAGACCAAGCTGTCCAACAAGGGAAGCTGTTTGGGACTGTGTTCTCTGCAAAAGGTGGAGGTGAAGGGAATTTCACCCTAAATAACATCTGAGAAGGAAAACAGCAAGGCAGAGGCCAAGGGTGGTGAAGCAGAAATGGCAGAATCTAAACCCTGGGTGGAAGTAGGCTTTCCTAAGGATGTGGGCAGTAATGCAGGAGCCTTTCTGACTCTCTAATAAAGGTGAGAGTGTCTGAGTTTGCCTAAAGCTACATCTCTGAAAAAATCCCTAGGGGAGCGAAGGCAGAGATGGAGACACCAGGAGAAAAGGACAACCCAGAATTCCTAGCTTTACTCTGGTCTGTTTGTGGCTTCCCTGTGCGAGATCCCCGGCCTCATTCCTCACACAAGGCTGGAGGGGGTTTGCTGGACTGAGATGGTTTGCTGGGCAGTTTTTGTGGAGTTTTGGTTCTGGGAGGTAAGGGTACCGACACGAGTACTAAACTAGAGGTTTGTATGCCAAGGCTGGCACAGAGCTTGCTTTTTTGAAACGTGTTGTCTGGATGGTGCCTGCTGGAACCAGCGGGATTTGCTTTCCTTGTCCTTGCTCCTGTCAGAGGTTGCAGAAGCTATTGCCCCAGAGAAAGAAGAGTTTGCTTCCACTTTGGCAGGGAAAAGAGAGCAGGGCAAAACGAGGAGTCATTTTTTTCCGTCTTCAAATCCATAAGATTTACTCTTCTCTTTCCTTGGCTTGCATCATGTGTGAGAAATTCCGAAGAAAGTAAGTGAATGTTTTGGGATGAGCTTTTTCCGGGCTGTAAGAGAGGGCATATTCTGCCTGTAAATGTATATATTTCCTATTGGGTGCTGTTTTAGTGCCTGATGTTATTGCTCTGAACTTCCAGGTTATCCTGCAGGACTGAGCTTCCCAGGTGCATTTTTGTGATTCTGACATAATTTCTATTCAGAATTTGACCAAATTCTTCCTTTTTTCCACTTCATTTAATTCCTTTGGTGACATGATCCATATTTCCCCCACATCAACAGCTGGTCCATGGTCTCCCAGTGCTGAAGGAGGTGAATTAAGCAAAGATGGCAAATGAAATGGAAAAGAAGCTCACTTAGTATCATGAAATATTAATAGCCACTTAGTATTAGGGGAAATTAGTCCTGCTGCGCTAAAACTGCCCTGCATGGAATGAGGGAACTGCAGGGTGTGAAGTCTGTGTCCCCGTGGAGATTTGCAGGTCCTGGCTGTAGGATGAACATTGCCTTCAATAAGCTTCATGGTTTGGTTCTTTTAATTAAGTAATATGCTTCAGGGGCTGAAGAAAAACCTGTTCCTACAACATCCCTTTGTCAGACAAGGCCAGCAGTGGGACAGCAATCCCTACCTTGCGTGCTGTGGAAGAATAAGGAAAAGTTATTGGCTTGACAGGGCCGTGGTAGAGTGACGTGAATAGCCAATCCTGGAGAAAAACCAGTCTCGTGGAGTCAGTGCTAAGGAAGTCTTTTGTTTTCTCTGAAATGATCCCGAGTGCTCAAGCAGCTTGCCTTTGGAGGCTGTGAAGTTGCATCTCCAGAGGGGGACACCCGGCTGAGGTGAGACCACGTCCATCAGGAGTGGTTTGTGGACAGTGCCAGTAATCCAGGCGTGGATGGATGTGCAAGCCTCTTCCTAAGGCGCATGCATGGAAACGCTGTCAAAATCAGCTGACAAGATCCTAGTTCTAATTCCTTATAAACATCAGAAAAGCAGGGGAGCCCCAGAGGCAGGGAAGGCCAGTGCCCAGCACCGGTTTCAAGCAGGAAAGCTCAGGAGGTAAGGAGAGGCTGGCCAGTTCGATCTCAGTGCTGTGGGAGAAAGAGTAAATGTTAACATAGCTAGAGACAAAATACGCAGAAATACCATTAATTTCAACTGGTAGATTTCCCAGAAAGTATTCTGAAACCCAGTCAATTTCTCAGGTTTTTTCCTGATATTGTTTTTAAAGATGTTGCTGTTATTGTAATCATTTTGCCACAATTCCAACAAGCCCCAGGCATGGACTAATGTCCTGGTGGATTAGATGTGGACAAAAAACCCCCAGTCTCTGCTCATGTATCTGGATTTTCATAATATATTTAGACTTGTGTCAGGCACTTGATTTACTTGGCTGAAAATATACTCTCCATTGAATCAATGGACAGTTATTAAGTGGATTAAGAAACAGGCAGCTAAAAGCTCTCAAAATGCGATTGTTGTTGGAGGATCATTGCTGATCGCTGCTTGCACGGTAGCTTAGCAAGATTCAGCTTTCACCCTGGTGTATCTCACGATTTTCATGAATGATCTGGAAAAACGCATAAATTAGTTGCCCCTAAAGTTTGCAGCTGACTCAAATTTTGCCATGATGAATAATGATGAAGGCAAGTCTCCAATGCAGAGCAACTGCAATTGCTTGGTAGACTGGCAACCGTGAAACAACATGAATCTTTACACAGCTGAATGCTCGGTCATCCGTCTCCGAGTACAGAATGTTGGCCACTCTGTCAGACTGGGGACTGCCTGCTCGAGGGCAGCAACTCCCAGATTGATTGAGGGGCCATACTGGATAACAGGTGATTATGAACATTTAATGCCCTGTAATGGTGAAATGGATGAACGTGCTCCCCGCATAAAGAGAGGAGTCGGAAGCCGGAATAGGGAGCTTTTATCCGCTTTGATTAAGAAGCAGGAGGGTGCCGTAATCTACTGTAGCTGTAGTGAGACCTAAAGGCTGGAAGCTGAACCGAGGGCTTTTGGCATGGAGATCTAGTGCAAATTCCTGGTGGTGTGCTATGGGGTCTCTGAACTCGGGGTGAGTATCTGTTGTAAGGGATGCGGGCAGCTCAGCCAGGGACCGGGGGCTGCTGCCTGTGGTGAGCCTGGAGCCGTGTCTCGGCTGCAGGCTGGGATGCCTTCCCCGCTGCTCGCCTCCTGGTTTCCACACGGACGGGAAGGGGTGTCGTTAGCGTCCTGTTGGACGCTTGTTTAGCTTGGCTTCACGGAGTCTGCACGTCACAGAGAAATATGTTTGTAGAGTTGTGGGTGTCGTGTTTCTTATCTGGCGGGAGTGGATGAGAGCGCTGCAGAAGGGCAGGCAAGCACGTCTAATGCCAAAACTGCAGCGAGACAAAGCCGACACCTGGTAAAGACAGCGGCAGTTGAATTTGCACTCTTATTAAAAACCAGTCCCGGCTTTTATCTGGGAAAGAAAAAGCTATGTGAATGTAGCAGGGATGTGTGCCAGAGAGGTGGGAGGGATGCCAACAGAGACAGGGGAAGGAGGCAGAGCGGGGAGCGTGGCTGGACCGGGCTCTGTCCCACTGTGGGGATGGAGGGGCCAGGGGACTGCTGAGAAACGCCTGTGTCTGCACCACGGAGCCTGCGGTGAGGCAGCTTTGTGGTAGGGACCTCACGTTTCACTGTGATTCAGTTGCTCCACTGTTTGAGGTTTAGATTGGGTATCAGGAAAAATTTCTTTACTGAAAGAGTTGTAACGCATTGGAAAGGGCTGCCCAGGGAAGTGGTGGAGGCACCATCCCTGGAGGTGTTCAAAAAATGTATA
>Ga0181612_101654_pt1 | contig 16582 bp, 5 predicted proteins | sample HoacroProtozoa21_FD_119630 | JGI IMG/M metagenome (GOLD analysis project Ga0181612, IMG submission 119630) | Hoatzin crop microbial communities from Cojedes, Venezuel. Combined Assembly of Gp0051906, Gp0051904, Gp0051908
CTCCATGTGGCAGTCATACTTCTGGCAGTTTCGGGCAGCTGTGCTCAGCACCCCAGCGTAGTCTTGGTTTTGCTTGAGTGCTTGCAGTGATGACCCTTGTTGGTTTGACCATGAATCTCCCAACACAGCTTGGATCTGGAGGAAACACTGGCAGAACAGGTAGCTTTTATGGAGATGGAGATGTGAAACAGTGGATAGAGAAAGTAGATGAAATAGTGAATAGAGATATTGATTTTTGTTTGCCTGAATGGAAAAGTATCCAAAAACTAGCTTGCTACAGAGATTGTTTTCCTGGGTGATACCCTTGACTTGTGGGAGGGAAGAAGGGAGAAGCAAGGCACAGCAGTTGTGGCAGCTCCGGACCAGAGGCCAAACATCCACTGTGGCCAAAGGCTCGTGATGTTTCCTGGAGGCATGAGGTGTGGGCTGCGTCTCTCCACCTCTGTCCTGGCACTGTTGCTGGGGCAAGAATGGGGCTGGCTGGTTCAGACCCAGATCCTGGAACTGAAAAACCTTGTTGGCCTGCCAGAGTCGCTAAAAGCAGCGAGCATCAAGTATATCAAAGGATGTGGAAGACAGTTCAGACTTCCAGCAGTTACTCCAACTCATTTTAATAGTTTTACAGCGTGTCGTTCGCACAGCATTGCCCTGAAGAAATGCAGCAGTTCTCACTGTTTTTTGCAGTCAGGTCTCCTAAGCCCTGCAAGTTTCCTAGACCCGTATCACAACTGCAGCTAGCTACTGTGAAAAACAACACCTTCTTTTCCTCTTTTCCAGTGGTTTGGGATATGACAAAAAAACCCAAAAACCCAACAAAAAACATACTGCTAGTAACTGTGACCTACAATTGGAGCTGCTGCCAGCAGCTGAAACCATGATTTCTTTAAGTTATGAAATGCTTCACATAGCCTAATACCACTGCAGTGACCCCACTGGGTCTTTTCTGAACAAGTTAAAAAAAAATAAGCAGAGGGGGGGAAAATAAGGGAAGAAAACCAATTCTCTAAGCATCAAATTACTAAATAATAGATATGGTGTTTTCTGACTTAGATATTTAAGAAAGGTTCATGAAAGAGATGAATATTAAGCCAAACATTTCTTTGGCTTTACTGCAGCTGGCTGCAAGAATGTAAACTTTTTTTTCAGTGACTTCAGCTCCTAATTTAAAAGCTAGGATTTTTAGCAGTGAGCAAGAGACTATATTTGGCCAAAAAATTCTGCTGGCTTTACTTAGTTACGCGGCACATTCAAAACAATACTCCTTTATCAAAAAACAATAGTCTGTTTTATTCACAGCACATGTAGAAGTTGGACCATCCAGCAAATTCCACTTTCTTCTCTTGCAATACGCCTGTTGCTGACTAACGAGCTGCGACAGAGCCTGTGCTTCATTTTCAGCAAATTAAATTTATGCCTCACAGGAATTGTGGTCTGGTCATGGCACTGCTCCTAGGTATGGGTGGAGTTTGTTTCTTCAACCAGCTCTTGGTTAGCCACATGGGTACGTGCTGTCGCACCACGCAACAAAATCTTCTCTATAATAACTGGTTTAAGTAGCCATCCACCCCACAAAAGTGGATCCCATTTAATTTACTTTGTGTTTACAGCGCTCCCTTTCAAACTGTATTGTTGGCACAGATGAGTATTTATACAACTTTTATTTTAAACTATTTATTTAGAGTTGGGACTTCAGTAACACTCGCTGTCAGATTTATTGCACATGTTTAAAACCAAGGTTCTAAAAATGTAATATTTCAAAGAGGAGGAAGCAGACAATGAACTTATACACTTGGGAGTCTCTTCTGTCTCGGGATGTGATGGGCGTCGTTGTTGCTGCTGATGAAGCCGTGAGTCGGCCCTGTGAAGCAGAGTGTGTGCATCGGTGTTTATACAATTGCACTTGATCAAAGCTCTTCGGAGCACGTGCGGTCTTCAGATATCATGTAAAACCAGCAAGCTGCAGAGAGAAAGTAGATTTTGACTACTGGATCACTGCACTCCCATGGCAGAGGCAGGTCTGATGGGATACTCCATTAGCCGTGGGTAGCCTCAGATCTGGTGTTGACCTTGAAGGGAAATGAAGTGAAGAAAATGAGATGCACAAAAAAAAAGAGAAAATGGCTCTTGCTCAGCCCCTGAAAACAGGATTAATCAAAAAATGGTTTTCAAAAAAATCTTCTGGCTTCAAAACCAGCAGGAGAAGACATCTTCCACTTTCTGGTGAGAGCTTTCAGGCTTGCTGTAGGGCAGGGAGAAGCATTATTTGGTCAATCAATAAAAAACCCTTCATAAAAATGGATATTATGAGGTGAGCATTTGCCCTCGGTGCCCATGTTCTCCAAGGCTAGCAGAAAAATGAACGACAATGGGTATAGGGCACACAGAATACTTTATGTCTACAGGAGCAAAAGTTAGATTTAATGAAGGCAAAACTTGGCCTAAAAAACTTGGTTCATCTTTTTTATAAACCTATGTGATTTCTCTTGTCTTCACCCCTGCAAAAGCACAGTCTCAAAGATCTACTGCAGAAAGTCACTGGTGTATACATCTCCGCACTCCCTGCAATAGTTGAACAACATGGAAAAATAATGAAGGAAAAATCCTTGTTAAGGGCATGTTCATACCCCTCCCTTTCTACTGAGATTCCAAAATTAAAACTAGAACTCTTCATTACTTGTTTTCCAGGTCTCCACAAGGGGAGGAAAGTAATATTATCCTAACCACATGATCAGATGCCTTTCGGAAGTTATTTATGAGATCTTCCTGTCTCAGAACTAGTGCTTTCCTCACTTGGATGTTACAGAGTCATAGAATCACAGAATCATTAAGGTCAGAAAAGACCTCTGAGAGCATCAAGTCAACCCATCACCACCATGCCTGCTAAACCATGTCCTGAAGTGCCATGTCTACACGTTTTTTGAACACCATACCATACGGAAGACAAAAATAACCGCAGCATCTCATGAAACCCTGCAAAAGCCTATCAAAATTGAGGCATTTTGGATTTTCACTCAGAATTCAATCTTCAGGGGGAAAAACAAAAACCCTTCCTGCCCAGCCTTGTTTCCACACCCCAAAAGAGGCCCGGTGCAGACTGTAAAGCATCTGCCCTGGAGTTTACTAGAAAGCACAAGCCTACAACCACCTCCTCCTTCCAACAGTTAACTTCTGTTCCGATATGCATTAAATACACGTTCATGTCACTCACTTGGTTTCTTTGTCTGAAAACTGAATGAAAATCAGCGCTAGTAAATGGGGAATAAAAAGGTAGGTGTCCTTAACTCTCCAGACAAGCTCAAGCTTTATGGTGACATCTCCCATCACTCTCCTAGCGAAAATACTTTGGAAATAAATTGACACTTCCCTGCAGGCTGGTGCAATTGTGAATCTATGGCTCATACTCTTTTTTTTTTTTCCTTCCCTGCTTTGAGTCATTCATTTGGCACAGGAGACTGAGATATTAAATTATTGTATTTTTTTTTCTTCTATAAAGGCACCCTGAGATGTCTTGATATGATAATGCTTCCTGAAACTGATGCTAATTGATAACTGTTCCTTGGTTTCATCAGAAGTCTTAGGTCATCCTCGTTTAGGTCATCCTCGTTCAGCATCAGGGCAAGACACTTGAGGGCTGTTCCACCTTTCCATGTTTTCCAAACATTCATGCACGAACACCGAAATATCTTCATAGACTAAACTCCTCCTAGAACATTGTGTTTGGAACCCAATTCTTGATCAGTTCAGAATTTAAATGCTTTTTTCCCCATGCTATGAGGTTGATTGTTGCAGAGTCTCAGAGTCTGAAGTGCTACTGTTGATCGCATTAGGAAAAAATGATTTATAAAATGATAAAAATTGCCTGTTAACACCTAATGCCACTTTGTGATCAAACCGTCAAGTTTTTCATAGTTACAATTAGGATGGCACTGAACAGATATTATTCCTGAGGTAGATCTAATGGTAAAAGGAGAGATCAAATTTTGATCCTGACAATGACAAATAATTTATCTGTTTGACACGCTTAATTCAAATTGTTATATAGATGTTTTTCCACAATCCCTGGGCTTTATTTTCTTATCCTTCTGTCTAGTCCTATCTTCCCCACTTGTTACATGCAGCTAACATTTCAACTGCGCAATATCCACACCATCTATTTAATTTTTGTCCATTTGAGATCACTGAAAGTGCTAAGAGCAGCTTGTTTTCTTGGAGTACTCATTCAAAAGTGCTACAAAATGGTCAGAAACACCCATCACCATGAGAGAGCAGCAAACCTATGCTAAGGGATGTCTCCATTGCAGCACCTAAAGAAGGGAACAAAGAAGGTATTTCTTTCAAGTCAGGAGAAAATACATCAATTCTTGTGGAGAAATAATGCCACCAACCATCCTGGTCACAAGAAGTTTAACCAAGGATTCAGTGCTGTCCAATACATAGATTTCATGGCAAATCCAGGGTTCTTGTGAAAACGCGGACAAGGGACAGGCATAAGCGAAGATGCTGCGCAAGGGAAAGCAGAACAGCAGATCATGAGCCCAGGTTAGACCAGGAAGAACAAAAATCCTCTGGTGACCTGACAAAGCGATCCCTCCCATAAGCTGGCTGCCACAGGGACTGCCCTCATCAGACCCCGCTGCTGCTTCTTGGCAATAAGATTGTGAGTTCCTCCAACAAAGGGTAGATTGTGTCACTGTAAATACAATATAGAACTTTCAAAAATACATTAATCCACAACAATGCCTGATTTCTGACCATCAGATTGTTTCACCAAAAGCATAAACTTCACTGTCAAAATCATCATGAAATCATAAATCATAGCCATCTGCTTTCTTGGGCAAAACAGACCTCAATGTCTGATGCCATCAGAAATCAGTAATAAAATAGTTCTCAAACTGCTGACTTATCTGAGATTTTCACCTGCTTGACTTCATTGCTGCAGGTTTATGTGAAGCACAGGATGACTGGAACGCTTCCATGCGAAGGGGAAACAAGCTCCCCCAATACTTGCAAACAACAGATGCTTTCTTGTTTCATTTCCACGAAGAATCTCATGTTTTCTTGCATCTGTCTGGTTACATTAGCCCTGAAAACTGATAAAATACTATAGCTCAGTTTTCACATCATTGTTCTAAGGATAGTCCTGGGAGTGCCATGAGCGCTACCTATTACATCAATCAAAAGGCACATGGAGTGTGCGTTCATCACGATGCGCACTGACACTCAAGTGTTGTATTTTCAGTAGCATAAGCTTCAAAACTCAGAGTCAAATCCAGATCTATGTTTTGTGTGCTATCCTGGACCAGCAGGATGGCAGGAGTGGGATTAGAAGAGGATGCGAACCTCTCGCTGCGATGATGCGCGCTGCCCCGTGTGAGAGAGCCCACGACATCGCAAGGCTGATGTGGACGTTGCATGGCACCCAGCAGAGCCATGCCAGCTGCTGCCATTCCATCGCCGCAGGAATATCTCCCAGCTAGTGTCAGGGATGGCACCCAGGACTATCTCATTGGCACAGACAATCCTTTTTGCCTGGAAACATACTATAACAATCCCGACAGCTGTAACCCAGAGGCACCTTGGCATTGGTGCTCAACATTTATTCCACTACTCAAAAGGCATTAATTTCCTCAAGCTATTAACAAACATTAGCGTGACAAATCTCTCCGCATCCGTATGAGCAGTTAAAGTTCTTCTGAACTTTGAAGACCACATTTTTCTAGCGTTTAAACCAAACATTTTGAATCTGCCTGGAAATTTTATCCCATCAGAATTTGAGTGGTGTGGGTAGATATTTTTCCAGAAGTTACAGTACAACTAGTTAGAGAAATATATTGAAACTGGCAGCTGATAAATTAAAACCAGCTAACAAAATATAAAACATCCTTTGCTGACTCTTCGCCAGGTCTGCTTCCAGTCGATAATGTACTACTGTGATCATAAGGATAAAAAGATTTTTTTTCATCCTTGTTTCTTAGAATTTGGTGTCAAAAAGAACAGCCCACCTGAGAGATGCGAAACTTCAATTCCCTACTTATCCATAAAGAGCTTAGAGCCCAGGCTGCAGCCAAGGCAAGCTTCCAGCTAAAGTACCCCTACAGCGACTTGGGGAGGCGAATCTGTTCAATGTACAGTCAGATGTACCCACCATGATTTACAACTCATCAAAACCATTTCTGAAGATTTGTACGTGACCCTAAAAAAATATTCCATTACCAACTTGAACAAAAGTAGTAACAGCCAGTTAAAGCTGGGGTACTTTCTAAATGCCCAGCATATATTTTTCAACCTCAGGTTTCATTTTATTTATTCGTTTAATAGTACACTTGGCTGCAGAGAACTTGAAAACATGCCCACAGCATACGCGAGTGGTATCAAACAAGAAAAGCAAATCTAAGGAGTTTCAAACATGTTAATTTTTAAAATAACTAATAATGTAGAGAAACTAACACCAAATATGCAAATGCTTGGGGCTCAATATGAAATGTAGTTAAATTGGACTGAAAAAACCTTACCTTCCTTGAGCAGTATAAAAACTGATTTGCTTGAAGTTCAACAAGTAAGCTCTGCAATGTTTTCAGCTTTACCTTTGTCACGCTGCTCCTAAGCAAAGGCCCCACCCTCTGTGCAGAGACATCTCTGCATGGGGAGGCTGAGAGAGACTTTCCAGCCATGCTACTCTGCCTGCTCGTTCCTGCAGCCCACCGTAAGGTTCGGTATATGCTATAGTGCCATTGGCAACGTCACCCGCAGTCACAGATGGGGTTCTGCCAGAGGCAGTAGTCTACAGTCCAAACAGGGAACCTGTGGTGGGAACCAGGTGGTTGGAAAACCATGGTAGCTGCTGACTCACCACCGTAGAGAGCTCCCATAGAAGTTGAACAAAACCCATGACAGAGCTTCGACAGAGCCCAGGGCCGAGGATGTGCGCCATGAACTCTCAAATCGTTCTTCCACAAAAGAAGTCCCTGGCAGCAGAAGTGCTAGACCCAGCTACTCCTATGTGTGATCTACCAACAGAAGAAAAAAAAAAAATAAATAAAAAAAGAAAAAAAAGGAAAAAAAGAAAAAAGGCACATCATCTGTATCTTCTTTGTAACACAACAGCTTTATGGTAATAGCAGGTAAGGTCCTTGGCTGTTGTAAACTTTCACAGGTTCAGAATAGAGGTATGATAACTTACATTACTGGGGGATTTTCCCCAGTACCATAAGGGGAAGCAGTGACCCGATAGTTTACAGTCTCTTAAATCATTAGGTCAAATTCTGCCAGGGAAGAGCTGACAAAATCATGACCATTATTCAGTTATGAGCATAAGCACGAAGGCACACTAAAGTTAATGAAGAGAAGATCACAGCAATGGAATAACAATTAATTTTGTCACTATAGGAATTAGTATAAAAATATCAGATTCAGGACTTACAAGGGACTTCACCTCTAAGTTAACCTGTATTGGGTTAAATGATCTACATAATCTGATTTACTTTCAGCACCATACGTTACTAAATTGTAATCATTAGAAACCAGGAAATATGATCCTAGGCTAATTCAGGAGATCTGGATTCATACTAAAACATATCTTTAAATATATGGCATCATGGTCATAAAAGAAAGCACTCGGACAGTCAGGTCACACATCTCCATTCACGCCATGGTTTATAGAGGCACGTTTGCCCCTGCATTCTATCGATCGAACAGGATGTGTTTTTCTATTACACATGCACACAGTCTCTACATTTAAAGAACATTACATTAAAAATGAAATCAAGAGCTTGCCTGCGAGGAAATGTGAGAAGGTAAATTGCCCCATGCATTTTTTATTTGCTTGCTAATACGCCTTGCAAGTCTCATTCAGGAACAGCTAGAAGTCAGTGTTAGAACTAGGGCTGGAACTTGTAAATTCCCAGGGTTCAACCCAAAAATGTAACCTCAAAATAACATATCCGAGACTAACAGAGGACTCTGCTTTGTTCTTCCCATGCACTGAGTAAGCCCAGAGTCCTGTAAATGCAAGAACATGCAATTACACGTACAAATACTCTGAACAAAGGGGATGAATTAAGACTGAGGAGGTAAACTTTGTTCCTGTTTTGAGTGCCTAATATTAAAATATTGTCCTTGAGTGTAAGTCTGCAGTATGTCATTTCCTAAAACCTTTAAATCAAAATTGCAGAATTGCACCATATGGAGCCACACTGAGTGCTGCATAAGTTACCACAAGACTTTATATGGCTGAAAATAACCATTTCAAAGGAAAATAGCAGTTTGTTGGATGAGTTACTGTAGACAGACGTGACATATTGTACATGTACAAGATGCCAAGCATATTAGTATAACCTGGTCTTCCTTAAAAAAAACAAAACAAAAAACAAACCCCCAGACAACAACAACAAAACCTGAGTGCCATAACTCCTATCGGCCCCTTAACTTTGGAACTGGATCATAATCTGAATTTAAAACGGACTAGAAAGTTCTCCAAACCATCATGACCCATAAAAGGAGAAGCAGATGCTAAGCCAGGGCCCAGCAGAGACTCACCCCCAGGCACGAGGTCCCTGACCCTCTAACATCCTGCACGCCCCGCAGGCTCTGCGGAGTGGGGAACATGTTACAGACAAATGGACCGCTCTGGGATTTTAGCAGAAACTCTGCAGAAAGTGCTGAGCGTGCAAGTTCCTTCAGTTAGAGGCTTAACACACAGGCAGCTGTGGGCTGATTTTCAAGGACATGGGAAAACCCCAGTCCGCTCTTCCCTTTGGTCCCTGTTCAATAATGCCAGGTCATGACAGCTTTTCACTGACAGAGCATTTCCTACCATTTCTTTTAGAAAAGACACACTTACCTATATAAAAGTGCCAAATGTTGTATTAAGTGCATTTTGGGGTGAAGAGACAAGGTCTCTGTCGCAGTTACCCTTTGTCTAGCACAACACGGCTCTGACTGCAGCTCCTCTTGTGCAAACAGCAACAACAGCACAAGATAACTTTAAACTAGACTCTGCCTGTAACACACATATTTAAAAATATTTTAAAACAATAAATATTTTTTTGTCTTGGTGTTGCAATTCAAATCACCGAGGACAGTTTCATATTTATTTTTCCTGTTTTCAGACAAAAGGAAAATTTTCTAGTTTAGTGAAATTATGCCTACCTTTATACACATGCATAGAAACAACAGAAACTCTTAGAATTTCATTCTACTGTTCCTTTGTGTCTTGACTTCCATGAACTTAAAGACTAGGAATCAGAGCCCAGGGGAGAAAGACAAGAGGAACTTTAAATGCTGGAAGGAGATAACCAAAAGTAGGTTACCGTCATGTTTTTAATTTATGCATATTACGAGACAAGATGACAGTCATATATATGTCTCCTATTATCAGCAGCTAGGCGGTTTCTCTTCTGAGTTTGCAAGGTCAGTTCAGGTTTGTAAAGTCTATTTCTATTTGTTCGGGCTTTGGAGTTTCCTGTATTTTAGCTCAGAGAGATTTGTCTTGCTCCGCATTTCTCTGAAGCAGCATATGTGAAGGAAACAGTTTCTTGTGTCTAACTCACAACCACATGGTAGCTCCGAGCAACTCAACACAGCTGTTCCAGTTCTGTTAGCAGGTACAGCACCTTTTAACCAAAACTAAGAGCTCAGTGAACACAAGCAGGGCCACACAGGTGGTACTTGATGCGGGGCAACAGTTGTGGAGCAGGCACAGCACTCATTCATTGGGAGAGAAAATTTTGGAATGTCGGCTATTGTCCCTTAGACTCTGACAAACAAAATTCATGAGATAAGATCTGAAATTATGTTTTTTCCATTGTACTTACTACACTGAAATGTTGCTCAGTTAACACCTGGGAGAAACTGGTTTGACTGATCCAGGTAAAGAGAAATCAGGTAAACCCATGCTCTATCAGCTTGCAATCAACATTTTTACAGCTCCAATATTTCTAAGTTAAACCAGACCTTTACAGCCCTGCTATAATACATCTCATGTAAACTAGCCACAGCTGGTCTCTCCACCAATAAATCAGCTGCTGAAGGAGTAACAAAATATATACAACTAAGGCACAGACAGGACAAAAGATTGTGATTGAAATAGAAACCATGCAGTGAACCTAAGAAGACAATTTAGAGACTCTTGACATGTTTCATCAACACGTATCGAGGAAGTGCTCCCACGGGGAAGGTGGTTTGGTTTTAATTTTTTTGTGTTGGTTCCTTAGCAAATGCTTCGCGTAAGGAATCTCTGAATGAAAGTGATGTCTGGTGTAAAAAAAGCTGCACTCCCTTTAACAACTGATGATGGAGACTGTAAGAAATAAAATCCTAGAGCAGAGAGTTGTAGGGATGTTGTTGACTTCTGCAACCAGGGAATGCAGCCCCATCACCTTGGCAGGCTGGTTCTCCTGAAGGTGACTCAAGTTGTGGTGGGGCCACAGAAGCAGCCTGAACTGGTTAGGACTCCCTGTATAATACAGCTTGACTCCCTATAGAATAGTAGCTATTTATATATTGTTTTGGAGGGAATTTTAACTGCCGTCTGCTGACCACAATCCCAGCTCTATTGGGAAAATATTATAGAGGTGTTGTACTTGCTTTTTTCAAGGGGTGCTGTATGTCTACATTGAAAAGATGCTTAAAGTCAAACCAAATTAAACAAAAAATTATGTCTTGATGGCACACAAAAAAAATTACTTGTCTGAAACAAAGCATACATATCTTGCTATGCCACTGGCCAGAAAACACAGAAAAGCACTGGCTAAGTGCACCTGAGACTGGCTTGATAGAGTCTTCTAAGCAGCTAGATGGAAAACTGCCTTTGTTGAATCTACTTTTGTTATTCTGCATGCCTAACACAATGATTCTTAACAAGATTTCACAGCTAAGAGGACACAAAATTAAGGGGTTTGCATTGCAGTACAGTGTTTGACATTAAGCTGACAGTCCTCAATACGCACCATCTAAGAGCAGAGTGGGAAACAGTGTCAGAATAATAAGTCATTCACAAGAAAGGGCCATAGATTAAGACTCTTTTAACCTTGTTAACTACACCAAGGAAACACTGGTTGTCACCTACTGACATCTTGTCCAGCAGAAAACTGAAAACAAGAATGCCTGCACTGTCAGAACTGATTTCCAAGTCACTGGGGACTTGAAAAAGTTTAAATAGACAGAAAATGACAAGCGGCTTTAGCATAAACTGGCTGGAACCACACTATCAGATGATGAAGTTAATAATATTCAGTGCTGATGAGCTGCTTCTGAGAAGTTTAATAGCTCTTCTAAGCTATTAAACAAAAACCCCAAATCACAACACAGAAATCATCTTAAAGGACCTACTGCTTTCAACATCTTCTATCTTGGATTTCAAGGCTTGAACTTCACCTAACAGCGTCCCACAGATCCTAAATTTGGTGGTGGTAGCTTAGGAGTCTTGCTCTAGAATAGGAATCAAACTATTTGCTGGATGTTTTCAGACAAAGTTATTTTGCTAGCTGCGTTCATTGTGAATCCAGTCCAGTCTTTCTAAATACATTCTGAAATACCATTGTACCTGGGTCAGCAACATGTCTGTCCCTTTAACTTCCTGTGATTACACACGAGACAGAACTCCTGAGAATAGTTTTCCCTCCAGGAAATGCTTGAAACCAGACTGAAAAGAAGCTTCCATTGATTACTGCCATCAGAAAGCTGCAGTGACTTCATCAAGATGATTCAGAGCTTGGTTTAGGCAAGGTGACTTAATGTTGCTATGAAATCCTACATGAACAGGAATTCAAAATATCTCCACTATGTGATCACACTAAAAATTTGTCCTCTGAACTTTTCTCTTTTGTACTTCTAGCTTCCTCCCTGAACTTTGAGGTACTCTTTCTGCTTGTCTACATCTTATTGCACTTCTCTATATAATTCCTCTCTCTGTTATACAAGTCTTCTGCTAACAACTGTTCAAGTGCTTCCCTGAAGACTGTGTCCTGCAAACACAAGGCCACTAAGGCTAACGTGAGGCACAGCAAAGGGACCTGAACTAAGGGCGTGCATTGTTGCACAATGGAGCAGGGAATGCCACCCAGGAGGACACCCTCAGGCAGGACCAGCTCAGTCCTGTCCAACAGTCACCTTCCCAGCACCAATCTTGAACGAGACGTCAGGATTGACTTAAGGCTTCTTACCTGTACAGGGCCCACCAGGATCAGCTTTCTGATGAAGTTAGCGTCCCAGGTCCAAGTTGTCTCCTAAACTCTAGTACTGGGTGTGCAAGTCACAGAGCAGCGACAGAGTGGCCCAGATCCTGCTGGCAGAGCCCACAAGAGTGGCCTTGTTGCCCCAAGCTGCTCCACAAGCCTGGGAAAGTGATTTTGCTGCCAACTCTGACCCAGTAAATATTAGCAAGCAGCTCACACAGGGCTTACATCAGCCTGCAATCAACACAGCATCTAAAGCTAGGTCTTAGAGCCTGCAGCATTTGACTGAGTGATGACTGAGTGGAGTCTGAGTGGTGAGTGGTGACTGAGTTTCACAGAATCATAGAGTGCTTTGGGTTGGAAGGGACCTTTAGAGGACACCTAACCCAACCCCCCTGCAGTGAGCAGGGACATCTTCAGCCGGACCAGGTTGCTCAGAGCCCCATCCAACCTGGCCTTGATTTTAAAGGGAAGGGGAACAGAGTCAGGAAATTTCTTTCCTGAACTGAATGTTTCACCTGGTCAAATGTTTACCCCCCAGCACGGTGTGGAGATACCGACTCCACAGCTAGGAGCAGAAGGGCTTCATCAGCTGCACTGAGCTTCAATGAACAAACCCAGCGAGTTTGTCCCCAGCCAGCTGAGACTCAGAGCCTGGCGGAGCCAGCTGCGCTGCGTCTCCAAGTGTGAACGGACATGCTCTGGAATACCAGGTCTGTCAGTGATGGTTTTGCCTTTTGCACATCATCTGCTTCGCTGCTCTGGCATAAGGGTGATCTAAAGCTTAGCAAATACTTGTAGCTGGAAATATTACACACAGAAAGTAATTACAGTAACACGTTTCATTTGCAGAAAGCAGATCATTCATTAGCTACCCGAAATAGCTGAATGGCTCAAGAAACTACAGCTAACAATAGCCATTTAAATCATCAGGTAGCAAAGAGCAGAGCTATGGTGCCTTAGCAGGGGTGGAGTATTTCTCATTTACATAGTTGCTGTGGCAAAAACATTATTACTATTTCCTATCTAGATACCAGAAAAAGAACTCCCTACAAGTATTAGAACAACGTATTTTGCTTTTGTTGTTACTATGCAAAAAAGCTTGTAATTTATCTTTCTGTAATACAAATACAATATTTTTTGTGGAAATAACTCACATGTCCGTTGCTTTTAGTGTTGCATGAACATTAACCACGTGCTCTCAGTTCTCAGAATTATATTTCCCATCTCAAAATGGATTCAGCGAAAAACACATTTACTATTAGAGACCACAATGGTGGAATGTGATGTCAAGTGAGCTGGCCAGGGTCAGTAGTGTAGCTGGAAACACAGCTCAGAGCCAATACCTACAGACCTGTTCAGTGGACCACAGTATCTGGCGGGCAGGAGGAGACAAAGGCAAGTTTCACCTGACTGCTGGAAGCTGGTGGGGAGCCCTAAGGGCTTACAGTCCTCACAAAGCGTCCACGACTTGCCATGGTTGAAAATCAGTTACCAGGCTGCTTCATCTTGAGTCAGTTTGATGTTTTCTCCTTAAGCCTACATCCCTTGAAAATCATAAAGATGTAACTCATTCTGCTCCTGCAGGGGTTAGTTAGGTTGCTAGGCCTGTGGATGAGCTGACCATGGTCTTTGGATGACTTCAATCACATTGCTGTGTTAATGTTCTGGGTCACCAGTCTAATCAAATCCATATCTCAAGACAGAGACAAGTAAGCATGAACATTTTCTCCATCAAGAGAAACAGCCAACGTGGTCATTAATGGACACTGGAATGTAAAATAAAATGGTATTCAATGCTAGAACAGCATAAGCTACTAAGGTGAAGAAAAATAAAACTGAATCCTGGTCCAGATGCCAGGAGAAATTGCTTTGCTTATCAGATTTACTTAGACTCTGTTTTATTCAAGGCTCACACTCAAAAGCCTAGCATCCAGAAGTGCTACAGCTCTCCATGTAGTACAGCTCAGTCCATTCCCCCTGGAAGACGTAGTTCAGCAGCTTGATTTTTAAGTATGCATTTAGATTTCTAATATTAATGGCAGCTTAACTGCTCTATGCAAAATGAGTTGTTGCTCTTTCAGTATTTCCAGGCAGTCTGCAAGCTCCTTTCTGGGATACGTATATAACATATTTGTCACTCTGTAGATACTACCACAAGATACAATGACATACATGCGTGAAGAATCAGGATCTTATGAGCCAAGTCAATGTCATCGCTTGTTTACAGTGACAGGTCCTGCTAGCTGCAGCAAAGCCTGCCTCAGATTTGAGATGAGCAATTTCACGTCCGCCTAACTACCCACGATAACAGTTTGCCTTTTCAAAGCAAAGAGAACGTCTGTGTGTATACACATAACCGTGCTTGAGTTGAGGTGCTAAGAAAACTGTAAATAAGCGCTAGGTTTATTGTTTAGTAAACGTGATGTACGGATGATGATGCAATCAGCATTATTACAAGCATAGGAGAAGTGTTATAATGTTAAACCCTATCCCTTTCATCATTACAAAAAAGTTGATTTGTCGCAAATGGCAGTAGATGTAAAAAAAAAAAAAAGCATGGCTCCTCACAACTATTTCACAGAGGCTCCAAATAGTTTTTATCAGATGAACACTGATCAGTAGTACCTTTAATATCTTTTTTCCTGTCAGATATCAGTATTCCTTCCCCTCCGCACCCTTTTAACTCCTTCACTCCCACAGAAATGATAAAAATTCTTTGCATTTTGATAATAAAATATTTGGTTCCAATGAAAAATCATCTGATCATAAAGCAAGTGTCAGCCAGATCAAAAAAATCAATTAATCAGTGAGGATTTTTATTAGTCAATCATGGAACTAATTAAAACCATTGATCGATAACAGACAACACTGCAACGAAGTTATCTTGCTCCTAACCCAGCACAATGATCTGCCTGCTGCACATATAGATAGTATGGGACGACCTGCTTACAGATAAGTCTGCAACTGCTGACCAATCTATTTTTACTTAGTGGTAGTATTTCCCCAGCTCAGCAGTTCTGACAGATCACAGCTTTGAGTCTCAGACATTTGTGAACCATCTCTTTGTTAGTCACAAATAGCAAAGTGCACATCAATAAATCACATCCTTTGTCTCTTTCTTTTCCCTCCCCCACACAGTTGCTGCTTTTTCTTGTAAAACCAACCCAGGCTGAACACTCCTGAATCATCTCTATTAACCTGTAAGAAATTCTCAAGAACGGATCCTATGTAATAGAAAATGACCTCAAATAATTAACATTTTTGAAGTGGTTTTTATCTGAATTTTGTCCAAGGTACGTAAATCACCATTCATCTTTCCTCTTCCTGGCAGTGCACTTAGACATAGCAAGTCTTAAAGTGATGACATCACCATCCCATGATCCTTCATTATAAGTAATTAAAGCAATAATATGGCTCTTCTCATGCAGTAGTCATCAAGCAGACTTACTCATATGAAGTCTCAGGCACGGTGCACCTGAGGTGAATCAAAAGAGCACAGGACTCAATGTTTTTGGTGAACTGCTAGTACTTTGTGTGAATTTATTGCTGCTGGTAGAGTAGCGCATGTTAACATGCAGGGAGACTAAATCCTGCTATTAATCCATGAGACAGGTGCTGCAGAGGTAATATTAGGTTTTCTATCCACGTAGAGTATCAAGGCCTTGACAAGGAAGGAAGGAAGGAAGGAAGGATTTAGTTTAGTCTGTGACTCTTCAGGCTTTGGCCTTTCTCATAAACACATTGGCAAAGTTATCAACATTAATGTCTGGATAATACGTTCAGTGACAGGGGCAGTACCCAACAGGAACCATGTTAGACAATAAAACACCTTTCTGCAAAGACTAATGATGAAAACTTTCTTGCACTGCTCAACAAGCTTTGGTCTAAAATTGGCAAGCTAGATCAGCTACTCAACAGCAGAACACCCCAACAACAATGTGGCCATTACAGGGTTTTAATCTGTTATTGCGTGATTTCCAGATTGTTATTTTAACTCATTACACAGATTCAAAACATGCACTATTATTTTCTACATAACATGCAATAAAGCATATGTCTTCCATGGGCAATGGCAACACAATGCATCACATTATACTTTAATTCACCTCTCACTTCCTGAGCTCATCTATGTATTTCTCTTTAACAGCAACTCCAAAATACTGTCCGGTTTGGGGGCTCCTTGAAAAGCCCCATTCCAGCCTTAGTTGCTTCCACATATACCAATTTATAGTCCCACTACCATAGCCATATTCACATTATGGACCGTTCTGGGTATTTCTTTTTTCTGTCCCATTCTGGATTCCACCAGCCCGACATCATCAACGTTGTTTATGCCTCTGAGCTTAGTTAGGTAACTACCACAGAATCACAGAATGGTAGGGGTTTGAAGGGACCTCTGTGGGTCA
>Ga0181612_127890_pt1 | contig 16582 bp, 5 predicted proteins | sample HoacroProtozoa21_FD_119630 | JGI IMG/M metagenome (GOLD analysis project Ga0181612, IMG submission 119630) | Hoatzin crop microbial communities from Cojedes, Venezuel. Combined Assembly of Gp0051906, Gp0051904, Gp0051908
AAGAAAGAAAGAAAGAAAGAAAGAAAGAAAGAAAGAAAGAAAGAAAGAAAGAAAGAAAGAAAGAAAGAAAGAAAGAAAGAAAGAAAGAAAGAAAGAAAGAAAGAAAGAAAGAAAGAAAGAAAGAAAGAAAGAAAAGAAAGAAAACTGCATAAGCTCCATATGCTGAAGTACAAATAATATGGAAAACTGTAGTCAGTCTTTGGTCTAGTATTCAGCCTATTCCACATACAAAACTGCCAATGGGAGGCTCATGTCCAGAATGAACTTTACACTCACAGTATAGTAGAGATCAAATATGCTGTGCATTGCAGAAAAGAATATTGCATTATGTTTTAAACATGGATTTATAACAATTACTACCTCAGTTTCATGGATAAACTGAAGAAAAGTCTTGCCTGCACTAACATTAACTCAGCAAGTAAGAAGATTATATTCCCAGGCACTGTATGTTGGTTTTCTTCATCAGAATATATTGTAAGGACTGAGTTCTGTAGGGAAGTCATGAAAAACTTCTGAAAATGTTTTAAATCTGAAATGGCAAAAATGTGGTTTAACAAAAAATACCTTGTGTTTTTAACTGTCTGGAGGCAAGAAACTTGTTTCCTGCCTCCCTTTGTAATGGTTCCCATGAGGAAACAGTTCTGATTGTTCTTTCCCACTATTACCAGGCTACATTCATTTCTTATATGAACCCCTTTGCAGTCTGTTGCCTTTTCTACAGTGCCTGGAGATTAGCTAATAGAAACATAGGCTACTTTAAAGCCCAAACATTGAGCAATTTAGGATGCAAAGGCTGTCTGCGTGAAGCAATTATTAATTCGGAAGCTTTTACTGTCCAAAGTGCTCCACGAATTCAGAGCTACTTAAATGTGCATTTACCATTATGTTTTGTTGGCATGGATGCTGATGAATAAGGAACTACTGTACTACCACTAAATATGTCCCTGAAGCCACAGAGCATTTTGGTACTGCCTGACAGACACACTTCTGCTCTGACTAAAGTAGGCACCTCTCTATGAGAGATGTTAAAGTAAATATACTTTATTGCAACTAGTTATTTGGGTTCGGCCCTAGGATATTTACCTTTCTATACAATTATCAGATATCTAGAGGTGGGATCCAATTTGAGATTGACACCCACATGTAAGTGTTAATCTATGGGTGTCCACAGTGTCTAAATTGCTGTTATGCTCAGGTTGGTCAGGTGGGTTTAAGGAAAAATTTGATTCATCAGTCACAACTGTACTTTTTTCTTCAGCAGAGAATAAGAACTGCAGAACAGCACTAAAAAATTTAAAGGTGATCCAAATACATTTACATTAATACAAATGTAAATATAATAATTTACATGTAGATGTCTGCAAGGTTGTTAATTTTATTTTCAAAGATGGGACTTGGTTCAGCTGGCCACAGACAGTGATCAAACATTATTTGTGACATCTAGGGTATGGTGACATTCCCTGCAGGTTGACAGCTATGACAAAGACTACACAAGAGAAACATGCATGATTGCTGGAGGTCAAGTAGGCTATCCTAAGGCAATTAAAATGGCAGTAGACAATTACATGTAGATAAGTGAATTAGTCCTAAAAATGAAGACCATGGTCAGACAAGGTAAACAAGCCTGACTTTTCCAAATAGGTTTCTAAGTAAAGATTTGGACACCTAAACAGTTCAGACAATTTAAAAAAATGCAAAGTACCAGCACTTCTACAGACTTCAGTGTGAATAATCCTGTGTTGCCCTAGTCTAAATGCCAGCCATTTTGTTTATTTCTGCTGGCATGAAAAATCCGCATCCACTCCAATCTCTTTTAACTGAAATAAATCTATAGGCTGACATTTCCGCACTGAAAGTGAAGCACACTTTTTCATTCCTCTATTCCAATTAAGAGTAAAGAGACAGCAAACATTGTTCATAAGCACCCGATAAAAGTTTTAGCCAGTGATTGGGATCACCTATTTTTTTGTAAAAACACTCTATGGTATTCAGAATAAAACAAAATTAATTTCCAAAATCAGATTTTGGAATGATCATTTTAGGGTTTGGTTGTGTTTATATCTCAGCAAGGAATAGCTCTTAAGACTAACAATAAAATTCTATTTCACAAAGTTCTAGTTCAGACAAATAAAAATTGAGCCATTGTTTTAAGGCTCCGTTGTGGCTGAGCCTGAAAACCTCAGTCAGGAATTGCTTCCACTCTTCAGCCAAGTTTCCTAATCCGTAGTTGCAAAGGCCCAAAATCACTACAGAAGAACTCTGCAACCAGTGCTGAATATTCAGGACACTGTACAGCTAATTGAAACTTTTGTAATACTTCTATTCAAAGATATTTGTTAGTCTTACTTCCTGCTTAGTGCTCAGAGTCCTGTTTCTTTAGATGAATTAGAATGAATCTATTTTTGCAGCTTTGTCTTTCTTGGTAACAGTTTAGAGTAAAATTTTCTACAGGGAAAAGTATAACATATTTCTCTAAAAATCCTGAAAACCTGGCATTACTGAGATCAGATACCAGTCCTGCAATTGCAAGGTCTACTCTTATGCCTCTTAACTACATTCGTTTCTGTTCCATCAGTTACCAGGTATCACCTCTTCTCTGGATGATTTGTTGAAAATACTTGTAAGTAGACCCCCATTTTCACTTGCAAGTACTTTCAGAATTCAGAGATAAAAGACATTCCAGTGAGTCTGAATTTATCAAATACAAGTTCCTTAAAGTTTACTTTGTTTGTTAATTTCATGTTCTTCACTTACAATACTTAGTAATTTTACATTACCTTATATACGACTTCAACTAGCATCAAACACATAGCTCAATTTTTTCTGTTTCTTCCAGATTACTGGTGTGTTCTTGTAGATGCCATATCTCTTAATAATTTTGAGTACCTACAGTATTGTAAGACTTTTATTTTCAACATTGCACGACTATAAAGAAAGTTTGAGAAATCAGCATAATCACGATCACATAATAGTGATATCTTCATTCATTTTGGAGTTGAGAATATTCTGTTAACTGAATTGCACCTCTTTGTGTATCCCAACAAAACTGTCAGGATTTCTATTATAATTATCACTGTTTGGAGGGGAAGATTGACAAGGAAAAGAAAGCATCCAGTACTGTCTACTTTTGCCTCTACTCATCACAATGAAAGTTTTGCCTGTGGAGATGTTACAGACTTCTATTCCCCAATGATCTACATTTCAGCTTATTCAGACACTGTGCATAGATATGAATTTAGACCAAACTCAGTCTTCTCTGAGCTAGAAATTTGTCTTTTCAGGTTTTTCTATTAAGATGGACAGAGATTTCTAAACATTTGTATATACATATATAAGTATGTATAAAATGGCTAGAAAATGCAGTAGAGATTTCAAAGTAGGAGACATTAGGAGAAATCATGACCGGGTGGATCAAAAGCATTTATCTCAGTGCTACCATTACAAACTTTTGATAACTAATCAGAAGAGCCATTTTTAAATTCATTTTGACAAGCCAGCCTCAAAAGACTAGACTGCCTTTGATGTGAAGTAGTACGGTTTGTGAAAACAGTCGGATCACACCTTTGCTGCATTCCTTAACGAGGTTTCGCCTTTCAAAATTCTTTCACTGTGGATATCAAAGACCATATCCAGTCTTTTGCTTAGGCCCCTTTTTACCCTTTTCTGCCCTTTCAGTGTGCCTGAAAGAGCAACAGAGAACTACTCTGCCACAAAGAATATCTGCCTGGTAGAAGTAAGGGGAAGGTAATAATTTTCACCTGTGCTGGACTTCTGTATTGCTCAGTCAGTCTGTACATGATCTAGGAACCAGACTATAGGAATGGAAAGAGATGCTGCTTTGGTTATGCCAATGAAAAGTAGTTCACTGGCAAAAGTTGATAATTTTCTGAATAGAAAGCATTAATCAAGTCTTATTTCTGTGTGTAAATTTAAAATGGTATTTCATGTATTTAGTTATGCAGTAAATTAAAAACAGATACACTTTGCTCAAAAAAAAAGTTAAGAAAAAAAAGTCATAGAGTAAGTGTCTGCAATTAAAGAAATAGGAACTACTGATAGAAAATATTGAAAGAAAAACACTGCTTGCATGGATAATATAATTAGGGCAAATTTCTACTTCCTAAACTAGAAAGTATAGTTTCCTAATAGAAAGAACCTGTTGCAAGTAAATTTAATTCTAATCAAAGTTACATGGGCTGCATTATCTCTGCAAGACCAGCGACTGAATGCAGATTCCACCAGTTAAAAGCATTCTTGACTGTATCACACCATAAGAGAGTTAAGGCAAAACAGTCTTTGTAAATTAATCATTTACTGCGTATTAGCTTAAGGCCCTTTATCTGCTTTTTTATTTATTAAAAAAAAAATACAGTGAATCTGTCATTAAATAAGAAATTGTTATTGAATTCACAAAATTACTTCATGCTAGACAGAGCTAATGTGTTTATGATATTAATCTTCTTTGTGAGTTTAATATTTTGAGACCACACAGCTGTTCCATTTTGCTCTGTCCCAGTATCCATTTATTGCACCATTCGAAATATTTTAAAATATTAAAAAATATCCACACATCTTTGCAGTTTCTACAGTTCAGGAATAATATTTTCAGGGCTACGAGGATGATGAGGGGACTGGAGCATCTGTCCTACGAGGAGAGGCTGAGGGAGCTGGGTTTGTTTAGCCTGAAGAAGAGAAGGCTGAGAGGGGACCTTATAAATGCTTATAAATATCTGAAGGGTGGGTGTCAGGAGGATGGGGCTAAACTCTTTTCAGTAGTGCCCAGCGACAGGACAAGGGGCAACGGGCACAAACTGAAGCACAGGAAGATCTATCCGAACATGAGGAAGAACGTCCCTCTGAGGTGACGGAGCACTGGAACAGGCTGCCCAGGGAGGTTGTGGAGTCTCCTTCTCAGGAGATATTCAAAACCTGCCTGGACAAGGTCCTGTGCAGCCTGCTGTAGGTGACCCTGCTTTGGCAGGAGGGTTGGACTTGGTGATCCACAGAGGTCCCTTCCAACCCCTATGATTCTGTGATTCACAGAAATAGCATCCTTCTGACACTGCTAAAGATTTCTGCTGCAGGCCTTTGTAGGGTGCTTATGACATAAGTATTGTCGTGATGATGAGTTTTAATCTGATTATTTCTTTATAACTTTAAATTTTATATGTGTTCATTTATGGTCCTTTAAAATAACTTGTATAACGCTGATGAGGCAGTCACTATTTTCAGTTATTCATTCAGTCATGGAACAGTGACATGGGCAGTGACAGCTATAACTCTTCTCAGAGGCAATATTAAATTTGAGGTTTTATTTGCCCATTTGTAGTTGCAGTTTGTCTAATAATTCAAGAATTTGGAACACTTTTCTAGGGACAGAAGATGATCTTTTCCCTGATCAGTGTTCCTTTTTTTCTTTTTGTGGTACAGGTAAGGAGTTAACAGGCTTGTGTGAATATTTTGCTGAATCGTGCAGTGCTTCAGATACATTTTTGAATATGATAAATACAAGATGAATCTTAGATGAAGTAAACTCTGTTCAGCATCTGTGGAAAACAAATACCAGAAGCGACAGAAAAATTGAAAGTGCTTTGAAAGGTGCTTTGAGCTTTACTGGTCTTTCCCTGTACTACCACGGTTTAAGTCATTAGTCTTGGTAGACAGTAGTTTTTTTTATACTCTTCCCCCACAGTTCATTATATATTTATCTGGCAAAGTATGCTCCATCCAGAAATGCCCGCCTGTATAGAGTCTTTAAGCAGCACAGACCAACTCCTCCAGATTAGCAGTACCACGATCATTTTCATAGTTTAATTTCAGTGCTTTTAAATCTGGTATAGCCTTGCAATCTTGGACAAATTGAAGGAATGGCTGGGACCTTGTGCTTTGTTTATTTAGCAGTTTCATGGGCTGGCAAAAACAGTCATCAGTAAGTGTGAACTGTTAAAAAGAGAGTGTGCATAGGGCATTGATCTCACACTGTGGTTCTTAGCTTGCCATACTCCTAGGCATAGAAGGGTGGGAAGGAGATGCATGTAGCAAGCCAGCTGCTTAGCAGAAGAGCTCTTACCTTGCAAAAGATCTTGTGAATTGTCTTTCTGCTGCTCTTGAGTTTGGTTGCCTCTGATAGAGCCTCAGCATCTACCTTTTTTGTGAAGGCATGAATTCCAGATGTGTAGCATGCTAAGAAGAATGCTGAAGCAGCTGTGTAGGACTTGTTGGAAGGGAAGAGAGACAAACCCAGTGGCTGAGTGCTGCTGCTGCTGGCTGTGAGTGGTTTTGAGGGGAGCTCTATCCCAAGAGACTATGGCTCTTAGCATTTCAGTTCAAAGACAGTGCTCACTTTCATTTGTAGGCGTTACTTGTATTCATTGTCATACTGCACAGGACTAACCAGGAATGTGCTGATTTTGCATGTTATTGTAGCTCATTTCTGTCTTAGAAAGTTCAGTAATACTGACGCTCCTTGTCCTGCATTCCCAAAGATCGTATCACTTGACTGGGAGGGAAGGTGGATATTGCTTTTCTACAGCATAAGTAGTAATGTTGCTGAAGTTGCTGACAATTTAATTGTCTTCCTGTGATAGTTGTTAGGTTTCTTTGGCACAGATACATTGTGAAAGAGGGGCTGAACAGCGTGGTATGCATTCTGCAAGTTGAGAGGTTAAAATCATTGTTTTGCAGATTACAGGTGCATGCAAGCAGAAGATGTCATAATTCTCACAGTACCCAGTCCTCTTAGCACCCTAGCAGGTGAACGATGGCCCTTGACAATTACAGGTTTTGACATCTTGAAGAGAGAGGTTTAGGAGCATCACTGTCACCTTACTGCACTTGAGAAACTAGACACACTGTTCAGTGTATACTTGAGGGACTGTGCTTTATGTTTTGTTCATAAGACTCCCTAAAGAAGTAATTAATTTGTGTAAATGTGCATTAGATATACCATTGGGGTTTTTGTATTTATGTTTATTCATATCAAGTATAGCCCAGAGATATTCTGGGACATACTTTATTGAAATTCCATAAAACCTGTACATATTTACCGTGCAGATATCCAAAACAAAATTTCTGTTCTCAGCAAGTATAATAGTATAACAACTCCAGCTATAATACCAAACCAGACTACTCTTAATTCAACTGTAAAGAAGTATGTGCTTAGTAGAATAGTAGTTTAGTAATTTATTAAGGCTCACAGTGTAACATGTTCCTACTTTTGGATGTGCTTATCCTGGGATCTTTTTCCCCCCCGTCTGTTTTTTCACAATTTATAGAACCCATTATATTGGCAAGTAGTAGGAAACTTGTTGCATTATTATTGTTGTACTATTGTAGCTCTGTATCTTACACACGTTATTTTCTGTGAAGAGGATTTTCCCCTTTAGACTAGCTTTCTGCAGCCCTCTGGAACACCAGAGAAGTTTTACTTTCCTACATTTTGTGTTTCAGCTTACATCCTTGTGGAGGCAGATGGGAGTCAGTAAGAGATCTGCTTGAATGATAGTGAGTTCGGGATCATAAGACTCTGGCTGAGAAGTTACTTTTAAATAAGCTCATGGCTATAGCCCTAGGTGCACTAGTTGCATCTTAGAGACAACAGCTGATGCAGGCAGACTGTCATGTGGAAACAGCACAGTGAGCCTTAAACACAGCATGGATTGAGTTCAAAGATTCTTGCATTAGTTGTTTAAATACACATTGCTCAGTCCAAATGCTTAAAAGTAATTCAGCTGTAGTTTCTGAACTACAACTCATTCCTGTTTTTATTTTGACCAAGTTCAGAGAATACAAATGAGGTTATTGGTGGAGCAAGCAGCATTTGTATCCATTAGATAAAAAAGTGAAAAAAAGTTTCACAAAAAAAGTGAATTTCTAATCTTTATGGTACCTTACCGTGCAATATACCTGAAGAATCAAACTCATCCCAGGCTGGAGGCCTTTTGGTCTGACTAGTGTGACCATTCGTGTGTTTGCATGCACGTTCACCTCTCCTTCCTGCTCTGCAAGTTGGCCTGGGTAGCTGTGGGCATCTAAAGTGCCGCTCGCTGCTGGTGCGTGTTCACACCTCAGCACTCGCTTTGCCACACGTACGCTGGATGCCCCTGGCTGGTGGGTGCCTGGCAGCTTTTGTTAGTGTTGGCAGCATTGTGGCATCTTGCAGGACTACTTAATCGTGTATTCTGCTCTGTTGGAAAAGCATCACGGTTTGCCTCTCCATCCAAATCATACCTGATGCAGAAAGGTAAGGGTCAGAGTTGAGAGAAGAACATTTTAAAGAGGAAGCTATTACAGAGGAAAGCAGTACTGAAGTCATGATGTTTTGATAATCTGTGTATAAATTACTGAGTTAAAGGTCCTGAGACCATTTAGACAAAATGGGCAGAATAGGTCACAGACATGTGTCATTTTTTGTTCTCACTTAATGTTGGGTTTTTTTAAGTTTCTGAAAGAACAGTTTTTAAAGACAACACAGTCTGTATACAACTATAGAAATTAAACCTAGGTGTCTGTATTAAGTTCTTATTTACATTCCTCTCCAGACAGGAATCAAATCATTTCTTGCCCTAAGTAGCCTGAACAGACTTCTCTTTTACCTAACGTTGGTGCCTGTTTAGGGTGAAAATGTTGGATGTTTTAAATACCTCCAGCAATGTACTAATCCCTCATCAGTCTTAGAGTTTTGTCTTGTTCATTCTAGTATCTCAGTGGTTTCCATGGACAACCTACAACAACACTGAAGATCCCAGGAAACTTTGGGCAGTGGCTAGTTTTCCTGCCTTTTGGAGAGGAGTTCTCTGCTTGGAGAGTGGTTATGGGAAAAGGAGGTTGATTGATTTCTTTATTTTGTGTGGCTGCCTGAATTTAGCTTAGGGCTGCTTTGGGGGTGATTGCTTTGTTTGTTTTTACATAGATTTAGCAGAAAGGATTGTCCTTTACAGAACATCCTTTTGATGAAACGGCTTCTTTCGAAGAAGAAGGTTCACTTAATACAGGGATCTCCTGGATGCATTCGCTTCTCTGAAGATTCATCATGCAAAAAAGAGGCAGAGTTCAAACATTTGCTGTGAGATTTTGAATCCAAAAGACTGTGGGCTTCTTTGTGGACAAAGAAATTGGTTGCCTTCCTTTATGGTGGAACCTTGAGGGTTTTTATGTGACGTGGGCTTTGTAGTCGTCTCCCCTATCAATGCTTGTAGAGCGGAGGAGACTCAGCTGTCATGATTCATCTCCAGTGTCTGGCATATTTTACCTAACTTCAGCTGCCTGAGATACATGTACAGTTTGGATAGACTAGAACAGCATTTTTCTGGCATTCTTTGAGTCATTGAACTTGCTTTAATTTGCTCTACTCTTTTCTTTCCATGTAGTTCTCAATATATTGTAGATTTCTCATATTTGATACGCATGAGAAATCCACACAAACAGCCCTGGGAACACGGTAGTTTTGACAGGAGAGCAGAAAATAACAACGGGGTTTTGGTGTTTGAAGGGGGGCAGGAAATGGGGCTGGTTAATTGTCCAGGGAATAACTAAATTTGAATTTAGTCTATTTGAACACTATGTGAGTATGCTTTACCACTGACCTTTGGGCCAAAAAAGAGAGGACATCTGGGAAAAAAAAAAACCCTCCAAAACAAAAACAGATATTTCCTTATTTCCTTCACCTCTTAACGAATGTTACAAGCTGTTCTCTGAGTTCATCACATAATCTGGTGTTAAGAGAGGCTGAACGATGAAGTGCTCAACCATGGCAACATGTAAATATTGTCATTAGGTTTCAGAGGCTACTTTTTTCCACCCTAATTTTACAGACTGAAGAATGCCATAACGCTTCATTGCTATCTTGAAAGAATTTCTTCATAATAGTATAATCCATAAATTAACTGAACTTTACATTCTAGAATATGGTTGCACTGTGATTTTTCAGACCGAAGGGCGTGGAGTACGTGCCCTAAGCACATACATGAAGATCAACTGGTTGTTTAACATTTACATTTCTTCTATCCAGAATGAAATGCACAGCTGTAATATATATGGACCAGTGTGGGTAGAAACAGTAAGCATGGGGCTATGACTACTTGACACCAAAACTGTCACCACTAACATGATTTTCAGTAATATTCCTATATTATTCTATAATAAATAATTCTTTAATGATAGTAATTGATATTTGTGATTTTTTAAAAAATTTATTTTCAGTGCTGAATTTATCTGTCTTCTACTCATTAATCCTCTAGGAGCTCCGACTTGTGGGTTATTTAGCCAAACTGATGAGGGTACCAATGGGGACGTTACACAGGATCCTGAACTTGTTGCTGCCCTCCAGCTCGCAAAGTGAGATTCTTTCTGTACTCAATTCCATTAGTAAATATTCCGATGGCATTGCTGAAAGTGACAGTAATGCAGATGAGTCTGGCAGCTGTAAGAAAAGGTAAGTGTGGTGTTTTTTGGTAGACCATTGCAAAAGATTATTGCTTTACATGTATATGTATTTGCTGGACAAGCAGATTGAGAGCAATAGAAAAAATCACAGGTGCATAAGTTTCCTTTTGAAATATTTTTGTGGGGTAAAAATACTTGGAAACTGCTACCTTATTTTGTAAAATATTTTACCTATAATAAATTTATTGATAGAGAGTTAATATATTCTATAGCTTTATGAATTAAACGGTTATTGTATAGATGTATAAATCTTGTTCTGATCATTTTCTTTCTGTTCATTTTAATTGGGAGTTTATTAAAATATTTTCCTTCTAGCTTTTTGTATCTAAAATATTCATAGCACACCAGAATTCAGGTGTCTGTAGCTTCTAAAGATATAAAGGAGGTCGTCTTTTCTAATAATGGAAGTTTCAACCTTGCAGCTGCCTGTCCCTTTGTGGCTCATTGCTAAAGTCACAAGTGGCCACTGTTTTTCCCTTTACTCACAGAGACAGGTAGTCTCCCAGAACCCTCATCCCTCCAGTTAACACCAGCCGAACTGTACAGATGACACCATGAGGTGCTCCTGGACACCCTTTCCCAACTCCTTGCCATGACATGGGAAGGGATGAGAAGCAGATGTTGTGGCACTGGACCCTCTAGTTGTCAGATACGGGTTGACAAGGAACAGATAAGGGCCCTTGGGACCATGAAGAGGTGTGATCTTACCTGATTTAAATCAGGGCAGCAGAAATCCTTGAACGCTCTTACTGACTGTATTCAGGGTATTACTGCCATAGTTTTGATAGTTAAAATTGGAAAGGGGATGAAAGTGTGTGTATATGGGGATTTGCTGATGGGAGTTTTTTCTTTCCTGCTACTTCAGGAGGAACCAAGAGTTGTGGCAAGCACTGGAGAACAAAGTAAGGCAAGATCTGATAAACAGAAGTTTGAAAAAGATCCCTTCTCTAAACGAGAGAAAAGACAGGTAAAGAAAAAATAGGAAGAAACATATGAATTTTTTTTTCATATATTCATTTAATCTCCAGAGGTTCCTCTTGTATCTATTAGAAATCAGGGAAAAGTTCATAAATATGCATTCTCTAACACTTCTGCTGTTTGGTGCTTGCGTTTCCTGCAACATATTTATACATAATAATCAGTAATAGTAAATGCCTAATAAGATTTTTCCGCACATATCCATAAAATTCACACATTTTTCATATACATTGCCCACCTTCCCCATGGCTATTTATTATAAAGTTACCTTTTCTTATGCAATTTTCTATCTCATTAAATGGTACATAACTTGCTGGGAATTGGAATGGAAGTTACACTTCTGTCTGTTGAAATACGGTTTTCTTTAGCTTCCTAAGTCACCACGTCTATGTCAAGATACAATATAGGAAGCTATGCTTTTTTGCTGAAGTTTTCATTTTTAAATTCATTTTTTTTTCATTGATGTAGCTTCATAAAGAAGAAGAAACTTGCCCTTCTGGAAAAAGCATCATTCATTCATCTTGGTTGTTTGCCTACGCGTCCTCCTATGGAACAGTCTGATCTGCCTGTTCCTTTGAACACCGCAAATGCCGAAGCAATAGAGCTATTGGACACAGGGGAGAAGGTGTTTTTGTTCCGTGAGCTGAGTGATCCAATACTTTCTTTGTGTAATTCTCCAGGGAAAAAGAAAAAGAACTTTCTTAATTCCAAAAAGGCTGCTCGCGCAAATATGGATGCATGAGGGCAACTTCCATTCAAACTATCAATTAGGGAAGAGGAAGTTATTTAAAATTCAGAAAAATAATGAGAAGGAATGAAGTATGCAGTTTAAATAACACTTGCATTGTTTTAATATCTCATTTGTCCGACAGTAAATAGCTGTAATTTTAGAATAGCGCAGTTAGCAATGTGTATTGTGCATTTTTTGTTTCTTGGCAGCGTATGATGCAGTAGATGAAATATGGGTGTTTTGTGATGCACATTGTGGCAGGCAGGGCTCAGTGTTCCATCGGTACATTTTGATCATTTTTGCACTGATTTTACTGTAGCTGTATTTTCATAATTTATGTAGAAAGGTTATTTATTGTATAAAGTACTGATCTACTATTCTTGTATTTCTACATTCTTGTAATAAGCTGTGGCATAGCAGATGACATGAAGAGATGAAGCGGATGACCCACAAGTCCTCTGTTCTCTGATTTTCTACTACTCTAGTTAATTTGCTGTTTAATACTGTGCTGTTAATAGGCTTTGAATGTTACTTCTGCAGTCGGTGTTCCACAGTGATAGCTGGTAGTCCAGATTTCAGCATATACTGATGTACTTAGCCTAACATACTGGAGTAAGTTTAGCTTCTCAATATTGTTTCTAAACTTGGTTCAGTAGACCTATGCATGTGGCTACAGTTCAAATTGTGTTTAATATTTGCAACCTGCTTCAGTCTTTTTCTTGACGAAGCAGTATTGTCACATGTGCTCATTAGAAAAGGGAAAAATGTGGATGCACATGTTAATAACTTCAAAAGCTTTTTTGATTACAATGCTGCAAAGTGTCACATTTTAGGTGGTTATTTTTCAAGTCCTTATTCCTGGATTTCTCTAAATTGACGAGAATATCATTCTACATTTCAGAAAGAGATAATTTTTGAACAGTTCTAGTTGGCAGAAAGAAGCCTGTAAATACCAACCCTAAAAGCAGTAATAGGAAAAGACAAATTAAAAGAAATGAATATATTTGATAAAATTTCATATTATTCAAGCCTGTTTTGAGAGTTTTTGAACTGTATTTGAATGCTGTGGTCTGAGGGTACCGTGATCATATATTTTGCAGTTTTTCATGTATGGAAGTTCTCTGTCTTTGTATTAATAGGATGCCAATTTTCATTTTAAAAATTAAAATGCTACAATGTGCATGTGGCTCCAGCTGGCATCTATTCCAAGTCGAAGAAAACATATATTTTTTCCCACTTCTCTTGACAAATTTAAATATTCCACAGTAAACAACAATTAGCAATAGAAAATGTATGCAGCAATTAGACTGATAATCCTAATTATTTTTTTGATTGCGTTCTTCAGTCTAGAAGTCTAGATCTAGAAGTCGTCGCTCTCACAGAAGGAGGAATCTACCAGGGTTGTGGGAGCTCAGAGTCACGACATTTTCATGTGCCTGGTATATCGTCCCCAAGGCTTGGGTAGGTAAAGGCAGGGTCTGCCCTACCTCAGAGGTGGGTCGGGGCAGTATAGGAGGATACTCAGGTGTTTCGGAAAGGGGTTTGGCCCTATGCAAGAAAAGCCAATAGGAAAACCTGAGCTGTGCTCAGGTCTGCAAGGAACGCTTGAAAGCTGAAGTACCCTCTCTTGAATGTGAGTCTCTTCCAAGATCTCTTCGCAAGCCCGGACTCTAGGCTGTTACAACGCAAAAGGGAAATGACAGTACTGATCACAGGTAAGACATTGGGGCCAATAGCTTTAATCAGTTATAATAATACAATGCAACATCTGAATATTGATTGCAATACAAATTTATTATCCTTAGCAGATAAGCTGTATGTCTGATAATAGAAAGCTGATTTGTAACTTTTGCACACCACATCACAAAATTGAAGCAGCTCAGTGACTGTAACTGTTCTAGCGCAGAAAGTCGTGCCCTCCTGTCAGTCAGTTTCGTTTCATGCAATACTTGTTCAAAGAAATGTCCAAATCTTAAAACCTCTTCTGCCTTATGAAAGAACTACTAACTAGGCAATAACCCACTTCAATGAAGAGATGACTTGCATTCAGCTTTGAGTTGTGCAGAGGACAAAGGAGGACCAGCCGTTGCGCGTGCAGTTCTGTGTGTGTACCGTAGGTATTAGCATCCATATTTCACAGTTGAAGTCTTCCAAGGAATGTGTGCTGGACAGGCCATTCAGATTAAGTCCTTTTGGCTTCATAGTCATCAGTAAAAGAAGTAATATAAGGCCAGATTCTTCAGGATTTTGAACATTATCCACATGGGGCAAATTGTTCTTCACTCTCATTAAATTAATATCAGAAAGGGACACCTTGCAGTCTAGCTGAACCTCCTGTTTTAAACAGATGTAGCCAAACTAAAAGGACAAAAGTAGCTGGTACTAGTACTAATAGCATGCTCGTTGTAGAATTAGAACTTCAAAGAAATGCCTCACTTGTTTTGCAGCTCTTCCTGTTGGTGTCTGCCTGGCTATGTAATACATTTTACTGAGATTGAAAGTACGAGAAATGAAGGACCCTCTAATTAACTCCACACTTAATTGTGTTCCCCTGGAAGTTCATTGCTTTTCATCTTGTCCCTGACCCCTGACGATGTACTCCCATCTCCATTGCGGCTGTTTTTTCCCCTCAACCTGAAGCTATCAACCAAGGAGCCAAAACATGCAGAGAATAGGCAAAAGTAACTGTCCTTGGGCAGGGATGCTTCAATCCACACAGTAAAAACTGATTTATTGGCAATGGTATAATTTATTGAAGAAGTTAATTCTTCACGTTGGACTGATAATCTGTGGCTTTTTGTTATCATTTCCTCAACATGCACTTAGGTGATGTTAGCCTGCGGTCTGCACCCCCGGCACAGCGCATCCCTGCTCGGGGCACTGCCCGCACGCAGCCTGGCTCCCGGTTCAGGGTTGTCAGCAGGCTCATTAGTTGTGCACAGACCCCTCAGCGTTATCGTTAGCCCAGCGGATAGTGAGATCGCTGGTGAAGAACCATGTGGTGTTCATCAAAGGAGAGGTGTGCGATGGGAGGGGATGAAATGCTAGTGCGGTGTAAAGACTCAAAGAAAATGATTTTAAGATACTTTGGTCCTATTAATATTAAATGGGCGCTTACTGGAATGTTTAAAATTGTCAAGGTCCTCAGTGTCCATAGATTTAAACAGAATCAGTATCCATGTGCTTCTAGGCCTGTGCAACTGTTTGCAGTGGGGTGAATAATTGTTCACCAGATTTTCTGCTGTGTCATATTATGATCCTGTTGTTCGTGTTCTATGCTGTAGTTTCCTCATGAAGACATTTACTGAAGTCTCATTAATTTGAGTAATGAAGATCTTTGCTTCACAGTGTCAGGGGTAATAGGGTGAAGCCTGCATAGTTCCCTTTAAAAAGGATAAGATTTTAGAAGATTGTTTGTTCTCCTTGCCATATTTCAGGCTTGACATATCAGAGATACAGATATTGGATTAGCATGCAAGACATGTTGCTCACTCAGATGTTTGGTTTAAGATCAAGTGTTTGTTTAAAAGATTTTTTTTTTTAATTAAAAAAGATTCCAAATGGTGAAGAACATCTTAGGGAAGATGTATGCAAAATGTTGTTCTGCAGTGACTGAGCTGAAAAGGTTTCCATGAAACATGCAAGTAGAGATTTCCTACAACAAGCTTCCGTTTCATTTCTCTGTCCTCAGTATTATGTATGAATTTATTATGAAGTAAAATACACATACTAAACCTGATGAAGAATAATTAATACCAAGAATGAATGACTGGATATTCTTGTAGACACTTTTAACTGTGTGTCAACAAGTTGATCAATTGCAAAGAGAAGTGAAAATACATATATGGAGCTGACACTTCACTACAGAAAAAATGGAGAAATGGAAGTAAAAACACTGACATTTTTGTGGAATTCATTGTTGTGTTTAATAGACAACTTATTTCTAGAGTAGTTTTGTTTTCAGATTATTTTTTTAAAGTGACAATGTCTCTTTAATAAGGTCAATTCTGCAAAATACTTGCCTGCTTTATCTGAACCTAGGGAAATCATGCTGCTTGCTTTCATTATCTTGTATTTACCCAGCTGCTATTTTAACACCTTTATTTCTTCTGGGGAATGTTAAGTTTTTATGCTGTTATCTTAATACTTCCCGGTGCCAGTAATTACACTGTCTTTCATCAACAGCTCTCGTTTCCCCGAAGTTCAACAGCAGGATTTTCAGAGCACGAGATGCCAAGTCCACTCACTCAGCTGACCCAATTCCCCCTCTACCCTATGCTGAAATGTTTCGCTGCTGTGCTGGTGGAATGGGTGCAGACATCGGTGTACCAGCATGAAGCTCTTTTTCCTTACTGAATTACAAAAGCTATATTGTCACAGGTTGTGGTGTGCTGGATGATAGTTCATACAAAAACATGTGCCAGTCGAGCG
>Ga0181612_138572_pt1 | contig 16581 bp, 6 predicted proteins | sample HoacroProtozoa21_FD_119630 | JGI IMG/M metagenome (GOLD analysis project Ga0181612, IMG submission 119630) | Hoatzin crop microbial communities from Cojedes, Venezuel. Combined Assembly of Gp0051906, Gp0051904, Gp0051908
AACCCTCCAGCAATCTAGGATCTCTACAGAACACTTCTTACTGACAACACAGTTTAATAATGATAGGTTAAACCCTGGGCTTCCAGAGCTTCTGCTTTACGGTCAGTCACTGCCACATGTGAATCCAAAGTATTTAGTAGTATTTTGTTCATTTTCCTGTATAACCGTCCCACTTCTCTTTTGCTTATTGAGTATTCCAGCAACTGCAATCTAGTCAGTATGCAGTTCATCTCCATTACTTGGGGTGCTGAACACCTTACTGCAATGCAGAGAATGAGTGGACTTTGGAACAGAGAGGGAAAAGGAACTGTCCATAAGCTTTCCCGAGACACACACAGCACGACGAGACAAGCCATGTGGGCTAACGCTGAACACCAGCCTCGAAGGGAAAAGCAGAGACCTTTTGGAAAATCAGATAGAGAAAGTTGGTTCCTATTACTGGTTTGAACACATCACAAGTCGCTTTTGATTAAAGATAAACACAGGAGAAATGGTTGTATTTAGCTCTAATTATGGTAGAGCTAAATTAGATATGTTTATTACTCGGAGATTATGGAAGCCACTCTATGCATAAGATTAAAATCCAGGTTAATTACTACCTTCATTGGGTCTCACTTGCTGCAAGTGATATCACAGCATAAACTAAGTCCTACTTAACATCCACCTGGGTATCACTGCTGCCTAACTATTAAAAAAAAATCTTTTAAATTATTTATTTATTAACCAAGTAATCTAATTTCTCTCCTACAAAACCCAACCAATATATTTTCTTGGCAAAATGCTGATTTTGTTTTCATTTTTAAGGAACACCATAGGTGTGGAAGTTAACACCTTCCATAGAAACAGGACTGTAAAACTTCAGGAAAGAACAAAACATGTCTTTTTTTTATTTTACTTCCTAACAAAATCCAAAAAGTGATTAATTCCAGGTTCTAGCTTCCAAAGCATGCTTTTTATTCCACTTCAACTAGAACTGAAACATTGACACTTGAATTTAGATAATATTGACCTTTTCCTACTACTCCTCCTCCTCATAAAGCACAACAAATTTGTAGCTAATTGACAAAACAAGATCTCTCTTTCAATTGCATTAACAATTGCTTGAAGGTAATTGAAGCTGTGCATATATAAATACCTTACAAAATAAATCAATGAAATCAAGGTCTTGTAGCATTTGAAATTGATTCAGCAGAAAAGAGAACACTCAGTGCTGAAACAGTGAAAGAACAGGAGCAGATGGAGCAAGCAAGTAGTTAAAGAGAAGTTTGCAGTGAAATACAGCAACAATTCTGAAATAAGATAGAAACAAAAAATGCCAATAGACCGAAACGTTTTCTTATTTACGTTAAAACTTTGGCACCTCGGTCAAGTAATCAAGCTGGTGGGTTGAGAACAGAAGAAATGGCCATTTCAGTCGCAGGGTAACCATTTCACAGCTTTCTTAAAGAAGCTGCTACAGCAACCCCCAAAATCCCAGCAGCGTGGAGGCGGCGTCACATTGCACGTACTGGAACCCACACCAGCTCCCGGTTAGGAAGCCAGCATGGGCTCTGCTTAGGGATACTCCCCAGAACACTGTTATTTTGGGCCTATCCTTCTCAACTTTGGGCAGTTTGAAGAGCAAATCACCTTTTCCAAGCCCTAAACTTGGCTACAGGCTGAGTATCGATACACTGCTTGAAAGGAATTTATTTTAAGCCATGTTTTCAAGCTGTAGTTTGCAAACCGTCTCATTTTCTTACATACCTTGGATCAAGGAGACTCCTCAGAAACTGGAAGAGTAAGAACTGGTCCTGTACAACAAGAGAAGACAGAGTACTACTGTTTTAAATACTGTGCTGTAAACCAGTGATTCCTGAACTATAGCCATTGAAGAAAATACTGCTCATGGCTGGTGACTGCTGAAGAAGCTGGTTTGGGCATTTGCCTTGAGAACAGAATACTCAGAGGATGCGCCTGCTGGCAACAGCTCTGTCTGATCTCCAAGTGCAAGCCACACTGAACTCCAGACTGAAAACTGTGTTTTCAAGTGATGCAACCAGCACCTCAGAGATCTTACATTTTTATGGCCAGGACTCTACAAAGAGGCCAAAACCAGCAACAACTTACTATTACTCTGAGCAATCATTTCTTACAAGAATGGCAACCCCACAGTCAAGTAGCACCAACGTCAGTTAAGTTGGACACTTTACCTGGAGGTTTGCAATGATGCTCTCAATCTGCTCACTGAAGTGAATGGCTACCAAGTCGGCTGCTTTACACGGGCTCAGCAACAGCAGCTCCTTCCGAGAGGGAAACACAATAAAAATAATTACTTTTCATTTCATAGGCAATATAATTATGCAGTTTCACTGAGTCCATTCATACTGTAGCTGCATCTTTGCCTAGATCAAAGCTGTAAAATAATGAATACCATCGCACAAAAACGTGATTTTGAAATAAATTAGAAGGGTAGTTTGTAAAAGGGCATTTTTGAAAGTCGATGATTTTACTACACAACAGGCCTTGCAAGAATGCAAAACTTTTCACACCCAGTGAGACCACATCTCAGTCCTAAGGCAAGGAAATTATTCATCAGATTTTCTGCAACTGCCTTTCACCCCCTGCCAACAAGACCAGCTAGTGCCAACTAGGAGCCAGCAGCAGAGAGGAAACAAAGCCCTCAATGGACCCTAGCGCATTTCTCAGTCAAACAGAAACAGTGTTTAACCGGCCTGAACCGAACCAAACCAGAGGTTTAAAAGCATGTTATCTGTAACTGGTACCAGTCCAGACCTGAAAATACCTGAATAATTTCTTTATTGTAATAAAAGGAAAAAATTCTTTACATTGCCTGTGAGTTTGCATCCTGTCAACCTTGATTTAAAAGGTTTCATATCTTACAAGTTTACACAACCCAGAACATGCGGGTTTTTTTGCTCCTAATGCTTCCAAGTGTACCCATGCTTCCAGACAAATGAGAAGCAACTGCTACAAACCAATATCGGGTACCTGGCAGCCCTTCCCAAAAGTCCCTGCTAAGCCGACGAAGGAGACAACATTGCTTTACTAAACAAAACTAATTGTTATAGCAGTAAAGAAAGAAAAATTTCATAAACACACATCTGGAAGAAAAAAAAAAGTCTGAAAAAGTTACTTAGCACTAGCTTGGTCTCCAGACAGATGCAGCAGCCACCAAATTCAGCCAATGCCAGGAGCAGACCAGTGCAGAGGGAAGATAGGAAGTTACAAGGAAGAGCGTGACTACTCCACTAGCTCTTTCAAGAAGAGCTATCATAGAAGATGCATTCTGTGAGGTTCTCAAATCAAAATTTCCCTACCACATTCTACATAAAGCAGCTTTGTGGTGCTCCACCCCACAGCTTTACTGCAAGAACCACATCTCTTAGTTGCTTCCCCAGCGCTCAGGAGCGCAACCCCTTCATCTCACAAGCCCAGGCAATCCAAATGGCCCAGAAGATCTTAACCACAGCAGTGCAGAAGAATGCAGAAAGGCTGTAGTGTGACTGCCTTCACTTGTTTCTCTCTGTGGACAAACCCTCCCTGGGAGTCTTCAGGACTGCTGAAGATAGGACTGACTAGCTGGAGGGAGATGGGCTCAGCCTCCCTGTAACTGACTGCAGCTCTTGAATCAGTGCGACCTTCACAGCCTACCCCCAAGCAAAAAGTCTGGCTTGGCTTGGGTTTTCATCCTTTCTCACGTCTCAGTGACTTGCAAACATGGTGCTACTTAGGCAGACAGCCCCTAAGGAGACAGTACTGACACAAGGCACATGGGTTTGAGGACAGAAAGTGACCACCGCAAACAGCACCAGGACTGAAGAGAAGCCTTAGGCTTTATTTTCAGGATAAACATCAAGGAACAACAGCTGTGTAGGACGATGGAGAAAATAATAAGCAGCACTGATCACAAACCCCACTCTATCTTGTGGTCACCAGGAAAGCTTCTCTAGACACTGCTAGTTTCAACTGAAAAGGCTGGTTTGCTACTTTCATACTTCAGCAGATAAAAGGATAGTTGTTCAAAGACCTGAAAACCCAGCACCACCCTAATAAATTGTTATTTACTATTTTCAGTCTTCTGAGCATCTGAGAGCAGGATTAATACAATGGAAAAGAACAAAAGCCCACAGCAGCCAATAAGCTGCTAAGCCACGTGAAACCGTAAATACTGTTCACCAGTCCCAGGAAATAGAAGATGCTGGAAGGAAAGAGAGAGTTATGTCCGTGACAGCACCCAGGAAAGGCGACGTACAGAACCAACCCTCTGTCCAGCAGCTTTTTGGAAGCAGCTGACAAAAGCATAGGAAAAAGCAGCTGGCCGTTATCTACAAGGCTGGTGGAACAGTGCAGGAAACCCTGTTTTTAAGGATGGCCACAGACAAGTTGAGAGAAATATTTTCTGTTGTTTGCCAGCTTCAGAAAAGTATGCAGCTCTGACAAGTTGGGCACCAGGTACTTCTGACACTGTACAATAATCAAGAAGTGGTTCCAGACTGAGAAAACAAACCCAAACAACTCAATATGAAAAGCTGGCTGTCTTAGCCTACGACAAGCTTATCAAATTCAGTAAAACACGATAAGAAACATCAGGAAGGGCAATCCAGGACGTTTCTGACTTGTCCCGAGACACCCATGCATGGAACAGCAATTGTAAAGGCCTCAGGCTAAAGAGGCCCAGCAAGGAGACCCACCTCTGATTTGATAAAGACACAGAATAAGGCTTACAGAGGCAGGCTGACTCACTCCTAATGCCAAACAATTTGGGCTGTATGTACCATACAAGCAGAGACAAGGGATGCAGTAGAAGCAGAACAAAGCAGATGCAAGGAAGCAGCACAACAGACAGCAGTTTGCTCCACTTGGAAAGCCCAGCATGGAACCCCAGTTGCTCCGATAAGGCAGTAATGAGCCAGTCCCACTCAGTCACCCCACAACCATCACCCCAACAATTCCCACAGGATCTGAAAGTGCATCTGGAGAGCGGATGCAAGCTCAGCAAGCTGCATGTCATACAGCTGGATTCACAGGACTTCTTTGTATATTGTCTTTTGAATCATTTTCCCCTCTTGGTCCATTTTCTCATTACTCACACACTACTTGCAGATGCTGGTAGAGACTAAAAGTATTCTGTATCTTTCAAATGTACCTAGTACTTTTTTGCCCACCTCACAGCATACGGAATTCTGTGGCCGTTTTCTGCAAGTAAATGACTGCTGCTTTTACAGACACAGTTATTTTCCTGGCTTCTCTCCAGATCACCCTGGAGGGACACCATTTTATAGGAACTAGGTATCTTATGGATTCCTCATGTCTATTGACTGGACAACTATTTCAGATACACTTCCATCCCCTGAAGCAAACAGAGGTTGAATAGATGGGAAAAATTATTAGCTAGAGAAGTCTAGCAACAGCCTGTCCCTTACAGTAGAAGTCATGACCCCATCCTCCCACAGGTTAGAAGTGCCAGGGTACCAAGGCTGAATGTTATTATCATTGTAAGATGAGGAATTTGATACCACAGACTGTAAGGTCAGTGATGTCAGTGTCTTGACCTTGCTGCTGCTGCACGCTCAGGAGACGAAAGACTTGCTAATGGACCCCTTCCCTGCTACACAGCACTCACTAGCCATCATCTCTTGATGAGGTCCCGTTATCCAAAGAGCAGTGCTTGAAGCCAGGGAGCCAAAGAAGCCAGCCTGAATCTAGGAGATGCACCTATAGTAACATGTGAGACTACTAAACCCTGAAGTCAGGGCTTTCTAAACAGCTGGGATTCGACATTGTGACACTTCTGCTTACAGAAGAGCACTAGGCAGATCCACAGGAGTCAGCAGTAGCTGAGGTACCATGGGTTTAGGATACACTGTACCTCTATATGTTCCAAAGCTTTCTGCCACACTGACTGCTTTTCTTCAGCGCTGTAGCCAGGCATGGACAGGATGTTGTGAATATAGTTGAAAACTTCTTCCTGCAAGGCATAAAACCATAAATGGCACAGTATGTTCTGCAGCACCGCTAACAGCATTGCATTTTGGTAAGGGAGAGCATTTTAAACAGTCTTAGGATGACCTCAGGGCTAGTCCTCTCAGCAAGTCAGGGTAAGTTATCTCAGGCAAGATTATATGTCCCTAAATAGTTCCTGAAGAATTGCCAGGAAAAAAAGCCAAGAAGAACAGAATTGATGCTAAATGTGTTAAGCATTGAGGTCAAAGAGAATTGTTCTTCCACTATTAGAAATGTCCCCCTCTTGCTCACAGGGAAAAAGGCCAGGACATCACACTCTAGCTAGGAGCACAGGCAGAGAAGAGAATGCTCCACCAGAGGGTAGGTCAGTTTTCCCAGCACATTCCTGAACTCCTCTTCGACATTAGCCTCTCCCCCAGGTCCTCCCGCACTGTCCTCAGCTCAGATGCTCTCCTGTGCGATGTTTTTTAACCATCTCACTATCACAGCCTATCTCTTCTGACTCCTCCACCCACACAACTTTCAGCATAGTGGTCTCACGAGAAGCTGGGGAGATCACATTTGCCAGACACTCCTCCCAACTTCTGTTCAAAAGCTGTGGCAGATATGCAACTTACAGACATGCAGAAGCTAACTGCAAAGAGACAGTAAGGGTAGAGACACTCCGTCCAGGGGGAGAAAAGTGGGGACTGACGGCAGAAACCAAGAAGTATTGCAGTCAGCAACATTTGCAATAAATCCCACCTTGCACTCATTGTTTAAATTTAAAAAGAAACCAAAAACTCTGAAGCTTTAAAGAAAAAACCTCCTCTTAAACACAAACATAAAAAGCCTTGCCTATAACTAAGAGAACTCAACTGTGAAGGAGGACGCTTTTTAAGATACAGAAGTACGACAGAAGAGCAGGGTGGTTGTGCCCATTCACACTCTGGCCAGCAGGACAGGCTGCACCTGCTAGGAGGAAGAAAGGCCAGAAGCACCAGATTTACTCACCTTTCTCACTGGATCACGCAGGTAACAGCCAATTATTTTATCATAGCGAAGCTCTCGTTCATACATGAACTCGCAAATCTGGTAACTAAAATGAAAAATACTTTCCACATTAGGAAAACCACACTCACTCAGCTGAGTCAGCAGAATAGAAGTAGGTAGCTCAGATCCAGCACACTTTGTCAGCACTCAAAAGAAAATACATTACATTTTACAAAAAGCATTTGGAAGTATCTGACATTAAGGTTTTCAGCACACAGGTTGGGTGGCTCCAGTTTACATATGCCATTTGGTATCAGCCACAGGCCAATCAACCGACCAACCTCCCTCTTTTTGGGAAGTTATCATACAGAACAGAGAAAAACAGAGTTAACTAAGGTGACAGGCAAGGGAGAGAGGAAAAAAATAATCCTTAAAGAAATCAGGTTTCAGAGGTTCTGCTGTTCATAGGTCATCTTCCTTATTTCCATAATACGCTAAGCTCTAAGCTAGGCCAATCCACAATACTAATTTGAAGAAATACGCTGAACGTGACTCAATAATGTGTTATGACACAGCTTCCTACCTTCAGATTTTAATTAACAACTTCAATATTTTGAGACTTTAGAAAAAAATAGATGCAACTGAGGCAAAACATATGAAAAGTCTGCTAAATAACATTATGCTATGGGTCTTTTAGTTCTGATGGAAGTGGCTGATCTGGTGGTTCTGGCTGTCAAGCTCTCTGAAAGAAGGAGAAAAAACGCATTTCTTGAGTCTGAAAAATTTCGTTGAGTAATTCCTTCTAGGACACACAGGAAAACAGGCACAGCATAGCCCACCACTGCACTTCTATCCCTCTGGTCCTTTGTAGTATGGTTTAATTCACATAACATCCAAATTCAAGGTTGGATGAAGATGCCCCTCCCCAGCTGACTCTGTTCAGGCACGACAGACTCTTTCTAGAAGTGTAAAGCATCTAAAGGAGATGGTGGAAATTTTTAGCCTTTCCAGATACTGTGTTTGCCTCTCCTACTCAATTCTAAAATGAGTACCATGGAGGTGGCTTCAGACCCCTTCATGCTTTTAAATCCACCTGTGGGTCTCACCCCAGCGAGTCATCTCCATCTGTCAGTGGCAGAGCATTCAAACATACAACCATACCCTTGAACAAAGCCTGGGCTCCAGGATAGGAAGGGCCAAAACTCATCAAGACCCACAGGGTTTCATGCTGAAGGGTTTCCACAGCTCTACCCACTCTTATCTTAACAATGCTTTCTGTAAGAACACCCAGCAGACTTAGGATAGAAAGCCTGGGACTAAATATAAACACATTAAATGAAGTATATGTGAATGCACAGGGGAAATAAACCCAAACACAGCCGCAAAGTAGGAACAAGAAACGTGGAAGAAAAAAGCTTTGGAGGAGAGTTAAAAGCAGTATTTATGTATCGTACACGGCAACTTACAATTCTGCTTTTTCTGCCATTTGGATAAGACGGTTCTCTTCAAACTGTACTATCCCTCCTGCCTGGAGCAATTCCAAAAGGACCTGCAGATATTGAAGGCCAGTTATTTATATTGCAGTGGCAGCTGGACAGCCAGTGCCATTCAAAAGTACTCTGTTCCTGCTCCATTAAACTTTGCATTAACACAGGGCGTATTTTACAGACTTTTTTAATTGATTGTCCAGTAACTATGAAGGTCATACACTTATCCAGGACTTTTCCTGCCTCTGCTCTTACTACTGTCAAACCTCTGCTGCAGGCAATGCTGGGACAGGATCCTCCTTCACTCCTGCTGTGCACAGCACTGCCTAATTCTTCCATGCTAGCCACCATTCCCTCACTAGGTGTCTGCTTTGGCATACGACCTTCAGCCAACATACGCTCCCAATGAGGCCGAGCTCTGCTCTACAGTCTGGTCACACCTGGTACTTACAGAAATGTTCCCTTGAAGGCTTTACCTGCTGCCTCTCCGAATGGCGGGAGTCATCATCCGGACTGCACAGAAATTCAAGGACCTGTGCAAGGGTGTAGAAGTTAGCCTGAGTTAAGCCTAGTTAGCAGAGCTGTTAGCATAAACCTAATAAGCAGCTTGTGAGCACCGATAACAGCAACAGCAAATCAGAACACAAAGGTGCAATTTGAAAGTACTACTCAGCTGTGAGGTAGTCTCTGCTTGGTCCTGTAACTAAGGACACTTAAGATTCCTGGAGCAACCAAGAACTGCTGAAAGACTCTAGGGAGGGAAACTCATGACTCTGCATCAGGATCTAGAACCAAACCTTGGGGAACCCAGGGAATATAGAACAACTCAGAGGACCCCATGACCCGGCCTTCAACCACAGGTTCACAGCTGGAACCACTGCGCTGTCCCTCCCAACTTCTCTCCTGGACTGTGCCAGCTCTCCCAGAAAAACAGGAAATTATGTAATTCATAAAATTTAATATATCTGTAATTACGGTGCTTAATCCAAATCCATTTAGCCTCCACAGGCTTCTTTGATCTTAAATTATGACAAAGGACATGTATTTTCTAACCTGTTTTTCACTAGTGTTCACATACCCATATTATCAAAGTGCAAGTGCTATAGCCATTGATGCTGCTGCCTCAGTCCCAAGAATTTCTGGGACTTAAACTGGGATGTAAACTTAACAAATGCTAGATTTAGGCATGCATTAGTGTATATCAGTTTATTTCAAACAGCAGAGAAGGATGGTGGCCATGCAAACTAGAAATTACCAGCTACGTATACAAACTCCATGAGCTCGCTAGTGTCATTTTTAGTTGGCATCCTTTATTTCCCTATCTTGGCATCTTCATACACGTAACAAGTGACAACAGAGACACCAACACACTCACTGGAGCTTAAACAGCTTGGTTCCTGCCCTTATGGGCCTTTGCTTTCCACCTCCTGACACACTAGTGGCCACAGGAATCTGCCATTCCATGGAGCAGGGCAGAGGCTGTTGCATCTCAACAGAACCCTACCCTATTTCGCACAGAATTCCAGCAGGAAAGCTGAAATATGGAGCTTACTGTGCTTCCGTGGTCTCTCCTACTCTGCTTATTTGAAACCACAACAAAGTCCCAGCAAGATGCTACCCGTTTTATAAATGCACCAGTCCTTCCACGATTGCTTCAGTGTAAAGCACTAGCCACGCTTTCTACAGTGCTGCACCCTGTTCAGAATTTTTTCCACCCCTCAAAGGAATACTTGCCTGGTCAAAAAGTGTCCTGTTCACAAACAATGTGTTGTTGGGCTTGGCGAGCTGACGGGCAAGGAAGGTAAAGAGACAGCCAACCTGCGATGGGGTGAAGTCAGAATTCTCTACCATGACCTGAGAAGCATTAGAGAGAAAAGGGAAAAATAAAACCACAAGTGATTGATTCTGCAGCTGCCTTTGGGACACTGCAACAGAAATCCCTGCACAGCCATCATGTCTCCTCCTACCTCAGCCATCTACACAACCTCCTGGTGACAGCCCATCCTGAAGGTCAAATGACAGACCGCCTTCCATGGCATTTAACTGTGTCACCTGACAACAGAGACAGTGGATGTGTCCTTGCTAAACCTCCTCTGTCCTAACGCTGAAGAGGCTTGACCTCTCTGCCATGTACTCAAGGGAAATATTCTTCCATGTCCCTGATTTTCAGGTGTGAGGGGGTTCCAAACCCCCACTTTATCTCCATCTCTGTAGTCTGTGCTGATCACTGGACATGGAACAGAGCTTGAGAGCAGAGATATGGTGCCACATGAGGAAAAAAGATAAAATTACTAATTATAGGAGAAAAAAAAATACATTTGACTTTAAACCCCAGGTGCTCACCACTTCAGTTGTGGTATGCAGAAGAACTCAGCAAATGACTAAGAAATGACTGCAGGTTTGGGGAAAAATCTATTTTCTCACATTAAATTAGCTGTTAGTCTATGAATATTTTGAGAAACTTGTGGCTGTGCTGACTTAACTTGAAATTACAGAAAAACAGAATATCTAAGAGTCACTAGAAAAGGGATTTGAAACCTGAGAAGCGCTTGTCAAGTGTCTGGCATATAAAAAATAAGCGTGATGTGTCCTGACTTGGTGTCTCGTGCTTCTAAAACAATCCTGAACTCTATGGGAAAGTGAAACGCCCCTGTTCGGAGACTCCCTCGCTAAAAGCAGTGGGTTTAGTTGGGAGGGAATCCATCACCTGAACAACTCTGTCAGCTAACATCTGAGAATTGCTCTAGCAAAGCCTGCAGAGCATCTCACAGTTTATCACCTCATCCAGTCCAAGCTTGGCAGATACAACCGATTCCTGAAGTCACCTGGAGTTCCAGACCCCCACGAGATGCCAATGGTTATCTTACACAAGTACAGGCAGACAGGTAAGACACATTAAGGAATCAACTAGAGCTCTGCTTGAAACAGCAGCTAATGCTATCGTTCCTTTTTAACTTTCATTTTCTGTTTAAAAAGGCTATTTCATACAGAAGTCTAGTCAGAATGGTGCTAGCTAATAGCATTAAAAATATTGCTCGCTAAAACAATAGGAGTGTCTTCTTCATTTTGGCTTTCTTTTTCACAAACTGGATCCTCATCAGTCCATGTGAAGATGAAAATATCGTATCTCTGAAACAGAGCAACCTTACTGAGGTTGCAGACCAACCATGCGGACTTTCTAAAAGACGACATATTTGGCAAAGTTTAGAGCAGCATTAGCAGAACATCTATGTTGACCAAACTATTTTAAAAGCATAGCTATTTCCTAAGTGGGATTTTTTGCCAATGACAAATTCAAATAAAAAGTTCTAACATTTTATTTTTACCCAAAGGGAGAGCAGATTCCAGACCAAGCAACTGACAGCTCTCATAACACCAAATTGTTTGCCTGCAGTGCTTCTCACAATTGTCCCCGTTTCCCCCTCCAAGAGCAGGGTTGAATTCTGCTGCAGTGGACATTCGCTACGTGGCCAGCAGCAGAGAGCAGGGCTGTAAACAGCTTGATCCAGCCTACGCTGTGCCACAGGAACACTTTCCACAGTAGCTCCAGAACACAGCTGCAGTGTGCCACCTCCTGCCGACAGCAGCTAAAGACACAAAAAAGCACGGGCTAACCCAGCACAGGGCAAGCTGACATCCTTACAGCAACGTCCTACTCGGGCAGGCTCACAAAAGTTCCCCCAGAGCAGCAGTATCTCAGCCTCTCCAATACAGCCTACTGCGGCAGCACTGTCCCTGGATGCACTCACCGGTGCCCTTGCTCTCATCTATCAATGATGACAGTGACAGGGTAACACTACTTATGATATGTTTATACATAAACAGCTTCCAAGTGGAATTACTCATTATTAATGCTGACAGCTTTGAAGGGGAAAGCAAATGGCATTTGGCAGCGATACCTTTTAATGAGAACATTCATTGTTAAGGAACGCGGTCTGCAGATGACAAGTGATTTCTAGAGCACCAGGCTGATAACTCTGACATTCCTCTTCTCTCCCATTTACTAAAGATAGGCCTGTCATTCTGGGTATGTTACATCCCAAACACAGCATTTACAGATACAGGGAGCAGGGTTTTATCAAAAGAGCACTGGCACCCTGCCAAGCACAGGATTCCTGGAACCTTTTTTCCTGCTCAGAAGCAATCAGTGAGTGGAATCAATGAGAAGCAGATAAAAATAAACTTCACAGTGCAGAGGAGAAATCTGACAACAAAGTACAACCAAGTGAAGTCACAGACAGGAAAAGAGACCTCTATGTCACCATATTTATTGAGCATGAAACATCACTTCCCAACACCCAACCAACAGCCTTGGCTGAGGTGAATCCATGCTCCAGTTCACCACCTTCTCAGAGGTGTCATCCAGGGCAGGACTGGAAGCACCTCATCCAAATTACGGGCTTTACTGCACAGTGTGGTATATAATCAGTTAGATGTAAACACAGGTTAATTTTTAGGCACACTCACTTTCAGAAGTATGTCCACAATCCTCTGTTGATATTCCACAGCTTGCTTGTCATTCTTAAAGTCTTCAAAAGTCTGCATGAGGCAAAACACTGACACCTTGAGAAGAATGCTCTCCACTGCCAAGCCCAGAAATACCAGCAAACACAAAGCAGCAGCGATACCGCAAAGCTGACAACGCTTAAGTCGTTTCTGTGCATATCACCTAAGCAGAAGGTTCCAAGATACAATTTGCTCTTTTGTAACTACCAATACGGTTCTTACACATTCAGGTAAAAGTAACAGGTCCAAATAGACAGAGGAAATTCAGGAAATTTGGAAAGGAAGAAAGATGAATCTTAATACAGGAGAAAGATGTAGGTCCTAAAACACTCTTAACAAATACATTATTCTTGTTTTACCTGTGCTTTAAAGATGGCCTTTGTTACCAGAGTCTTCACTTATAATGTCATGTTCATCAGTTTATATTTAAGGACATAAAGGACTATTATGATCTCCTCTGCTATTTTACAGAACACATGTCAAAACTGTTCCTGCATCAAGCCAGTAACTACTGGTTTAGCTAAAGCATGAACTTTGAATAGGAATCTTACAGATCATGCAAACATGACATAGATGATGGAAGAACTGGTGTTGCATTCTTCTCTTGGAGGAGATCAGCGATCTCTTACCAGAGCAAGAACATTAAGGAATTCCCGAGTGTCGAAGTGCAGCAAGGTACGAACGTAAGGGTAGACCTCTTCATCCACAGATCCCTCCGTTGAATGCAGTCGGATGAGAAATTCAAAGACCTGCAACGAAAATTCAAACACACACAGTGGATTTCCTATGGATTTCAGATAAATGATAGCACAAGCACATGGGAAAGCAGCATCGTTACCTGCTTTGTACTTCAGCTTTAAAGCACCTTAGAAGTCCATCAGTGTTCCCACCTGAATGATGTTTTCTGCTGCTGCTTATCAGTAGGAAAAAAAAATCCCCTTCCTTAGACTCGCCAACCAATTTAAGATCAATCAAAACTTAAGATCAAGCAAAAACTAAGGCTTACACTTGCAGACTGAAGCATGTGAAATTAGGTAACTCCCTCCCGTTCCTTGCAGCTCTCCTGAGAAGCTGTGCAGCTTCTCCTTATCCAGGGCACAGCTCCTCCCGTCAATCTGCCCCCTCGCTCTGAGGCACCAAGCTTTAGGCGCTGCAAAGACTGACTTAGGTGCTATTCAACTCTATCCCCTCCACTGATTTTCTAGTTCCTGAAATTTGAGCATATCTTTCAAAACGAAGGCAACTCCCTTTAGTGAACCACTGACAGAGGTGTCCAGACCTTCCCAGGGAACGAACAGGGCAGCGACAGCTCCCACTGTCTCAAACGCGCTCACAACAGACCTGGCTACGAGGGGAAGGAGAGCAGACTGACACAGACTGGCTAGCGCTCACGAGTACATGTTAAGATACACACTGGGATCCCATGGAGAACTGCCAGGCACTACACTCTCCCAGCTGTCCTCAGGACATGCCATGTTCTCTCATTTACTCCTATTCTGAGTTAATTTTCTTGCCACCACGGTGGTGGTGAAGCCAGGAGTTAGCAGCTTGACTTTCAGACCCACAGCCTTCCCTGCCGGGCTCCTTGAACCTGATATGCGCCTGCCAGCTAGGAACACCTAAGAAAACAAAACAAAAAACCCCAGACTGTAGCTAGAGTGGATTCAAGTATCCGGACAGAAGGGTATTACTTGAGCCAAGCTCTCAGGAACACTAACAGAGCTCAAAAAGGAGAGGTTGATGGCTCCTCCCCAGAGTTACTGCTTGGACTACCACTTTCCCTCAGACCTTGAGCCACAGTCTGTTGCAGTGCCAGCTCTAGTGAGTGCAGAGGACAACTTGATAAGGACCATGGGAGAGGGCGACAGCCTAGCACTCGATCCAGCAAAGGGAAGCAGACCGGTTTGCACACCCTGTGAGGAAAGGGTTTGTGGTAACGCAGAGCTACCACATACACAGAGCGACAAGCTCTGGATTAGCAAAAAAGAAAAAAATAACACCCCATCAAAAAACCCCACTCCACAACCAAAAAACATCTGTCCCATTGTACTGCAAAGAGAAAGCGCAAAACAGAAAGCACCTCCTCATACTGAAACCCTGAAACTAAAGTGAAATGCTAGAGACCCCAAAAAAATGTTTGCTGTAAAACTAGCCAGAAACTCAGGAAAGAGTTTTATGAGTGTAAAATGATGATTAGGAGCATCCTCTGCTTTAAGAAATTGTCAGAGATGACTCCAAAGGAGTAAAGCTTTGCCTTAGGCCAAGCTTCAGAGACAGCTTGAAGAGAAATAGAAAGAAATAGTCAGCTTGTGGGCTCTGATGGAAATAACGCATAAAGAAAGGAGATTTACTTGGCAGTGACCAAGCTAACTTTCATATGTAACCTGCACATCTAGTCATACTTTTGGCACAAGTTCACTGTGATTTCAGCTAGATACTCTCTCCCTGTGATGAAACCTTCATGAATATAGAATGGTTTAGGCTGGAAAGGACCTTTAAAGATCATCTAGCCCAACCCCCGTACCACAGACAGGGACGTATTTCAAATTGGAAAGGCCTTTTATGGATGGAGAACTGAAACTGCAGTCACGCTATATATCTATCTATGCGTACCCACTCCTTGGAAGATTCTGTATTTTTTGTTTCTTCAGCACAAAGTCACTGGCTTTGTCTGCACAGCTTTTACAGTGGTGTAAATCTGTTTATTTAACTTATTCTTGATTTACATTGAAAAAGTTGGGATTCACTTTTCCTTCTATCAAGTTGCTGAGGAAACACATTTCATTATCCAGTGTAAAGATCCCTTTTGTCGAGATATGAGATGATAGCATAAAAAGTCACCATCTCTTGGGCTTCAAGTTGAAAAAGGATAAGTAAATTATGTAATTAAAGCCTCTGTTTTAGTTCATAATGTCACAGAAAGCCAAAACAGCATTTCAGTTTCTCTCCAACTTCCCTCTCCTCTGCTTTCTGTCACCCTGCTTGTTCTTCCTACCACCCAAAAACATCTACCAACCTCCTTCCGAACAAACCTCAAAAAGCCTCCAAGGCCCCACAAGCTTGTGGGGAAAAAAAGACTTTACTGGATGTTAAGGAACAAGTGCTCAGCACAGTATTGGGTTTATGATACTGTACAGTTAGCTTCATCCTACCACCCCACAAACCTTCCACTCTTTTTTACCCCAATAGTTAGGCATATCTCTCTGTACAATAGTCACTAAAATCCTCAAGTGTCCCCTTGCCAACTACTGCCTCTAAAATTATCTAGCTGATTAATAATTCAGTCACACTAAGCTTTCTAGTTTTTCATAGAATCATAGGTTGGAAAATACCTCTAAGATGATCAAGTCCAACTGTCAACCCAATACCCCCATGCCTACTAAACCATATACCGAAGTGCCACATCTACACGTTTTTTAAACACCTCCAGGGATGGGGACTCAACCTCCTCCCTGGGAAGCCTATTTCAATGCCTGACCACTCTTTCAGTAAATAAATTTTTCCTAATATCCAATCTAAACCTCCCCTGACATAACTTGAGGCCGTTGCCTCTCGTCCTATTGCTAGTTACTTGGGAGAAGAGACCAACACCTGCCTGCCCAGTTCCTTCAGCTGCTCCTCATAAGGCTTGCTCTCTAGACCCCTCACC
>Ga0181612_156375_pt1 | contig 16581 bp, 6 predicted proteins | sample HoacroProtozoa21_FD_119630 | JGI IMG/M metagenome (GOLD analysis project Ga0181612, IMG submission 119630) | Hoatzin crop microbial communities from Cojedes, Venezuel. Combined Assembly of Gp0051906, Gp0051904, Gp0051908
ATACAGTACCCAGAAAATTAAAAAAAAAAAAAAGAGAGAGAGAAAACGCCAAACCCCAAGAAGCTCAATTACGAGGGCAGTTCTGTTGTTGCTCTTCTATGGACACGCTCCAGCACCTCAATGTCCTTCTTGTGGTGAGGGGCCCAAAACTGCACACAGTACTTGAGGTGCAGCCTCACCAGTGCCAAGTACAGGGGCATGATCCCCTCCCTCCTCCTGCTGGCCACACTATTCCTGATACAAGCCAGGATACCATTGGCCTTCTTGGCCACCTGGGCACACTGCTGGCTCATGTTCAGCTGGCTGTTGATGAGCACCCCCAAGTCCTTTTCTGCTGGGCAGCTTTCCAGCCACTCCTCCCCAAGCCTGTAGCTTGACTTGTAGCAGACTTGTTGCCTGTAGAATAATTCCTTGGAGCTGTTCACAGCTGGTCCGATTCTAAGAGACTTTGAAGGTACTAGTAATTATACCAAAGACCAGTTTTAGGATAAGTAGTCCCAGTATTTCACAGAGCCCAAACATGGTCTGACACCCCCTTGATCCCTCTTGACTGCAGTCTTTTACTAAGAGTAGATCTTCTCAGAGGATAAAGATCACAGAGGGCTACACCTGCATGAAAGTAAATGTACATACATGTGCATAGATTCCAGAATAAATTCAGAGGTGCACATTCTTGCACTTCTTCAGATCTATATCCATTTACCCTCCAATGAACCTCCAGCATTGGTGCAAACATGCTAAACATACATGGTATGTTGATATACTGATACGGTATATTGATATAGTGGTCTGTTATGGCCCTAAATTCTGTGAATCCACAAAGTGCAAGCTCCACCTGTGCACAAAAGCAGATATCTTGCATACATGCGCACATGCACAGTGGGAACAGGACTGTTATTCTGATAACCACACACTTGCAGTACAACGCATATCAGCCAGTGCTGAAGCTTAGCAAGAAAAGATGAGAAAAATTGAGAGGCAGTTAGCTAGATAAGGTATGAGGAGATTTTTTTAAAAGTAGCATAGAAGGAAGTGGCTACATTTTTCATGCTTTAGTTGTTTGTCTGGAGGGCTTGAGAAGGAGCTGCTCGACAATTGTGCCAAAAGAGACCGTTCAAAGCAACTTCCCATTAGGTGGCATTCCTCAAGTGTCTGCTCTTTAGGAGCAGTCAGGGAAAATTCATTCTGTGGCAAGCAGTTAATGGAGCTGTATTACCGACCCCTTATTGCTCTGTCTGATAGAGAGACAGCAGGTTCACTTTGGCAGCTCCAGAGCCCTGATCAGTTCAGATTAGGGGTGCATTGTCTGTCTGGCTTAATCAGGCATGTTTAGATATATTTATCATGATTAGAGGGGTGTAGCACAGGGAGGGGGAAGAAATAAAGAGTGAGATTACTTTTCTCTAGCTTCAAATGGAAGCGTAGCAAATCCCACTGAGTCACTAGATGCTCATCAAAGGGAGAATTTAAATCCTGGAGAGGGATGTTTTGTTGAACGCTCCAGCACTGGATTTAAATCACTGAAGAAGATTCTCTTTTTCTTTCTCTCACTTCCTTTCTCTCTCTACTGCTTGCATGCAGCAAAGAAGAAAATCAGCAGCTCCTGCAGCCAGTGTTGAGTTTGGCTTGATAGGCATGCAGCCCCTGCTTAGCTTATCTGTAGTTCAAATACTATTAATGTGATGACAAAATTAGCTAGCGTCATAATGGCCTAGATGTCTGTCTCCTGTATTTTTGTCATGTTTCTCTTGCAGGGACGCACAGGGTACCATTGCAACAGCCTCTAGGACTTATTTTGCTACTTGCTAGTGTTCAGAATGGATGATAATAAGCAAATTGTAAAAACTGGGAAAAGACTCCTTTTTCTATCGGTAGCAGCATTTCTCTCTCTGTTTTCACCTGGCTTTTTTTTTTTTTTTAATTTGAACACTGTAAAGAAGAATTAGCCCAATGTATAAAAAGTATAAAGTCAGATGTGCCAAATTTGCTGCTGGTGTAACTTAGTATAGTTCATAGATGATGGTGGAGATCAACTGATTAAATCTTAAGAGTCTCTGAAAGAGGTTGTGTTGGCTCCCAAGACAGCGGTAAGGAGGAGCAAGGTTTCTTAGATCTGTCTCAGTGCTGAGGGTGATCAGAAACTAGTTCTGCTGGAGGAAGGCTCCAGAGCAGAGGTCAGGCTGCAGGATCCATGTTTTCTTGCCCTGAGTAACTGACCCTCTTTAGCTCTCAGGTGAGACAAATGTAGGACAGGCTTGGGAAAAGTGCTGTTATGAGGACCATACTCTGTTCATCTTTTCCCCTGGTCTCCAACATTTTTTGGACTTGCAGATTCATCTGGATTTCTCAGTGAAGGCACAAATTGCTGTGTGCAGAGGCCTCATTCACAGTGAGATGTGCCATCTTTGGCCTCATCTGCCGATCCCTAAAAGGTAGTTCACAGGCCCAAGCTGAAAACCTCTGATGCAGAACACTACACAGCAGGCATGCTTTGGCTATGTGTCCTCAAAGCAGCTGGCAACACAGAAGCTGCAAGGCAGTTGCTTCTGTCTAGACTCTTGAGCATCAATGCAGCAGTTAAAGGAAATCTATGGAAAACCAGGAGAATTGTTTGGTAGTAAAGGAAAAGAAGTAAAAACTTCACTTTGTCCTTTATAAACTGCTCCTTTCTCCTCTGTTAATCCAGTCAGTTCTGTGACAGTTCAGTTCTTGTGATCTTGTAATTGCTGTCAAGATGATAATCTGGGATGTCATGAGCATGGCTCAGTGTAATCACCCTACAAATGCAGAAAGTGAATAACCCAACTAATTAGATACAAAAAGCTGCTAGTGAGACACTAATAATTCAGTAATCAGGAGTTACAGAGTGGGGAACGTAGAAGAGAAAGTTGGCAGGTTTGGAAGGATTTGAAGAAAATCTTTAATATCATCAAGTTTGCCAGTACTTCTTTAGAATCGGAAACTAGAGGATCATAGCAATATATTCCCAAAGAAAAATCTCTCCTAACTGCAGAGATGATCACCAGCTGAAATGGTAAGGGATGTCTTTGGAGATGAACTAGCAGAATGATGGGAAGTGTTGCATGAATCAAAATAACACTGTTGTTCAGGATTAAAGCCACATCTCCTTGCAACAAGTGGTGCTACATTGATGGTACCAAGCGGTTAAAGTTGTGCACTCTCCAAGTGCATGCCCAACTGTAGAATTAGAACAGTAGTCTTACAGTTAAAGCTTATTCCTGTAAGGGAAATGGCTTCACATCTTTAATTGAAATAGTTGTACCACATGTGCAAGCACAGTAGGCTTTAGTCATACCAGCTAAACTGAATGTGGTTTATGAGGGTGATGGTGACAAGACCAGCACTAGAATAGCAATAGCTATGCAGCTGGTGCTGTTGACTGAGCTGTTTGAAAATCCTAGGACATGATCAAACAGGACCACTGCAGGTGAGCAACGAGGTGCAGAGCTTTCACGACAATCTTTGCTAACAGGAAGCACAGCAAATTGGGACAGAGCTCTGCCCAGATCAGTTCACGGAGCTCTGCAGAGCTTTTATAGCACTGGCACTCCTGTGCACTCAGTCCTGAAAACAATAACTGCCCACTAATGACCTGTCACTGTGGACAGCCTGAGCAGCTGTTTGCAGAAAGCAAAGCGGCAAGAGAGGATGAATTGCTGTGTGTGGAGCATATCTGAGTGTGGGGACAGGAATAGATGGGAGATCGGGAAAGACGAGACAGCTTCCATTCATAACATTCAGCTTTATGTGGATTTACAGCCCTGATGCTCCTGAATCCACAGATGCTGAGTTATTACTTACAACACAATATAGCAATTGAAATCTCCCTTGTTTCCACACTTTGACTTCTGTTTCCCCTGTTGGCAATGTTGCTTTCTGGAGGAAAACTAATTAAGAACATGGGGAAGTAGTTTACATTGAGGACAAACAAAACCTAGCCACTTAATCTTCCATATATTATCAACCCAAACAATTCAGAGTAGGCAAAATACTTGATTTATATGTTTTATTAGAAATAACGTTTATTTCCTTTTCTTTTCTTCCCTTTTTTTCTTTTCACTTTTGTTTTCTTTCTGGCTGCTCCCATGCTTCCCAGATAGAAATTAAGCTAGTAAAATGCCTTGGAAAAACTTTTTTCTCTTGAAAATTCCAGACCAGCAAGAAATTACTAAATTTTCTGTGAGACAGTGTATTCTTAGGCAGTTTTCAGACAAGTGTGCAGACACATCTATTTTGAGTCATTCACCTAAGTGCAAAACCAGGTGTAAGTGTATCTGCACCAAGCTTTTTAAATCTAGGTCTTCCCAGACTGTATCATAGCCATGGTTCAGCTATCCCATCTGGATTGTGCCAGTAGTAGATGATGACATAAGAAATATGCAGCAGGTAGTTGCGGAATAACCTGTCTGCCTGGGCTGGGCTTCATCCAGTTGTCTAATAGAGACTGACTAAAACATGGAAGCATAGAGTCTAACACCCTTCCCATAAGGCTTGTTTCCATTTATTATGACTGAAGTATCTGGATGTTTTTTCATATTTTTCAACATAGCAGTGAGGCATGTATCCTACATGGTAAAGAGGTTACCATGCTGCCATAACTGACAGGGGAGGAGTATATAGAAATGGAGAAGAAAGAAAAGAGAGTTATTTCCTATCCTTTCTCATTGCTGGGGGCTTGCCACTATTGAGTGTTTTGTCTATGGTATAGAAAGCCACGTCTTTTACGGCTTGACATTAAATAGATGTAATATTATCACGGAATAGTTCTGGATACCTAACAGGAATCTAGACAGTGTTTTGTGACATTGTCAGGCAGCAAATATGAGTGACAGCTCACAGCAGTGCTCTTGCTGGGGGGCCCATTAGATCACATCATGGTAGAAACAGAGAAAATAGGTCATTCTAATGTGTAACGTAATGTCATCTGTCAGGAAATTCACAGACCATGGGAATGAACATAGCTTAAAACTAAGAAGACTGTGAGAATTGGCATCCCACCTGCCTGTACAGAAGTTTATATTCCTGATGTGTGCAGTGATAGCCACACGTAAAACTTTTCGCAAAATGACAAGAGCTAGCTGCTGTACTCTTATGGCCCCCTGCCTTCTGCACCTGTATATTTTTTTCAGCAGAGTATATTGGGGATTATCCTCTTCAAAGGGAACTCTTAGGGTTTCTACCGCTCACTAGTTTGAGTGCTTCGTAATTTAGAGCCTACCTCTGTTTTAATTAACAAGTATTCCAGGAGATTATTGCGTCCCCAAAGGGTGGTGTGGGGGGGGACTGCCACTGCCTGCTGCTGGACCGATTGTCTTAGACTAGCACATTGTGGTGTTCTTTGTGCAGTACCACGGCTCGTAAAACAGGATGGGTCGGGTCAGGTTGCAGTTCCACACAGCCCATGATGCTGTGCCCAGCAACAGCAGTCTGGGGAAGGAGGGTAAGAACAGGGCAAGTACACGGCGAAACTGCTTCCACTAGGGCCTCCTAGGTCCTGACACTCTTGAGAATAAACTCCTAGTGCTCACGTTATGAGAAACGATGGATAAACATTTCCTGTTTCCTTTTCAGTGATTCTCATTATTTTCTACACTGCTTTTGCATTTATACGTCTGTCAACACTTTTTCTAGGGTGAAGGATCCTAGTCTGTTTAATTCAGTCCTTCCTTGTTCAGAAACTTTCTATTACTTTTGGTCATCCTTAATTACTTTTTCTCCACTATTTCTAATGCTACTATCTCCTTTTTTGAGATAGAGGGATGAGAACTAGAAGCCATATTCGAGGTACAAATATTCAAACAGGTACCCCAGGGATTTGTACAGTGACATGATGTTGCTTTCTATTTTGTTCTCTGTTGTTTTCCTTTTTGACTTCCACTGAGCTTACACTTTGATACAATTATCCACAGCAACACCAAGGTATTTTTCCTGAGTGGAAACTGCTAATTTTAAGTTCATTGCTGTGTTCATATAGTTACAGTTGTTTATTCCTATGTCCATTACTTTGCAGTCACCAGCCCTGAGATTCATCTCGCATTTCAGTAGTATCTTGAAAAATATCTGCAAGTCTTTGTGATTAGATTTAATTTGTATTACACTGATTTTTTTTTCTCATCAGTAAGCTTTGTCACTTCATTTTTTCCAGATCATTTATGAATATGTTGAACAGCTCATTTAAGTTGTTTCCTAACTTTTAATCAGTTGTTAATCCTCTATAGGACTTTCCCTCTTATTCTTTGAGAGCTTAGGAGGTGTTTTTAAGAGTCTTCAGTGAGAGACTTCATCAAAAAGGATTTAGAAATGCAAGTTTTATATCAAGTGATCACCCGTATCCACATGCTCATCAGCTTCTTCAAAGAACTCAATCAGATTTGTGCAGTATGACTTCCTTCTACAAAAGCTATGTGAGGGGCAATTGCTATGTCGTTTCTCTCACATGCCCAGTAATTCTTTTCTTCATTGTTCTTTCTACCAATTTCAGGCATACAGAAGTTAGACCTCCTGCCCCTTGTACCCCCTCAAAGCACTTTTCAAACATCGGCATTGTGTTTGCTGCTGTTTCTCCTAGTCCTGAGGCTGGGTTAGGTCTTATGCTGTATGCCACAGTTTAATTGCTCAGCCTTTACTATTTCATGTTCAGTTTAGATTTTAGTCAAGAACTCTAAAGTTTCTAATCCTTTGATTTACTCTTGTTCATTTACTGATTTGCCCTAAAACCTTTTCTCCCAATTCTTTAGCTTGAGACAGTTTCCCTGGCTCTTGTCTACAAAGAAAACCCTGCGTGGGGACCTCCTTACATCCCTACAGCAGATGCATGGATGCAGAGAATTCATTCAGCTTTTGTGCTTCATCCTTATCTTCTCTGAGCACTCTTTTTTACATCTCAATCATCTGTCAGCCCTACAGACACTCTGGCAGGCTTCCTGCTTCTGTTGTCTTTGAAAATAATTTTATTACATGTTTTTATGTCTTCAGCTACTTGTTCCTCAAGATACGCTTTTCAACAAGTTTATTATGGTATCTCATTTAACTTACCAGATCTGTGCTCTTTTCTGTTTTCCTTATTTGGGTAGAACTTGCATTTTTTGAGGGACTGTACCCTCCTTTATTCAGCTGTTAAACCAGCCTGGGCTGAGGCAATAGCAAAGGGCAGGTCTTTAAGAACTGACACTATTTTAAATATGCAGCGCACCAAATATTGCCAACATTAGAGACAGATAATTGTCCATGCTGCACTCTGTCCTGTGACAGACACTGTTCTCTGCCTCTGTCCCCCATGCCCACTCCTGACTGTCTTCGTCCACACACGTGGATCCGTTACTGATGTGGCACACTGTCACTGCAGGGAGGAGCCTGATACAGGCTGTGAGCTCTCCTTCTCTTCCTTCCCTTAGATGGTAACAGACCTCCTGCTTTCTAGCAAAGTGCCAGAGAAGAGAGCTGCTACAAGGTATGGGATGAGCGTGATTCTGAGACTTGAGTGGGGGAAACTCTGTGGGAAAGGTACTGAGGAGGAAAGGGGGGTTTTAGAAGGAGAGGTAAAGTTCTGCGCGGTAGGGGAAGAGGATGGGATCCCAGTGCCATCTTGTTCATCAGCTTCCACAACAGGGCAGTGCTTTTGCAGGACAAATCCCTGTGTCTCGGCTAAATGTAACCAACTGGAAACTGAGGGAGAAGGTGGGCAAACAGAGGGCTGTGCTTCCCCCCACCCTAGTCCTCCACACAAACCCTTCCAGCACAGCAAAGATTCACGATTTTATACTCTCACAATATTGTGTGGTATTGTGCTACTTTCTTTGGGACTGCCATTGCACAGGCTTCCCATGGTGCTGCACAGCTCTACTCCGTCTTGACTGGAAGTAGCACAGAAGACCGAGGTTTCCCAGGGAGATTAAGCACCATCCTAGTCTGGGGCATTTCTTACCGACTGCTGTTGGTTAGAGAGTCCTGAAATGTGTTTGTTCTGTGAATCCTAGGAGGCTCATTTTGTCTGTGCACAGAGGTTCAGCCCAAGTGCTGTGCATTGTTCAGGGTGGCAGGATAGCCAAGGCTTAAATGCGACAGTACTGAATGTTTTAGTGACTGGTTCTCCCTTATAAATTTTACCCTCTTATCACTGACAGTCAGTGGAGCTGCACCGTTAACTCCATGGCAAGAGGTTTGCATTTTTGAAACAAAATATTCCCGTGCCACTTGTATGTGGCTTAGCTGGTAAAAACAAAGATTTTATCTGTCACAGCTCTTCTAGATAATGGGTCACTTCTCCATTGTTTCTGCTGAAATGTCATCTGGAATTTCTATACAGATTCAGGGTTGAATTCTGTCCCTGGTTGCTCGTCAGTCCGATAGGTTGCTCTTGAAAAGCCGAAAAAAGACACAGTACCTCGCACTGTATATCTCAGTGCAAAACCTCACTGGATGGAGTAGAAGGCTGGGGATATATGCACTGCAGGCATAAAAATAAAAAACTTCTCTTCATATGGCTCCTTTAAGCAGGCACGTTTTTGCAGCTATGCTCTCCTTCTGTGATGTCAATATGTGAGATTGAGCAGGGCTGACCCTGGGCAGTCCCTGAGTGGTAAACTCTTCATAGGTGGTAACCTTCCCTGACATTGTTATTACTGAATTTTGACCCAACTTGGTGTAGGGTAACAGTACTAAACTCTTTGGGATGCTGCTGTCAGGCTATGTTGCTTGCTAACATGATTTAGGCCTTGGATCTCTTCATCAACAGAGAGATGCTGATGTTCTTGCTCAGGGAATGGCATTCTGCCAAACTAAAATACCTTCGTAGTGCTCTCAAAGCCACGCTGCTTCTCACTTCTTATTTTATGAATCTTCTGCTGCACCAGTCCCGCAGTATTGCATAGCCTTATGTGTCTTGGATCCGCCTCGTTACAATGGGGAACCACAGAGAGAATTCACCTCCACGCAGAGAGCCAGCACAAGACGCAGGGTACTGGTCAACTCACACTCAGAACTGAAAAATCCTCTTTTGAACATTGCATAGACTTCATGCTAAACTCTGTACCAAAGCCATTTTCACACAGAACATTATGCACAGTCTAAAATTGTCCTTGGTTACTCAAAAGCTTAAAGCCGTTGCACCAGTCAGTTAAAAACGGGATCTGGCGTTCTGTCTGCAAACTGCAGTGCTGTCCTTTGGGATAAAAGGTGCTTGAGAAGTGTAAGTTATGACAATAACAAAAAAAATCCTGTCTCTCTGTGTCGTGGTGTAGTGCTTGAAGTCACGCACATGCAGAGAGGGAAAGAATGGGCCCCTGGCAGGGGAGTTTTCATGAGGGCCCAGCACTGACCCTTGTGGAGTGAGGATTCTAGAGCTACAGATGGAGGGAGGAACAGGATCAGAAAAACAGAACTGGTTTGAAGTTCAGGTGATGAAAAGTGGTAGGCTGGAGTTCAAAGACAGGATTATTGGCTAGCATTGCTTTAGTAGTTAGTGGGGGAAGAGCTTAAGGGCACAGCATTACTGCATTGCTGATTTATCAACACAGCCAACAGTGTGTATGGTGTTTGAGTCTCTTCTAAATCCAGCCACTGGCAATGAAAAGCACATTTAATCCATGTGTTAGATTGTTTGAAGAGGTATCTGTCTCCTGGTCTCTCCCCGAGGTTGGGATTGCTGAAATTGAAAAGGAAGTGAGAGAGGAGATTTTAACTGTTTCACAAACCCTCCTCCTTTTGAGGGGATCACATCTCCAATTGCATCTTTAACGTTTCGGATATTGAAGAATGAAAGGCTCTCTCCCTTCTTGCTCCCTGCAGAGAGAACCCTCGCTGTCTCTTCTGTGACTAAAGGGCAAAAATCAAAGACAGGATTTGTATTTAAACAGTTTATTGTTTTAAGCATGTTTTTTTCTCAATCTGGGATTAATGTTCTGCACTTAAGAGTTCCAGGATTCATCTGCACTGTTGGCTCTGATCTCTCTGCAGCAGCCCACCGCCGCAAGATAAAACACTGAAAAACATCCCTTCTTAAAGTAATTCTCCTTTAGTCTTTTTCTTCAGTTCTGTTCCATGAAAGAGTATCATTGTATAACCAGTTCCCTCAATGGTTAATTCCTCTCCAGTTTAACATCCTTACACTCTGTTAGCATGTGAGGGCCTCACACTGGCTGTGGGAGGTTACAGACTGAAGCTTCAAAAATGTCAGTGCAAGAATAGAGGACAGTTCTCAGATCAGGCCTGAGCTGCATCTGCAGAGTTACACCAATGCCTAGAAAAAGAAAAGGGCAATCAGAAGGTGAACCTAAGCTATATTTGCAAATCTGCAAAGGGTATCCAAACTAAGAATTAAAGAGCATCTGTAAGTCGACAGAGAGAAAAGGGGATGAAAAACTTTCGAATAGCTGGAAAGCTGAAGACTGAGAATAAAGCAGGTTGGTAAAACATAGAGTGTTTTAGTTCAGTATTGATGTATATTCCAGTGGGCTGGAATAGCAGGCGTGTAGCAGATCACAATTGACCTATGTACTCCAACCTACATGGGAGGCCCCAACACTGAAACAACCCCAGTTGCTGTAGGACAGGTTCATGCTGAACGAGCAGAGCTGTCTGTGAACTGCTAAAAAATTTGCCTTGGTGCTGCACAGCTCACATCAGTCACATGAATAATAGGCATGGTGGTGATGGGTTGACAGTTGGACTTGATGATCTTAGAGGTTTCCAACCTTAATGATTCTATGACTCTATGAACATATATTCACTTGTAAGCAGCCAAACATAGGGGGATAAATTAATCCAATACAAAGCATGTGAAGATCTTTTTATAGTTAGAAAAGCGATGTACCAAATCTCAGAACTAATCTCCAGTGACATTACGGCCCCTCTTGTGGATCACTTTGTCTAGGCGTCTTTAGTCAAGGGCAAAGGGACTCTGCAAGCAGAAAATACACAACTTAGCCAATAACTAACTGCTTAATACAGTTAACACACACAGAAGCTAGCTAGGATTTAATGAAATATTAGGCTAAGTATTAGCATACTCCCCACCTGTGTAAAGGCACCTGAAGAGTCTTTACTGGTGCAGCAGGCATCAATCAGGAGGGAAGAGTCGGCCTCTGTGGTTGCCATCCATCACTAGCTGGGTCAGGACTGATGGCACTACCAGTTCAGCTCAGTGACCCCAGTGATTTTTGAATGGTCCTCAGCTAGACTGACTATCCCAACTAAGCCTCCTGTGGTTTTGTTTTTCCTCTGAGATTTTATATCTTTCCATGTTGGTGTTTTTCCTCTTGAGTCCCTGAACTGCTGTCTTGGCAGCGCTACCTCTGTCTGTAATTTTTACTCTACAGACTTTCTCCCAACTCATTCTCAGCAGTTTGGGTCAAGTTGCACTGTATCAGAGCTGGGCCCTGGATCCTTGGTACACAGGTAGTTAAGTCCCTGGGTTGTGTGTCAAAGGAGGAAGCTTACAGCAGATACTGCAGAGAAGGAGGGATATTAAAGTGGCATAATTTTGGAGCTTCCTCAGTATCAGCACTTTATATTTTGGGTATCTTGCCTCAGCTCTAACTGCAGACAAGAAATAGCCCCCCCTAACTAGGGTTACTCATACAGTTTCTAGGGATTTCTGGTGAAGAATGTTTTGAATCAGGCAAGTCAGCCCTTCTCAAGTCATCAAGTCTGGGTGACTTTGTGAGAGGTGAAGTTAGGTAATGGAGCCTTCAGCTTCAGGATCATTGTTCCCAGATGAACCTAGCTTAGCAACTGTAAGATTTACTTCTATATTGGAGCTCTCTGATGGTCTTCACAAGCTGTGCTGCAAGAGAATCTACCAGCAATGCAGTTGCTTAATGTGGCACTGCATAGCTATTTCTTGTCTGCTCACTGGCAGCCTCGCTGCTGGGCTGCAGAGTCCATGAGCCAGCCATGGGAAATGTGTAACTCTCTTGATCATAGAAGTGGTCCTGCTGGGGTACCTCTGAGTTACACGAGCAGGAAGTGGTGAAGAAGCGAAGCTCATGTTGCTACTTCCCCTGCCACATCTCTTCTGCTGATGAAAAGCAGGCTTTGGTTTGCAGGCTGTCTGATACATTTCAGGCTGCTGATTTACCAAAACGGAGGTGGGGTAAGTGCATGCCTTAAATTTGTCAGGGCTCCAGTTTCACTCTCTGCCAGCTCCAAAATAGGGAATACATCCTTTCTGCAAACAGTTTTTCCTGGCTGAAAGTTGTGGTCACCCATGCTAAGCCATCACAGAGAAAAGATGCTTTCAGCCTTCAGTACTGTGGCCTTGAGGCCTCTGTCCAAGAGAAAAATATATTTATAGCAGGCTGTTCATTTTGTCTGCAATTAGTCTCACTCTTGAGACAAAGAATAAGTCACTGCAGAGGGCAAATGCATTCTTCTATTGCATGACAGAGTCACTTGCTTTATTGGGAACCACGACAAAGTGGTGGTTGGTCTATACAGAAGGTTTTCCCCTGCTACCAGCTCATTTGGGTGATGTCTGCAAAATTCTCCATTGGATTGCTGCAGAGAAAGAGATCTGTTGGAATAAGCATACACAATGGGCTGTTTGAACTATGGACTTGAGCTAATTACAGCCTCTTGGCTGTGCCATCTCTTCTACTTGCTGATGTCTTTCCATGTCTAGTAACTGGTGTCTACCAATGGTTGGTGTATGCTCATCCATGTACAAACCACAGCACTGCCTGTAAGCTTTCTAGAGGCTAGACTCACGAGTCCTAGCAGCTCATAGATGTTGACAAGTATGTACTTCTTCCAGCTTTGCTCTGCCACCAAGACACAGTATGGAAGCCATCGCCAAGTTTGATTTCAGTGCTTCTGGAGAGGATGAGTTGAGCTTCCAGGCTGGGGATATGCTGAAGGTAAGTGCAGCCCCAGGCTTGACTAAACAGCATTTCTAAGAGTGCTGCCAGATCTTTCTATGCTCCCATTTTCCTTGACAAAAAGAGATTAAGACAGATGTCCATAAACTGGGATACAAATGCAGGATACTCACCTCCCATAGGGCTTGCTATAGGTCAACCAACAATTCCCAGGTCACTGGAGTCTGTGTCCACTTCACTTGTTTTTATGTCCATAACCTATGGGTTTAGTTGCCCTACAGTCCTCCAGTAATCAGCAGGGAAGGATAAGTACCTTTGCTGGGGCAGAGATCCAGTTCCTAAGTAGACAGATTTTGAGGGCTCTGTCTGTTTTCACTGACCATATAGATAGTCTACAGTGACTACGTTTAGGTTGACTATGTCTAAAGGCAGGCAGGATGAGTGTGGTCCAGAGATATTGCTGTCCTCCTCATTTCCAGCTCTCAGACTGTTTAAAAGATAGTTATCATGCATTATAGAACTTATATCTAGCTTTTCACTGTAAGTAATTACTGTTAGTTGCTGCAGGGTTTTAGGCAATTGCAAACAGAAGAGGAAAAGTCCACAAGACAGTCTGTTACACACATAATGGAAGAGTTTAAGAGGACCTGGACTAATAATATGTACGCCCTTCCAGGAATTTAGCAGTGGGAGAATGGCAGAATACAATACAGAGCATCTGAGAGTCTCTTTAAAGTTGACTTGCGTGTGTTATGGTAGAAGAGTTCTTGTTAACTCTGCCAAAGTACCACAGATGAAGTCACATGCTGTGCCACCCTAATTATTTATCCACTTCTCAGCCCCCAGCGTAGTTGTTCTGTTTCAGTTGAAAATGCCTGAGTATAAGTCCTCTCTAAGACCTTAGCTCCTCCACTGTCCAAAGGGATGATGTACAACAACAGGATCTAAACCCCTGCTTGGAACTGGGATCCTTCGCTCCCTCCCTGTATAGTCCCATCTATTCCAGTTAATAACCAGACATTGGGTCTCAGCCTTGCCTCTTGCATCACCACCATTTTTTATTTTATTTGCCTTTTAATTCTTGAAGCTTAGACAAAGCTGATGACATCCAGAATTAAGATCATTAAGATCAAATACCAGGTTTTTTCCAGAGAGCTATGAGAAGGTTCTGGAGAAATCACTACTTCTCTTCAGCATAGATGAATACTCCCATTCCTAATTCTTCCTTAGGTCGAAAGTAGTCCCCACATCCCTAATGCCCCTGATCTTTACCTGACATCTTCTTCCTCAGAAGACTGTGTTTTCATCAAGCCCCTGGCTGGGATGATGGTGTTGGCCAGATCACTTTTCCTCAGTTTCCCTTCCTGTAAAATCATTATAAGCTAGAGCTTCCTTTCAAAGTATGTTGGAAGCTACTGATGAAAAGTGTCAAATAACACTACACATTGGTATTATTATCAGTTGTCACAGAGACTTCACTACCAGAAAAATCAGACTGCCTCTTGCTTTAACATCCTTGAGGTAAACAAAGTAACACCTTAGCTGCCCAAACCATAGTAACAGTAAATTAGCCTGAGTAACATCTCTCTTCTGGCATACGCACACCTGATCGTGAGCCCCCTCCTGCTGCCTGCACAGCCTGCTGGCTGTCTTTTTTGATTTATAAAGGAGATAAGATGAACAGTATTGATGCAGAGATTAGAAAACAGGAAACATGAGGCCCTCAACCAGCAGTGACAGGAAGAAATTCACCCTCTCACACCCCCCCACATCCTTCTCTGAGATGACACACTGAGGGAAACCTGCCAGCCCTGCACCGAGAACCAGCAGGTGGATCTTTCTGGGAACCTTGCTGCCAAGGGAGCAGAGCCTGAGCGTGAGCAGGGAGTAGCTATCATCCCCTTTGGTTGGCCACAGCAGCAAAAATGAGCCTTAATCTGGCACCCAGTGACGGGGGAAGCAGTGACTGTACAAGTAGGGAGCTCCACAGCCCTCTATTCCCCAATCTTTCTGTAACCAAATGCATAAAAAAGGCCTACGTGGCAGGCAAGGCAGTGGAGAATTGGCCCCAGAGACAGTAACACCCTGTTGCCAACATCAAGCAGTTAGAAAGTGCGTTATGCTCCCAAAACCATGAGCTTGGCTTACAAAACAAGTATTATTGTTGTTAACAATAGATTTTAAATTAAGTCTTTTCCATTTGCTTTCTCCTTTTAAAACTGTCATGGCTCATGCTTTCAGGCTCCTCTCCAAAACCAGAGAGAACAGAAACATGTTCTACTTCATAAAGCGGAATTCTGTCCCAGGAGTTGGAATGTCAAACAAAACAGCAAAGACCACAACACTTGCAGTAAAATTACAATGTGGCTGTATCCCTGTCCTCTCTCCTCTAGCTTAGGGCTATACCAGAGGCCACCAGCCAGGGAGCAGGGAGTTTGGGCAGTCCCTGGTCAGCAGTGCCATCCCCAAGGGCCAGTACACTCGACATTAATGTAAGCACACTCGAAGCTGCTCCAGTGTGCGCTGTGGAGTGGCTTCCTGCTATCCTACAGTATCTTAAGTGTAATAGTAGCTTTAAAAAACTTTTTGCCTTCTTCTTTTATCTGCTTTGGCGAAGCTCAGGGCAGCTGAAGACTTAACCCACTAAATTATCTTTTGCAAGATGACACCTGAGAGCACATGGTAACATCTATGCAGTCATAAGGCACACACACACATACACGCATATAGCTATATATCCCTCCATACCCATACATATCAGAGGAGTTTCCACAAGTTTTTTTTTTTTGCTTCCTTGTGAAACTGAGATGCTCTGGTACCAACTATTCAAAGCAGCACAGAGAACTCCTTAAACCCCTATTAAGTCCTTCAGAGCTGAATTTCTCTATTTCACAGACATCAGAGACATGCAGACAGCATCCCCAGCCACCTGGACAGGCATTCAGATGAAGAGATAAAGTTAACAAGCAATCCTTCTTAATTCTGCTTGGCCTTCTTTATCGCTTTGTTTGCTCTGAAGTGGTCATCAGCCACTAACCTTGCTGTATGGTGGGTGGGAAGTAGAGCATATGCAGAGTTCTCTTCTATTTTCATAAGAAATTATAGGTTTCTGCCAGAACCTGGTTACTTTTGCCTTTCTCAGGTGACACATCTATTCCATCCATCTCTCCATTGCAGGTTTTGAGCTCCCAGGAAGAGTGGTACAAGGCTGAGCTCAGAAGTCAAGAGGGCTACGTTCCCAAGAACTTCATTGATTTTCACGTTCCCCCGTAAGTGTCATGGAAACTGTGTGCACCACCATTGCACGCTCCCACAGCGCGCTGTCGAGCATGTGTGCATGCAGGCACAACAGCAGACACGGCAGAGGAAGCACCAGTTATAACATACTACAGTTGAAGTCTGGCAAGGATTGCCATAACACTACACGCAATTTTGCCAGCGCACCTGATTTCTACCCTGAAGCATCTTCTGTTCTCTCAGAGCTGAATGGTTCTCTGTGCTCTCCGTCACTCCCAAGTGACTCCTTCATTACTCTTGCTCAGAGGGCTGCCACTGGGATGTGGCAGGAGCGGCTCTTAGATCTCCTCGGACAGAAGGAGAACAGTCACCATGTGAAGTCCTGGCAGCAGAGGCACAGCCTGAGCACAAAAGGAAGAGCCAGAGATCTCTCTGAAAACGAACTGTAAAAGCGTAAATTATAAAAACGTAATTCCTCCCCCCCGTCCCCCGACTGTTCCCTGCATTG
>Ga0181612_162245_pt1 | contig 16580 bp, 6 predicted proteins | sample HoacroProtozoa21_FD_119630 | JGI IMG/M metagenome (GOLD analysis project Ga0181612, IMG submission 119630) | Hoatzin crop microbial communities from Cojedes, Venezuel. Combined Assembly of Gp0051906, Gp0051904, Gp0051908
GTATTCCAGGGAAGAAGCAGAGGTATCAGAGAGTACAAAACTGAAGACAGAAAATCCAGAATTGCTTTTTTCCAGGAAAGAAACAAAGGAATCAAAGAGTGCCGAACTGGAGATAGAACAGCCCGATTTCTCATATGCCAGGGAAGAAATGGAGGAATTTGAGAGTGCCCAGCTGGAGACCGAGCATCCAGATTTCTCGTATTCCAGGGAAGAAGCAGAGGTATCAGAGAGTACAAAACTGAAGACAGAAAATCCAGAATTGCTTTTTTCCAGGAAAGAAACAAAGGAATCAAAGAGTGCCGAACTGGAGATAGAACAGCCCGATTTCTCATACGCCAGGGAAGTAATGGAGGAACTTGAGAGTGCCCAGCTGGAGACGAAGCATCCAGATTTCTCGTATTCCAGGGAAGAAACAGTGGAATTGGAGAGTTCACAACTGGAGAAAGAGCATCCAGAATTTTTTTCCACAAAAGAAACAGAAGAATCAGTGAGTGCACAGCTGGAAATGGAGCATCCAGACTTTTCTTTTTCCAGGGAAGAAGCGGAGGAATCAGAAAGTGCACAGTTGGAGACAGAGCACCCAGATTACTCATATTCCAAAAAAGAACCTGTAGAATCAGAAAGTGTACAACTGAAGATGGAGCACCCAGATTTAACATATTGCAGAGAAAAAATGGCAGAATCTGAGAGTGTACAGCTGGAGATGGAGCATCCAGACTTTTCTTTATCCAGGGAAGAAGTGGAGGAATCAGAAAGTGCACAGCTGGAAATGGAACATCAGGAATTTTTATTTTCCAGGGAAGAGACAGAAAAACAGAAATCTGTTCCTTTTGAAGTGGAACAGGCAGAGTCTTATTTCCCTGAAGAAGCAGAGCAAGAAGATACAGCACAGCTTGCACCTGTATCTTCAGATTTATCATGTTGGATGGAAGTAGTAGAGAAAGTAAGTGCTACGGAACTCAAATTGGTACCTCCCGGTATATCTGATTCCACTAGCAGAGCTGAGACACAGCAGACTGGGTATCTGGAAACACCATGTTCAGATTTACCATATCGCACAAACAAAACAAAGCAGCAAGAATTTGCACAAGCAGATTTGGACAATTCTCTTATGTCATATTTTGGTGACAAAGGAGAACAGCTGCAGCCTGTACAGCAGGTTTCACAACCTGGAGGTAAGCTGTATTCCTGTGCTGAGGGAGTGCAAGGAGAAACTACTCAGCTGCAGTCAGAGCACTCATTTTTGTCATATTCTGCTGAAACACTACAGCAACATAAAACCTCACAGCTGAGGGCAGAACAGCCAGAGACATTATGCTCCACTGACAAAAGAGAACAACAGGAAATACTGCAACCAAAGTTGGAACAAGCAGATTCACTATATTCCCACAGAGAAACAGCACAAGAAGCTGTAAAAAGAGACTTAGAAGGTCCAGAGCCATCATGTTTCATTAGTGAAGCAGAGCAACTTGAAAATGTACAACTAGCTTCAGAAAATAAGGATTTCTCATTTATCACTGGAGAAGTAATGCGAGAAGGCGTGGAATCAGGGATTTTTGGCTCCTTAGGCTCAGTTGACAGAGCAAAGCACTGGGAAATGGCACAAATGGAGCAGAAGCAGTTGCTTCCGTCCTGTTCCATTGCTGGTAGTCAGCAACAGGAACCAGAACCACTGGATGTGGCCCAGCCAGATATATCATATTCCTCTGGCAGAATGGAACAACAAGATACAGTACAACAAGATCTGGAACAGCAGGAAACAGCACAACAAAAAGCTATGAAAATGGAGTATTCAGATTTTTCAGAAACCTCGGGGAAAGGAGAGCCACAGGTCACAGACCAAACTGATGTGGCACAGCAAGAAATAGCTCAACAACAGTTAGTGCATCCATCTTTGCCATATTCTTTCAGTGAACCAATGCAAGAACAAATGCAAACAGAGCCAGCGTATCCAGGACAGGTATTTTGTCTAAGTACAGAAATGCAGGAGGAAATGACACAACACAAATCAGAGCAACCATTTCTTCCAGGTTTTGCTGGCGAAACAAAGCAACAAGAAATAGTACATCTAGAGCTGGAGCAAACACTTTTGCCATCTACCAGTGGAAAAGAAGCTCCACTGGAAATGGAAGTGAGTTCAGAATACCCAGGTTTGTCATATTCCTTTCATGAAGCTGAACAACAGAAAACATTGAAACATCCAACCTTACCATTTCGTTTGAAGCAACAAGAACCTGCACCACTGGTGAAGGAACATCCAGATTTTTCATGTGACACTGCTGAAGCAAAACCAGGCAACATCATAGAGCCAGAGTTGGGACATCCAGAGCTCTCATACTCCATGGGAGAAACACAACAACAATCAGAACATTTGGATTCACCAGGAACCCTGGGTGAAGCAGCACAAGATGAAAGTGTGGAAGCGGAATCTAAATACCCAAATTTGTCATGTACTTATGGCCAAAAAAACCACCAAGAAACTTCACAGTTGGATTCTAAATATCTGGATTTATCGTTTTCTTTTGGTAAAGCCAAAGAACAAGCAACTCAAGAGTTTGAGTCTAAACATCAAGAATTGCCTAAAGTGGCCAGAAAAAGAGCTTCTCCAGCAATGGCACAAATAGATTCGAAACATCCAGATTTGACATACTCCCCTGGCAAAGTAAATGAGCTGGAAGTTGCACCATGGGAAGTGACGCATCCTGATTTGTCACATTCCACCAATGAGACAAATCAACAAGAAGTAGCACTGTTGGATCAGAAACAGAGAAAAATTTCTGTCAGCAGAGAAAAGCAGCAGCAAACCACAAAACAGCAGTTAGAGCAAGAAAAGTTATTACATTCTCCTGGTAAAACAGAGAAATTAAAACAAGTCCAGGAGGATTCGGAAGAACCAGGCTTATCTTTTTCCACTGACAGGCTGAACGATCAAATGGCCTCACTAGAGGGAGAACATCCCGATGTGATATATCCTCTGGACAACGCAGGGGTGCAACGAAGAGTACAACACGAAATGGAGCAGACTTACCGCTTTGGAACAGCAGAACAGAAAACAGTTCAGCCAGAAGGGGAAATTCCACATTTGGCCCATCCTGTGGGTATGGCAGAAGAAGAAGAAGGAATGGCAGAACCAGGGCAGGGACATCTTGACTTGCCTAATTCAGTTTTCAAAGCAGGAGTGCAAACTGCGCAGCTGAAACCTGAACACCCTGGTCTAGCATGTTCCCTTGACGAAGTGCAGGAAACCACCCGGCTGGGGTTGGAACAGCCAGATGCTTTGTGTGTTTGTGACAAAACAGAGCAGCTCCCACCTGCCCAGCTGGACCTGGGCCACGCAGACTCGGCATCCCCTGCTGACAAAGTGGGGCAGCCAGGGATGGAGCACATAGCCATGGGATGTCCTGATGAGGGACAGTCTGTCAGCAAAGCAGAGCATCCACAAACTGCAGAAGATAAACTAGGAGCTCCAGATGCATCATCTCATAGTGGAAAAGTGGAGCAAAGAGAAGTGACAAAACCAGAGCCAAAGCATCCTGATTTACCATATTCCATTGACAAAACACAGACACAAGAAACTACACAACTGGCGTTAGGAAAATCAGATCTATCATCTTGGCTTGGCAAAACAGAACAAGCACGCACAGCTCAAGAAGAGCAGGCAGGTTTCTTGCATTCTTTCAAAAAAAATGCACGAGGAGAGAAAGCACAGCCAGAATTGGGACATTCACAGTTATCTTATTCTGTTGGTGAAGCAGAACAGGAAACTGCACATGAGAAATCAAACTATTCAGATGTATTTGCTGGCAGATTAGAACACCAGGAAATCATACAACCAGAGGCAGAAATAATGGATTTATCGTGCTCAATTGGTGAAACACAGCAACCTCAAATTGCTGAAGTGGATTTGGAGTATCCGGATTTATTGCATTCCACTGGCATAGTACAGCAACAAGAAAAGATTCAACCAGAGGGGGAACAGCCAGGCAATTTTTCATCATTGCTTAGCAAAGAGGAGCAATGCGAAAGTTCAGGAATGCAGGCAGAACACCCTGAGCTGCGGTGCTCTTCTGGGAAAACAGAAGGACTGCGGCATTCCCAAGCAAAATCAGAATATGCAGATTTGTCATTCTCTGTTGGCCCAGCAGAACCTCATAAAGCAACACAGCCAGACCTGAAAGAACAGAATTTGTTGCATTCTTTTGTCAAAACAAAGCCATCATGGGGTGCCCCATTGGAACCCGAACACCCAGATGTCACAGATGCCGTGGGCAAAGTACTGCACCCTGATTTGTCCTCTTCCGTTAGTGAAGAAAAACAAAATACACAACCAGAGGTCAAACAGGAGAGAGGAAGCTATACATTACACCCAGAGGAAACAGCACGACTGAAATTGGAACAGCCAATGTTTTCAAGTTCTCCCTGCACAGCAAAGCAACCCAACAGGGCCCTACCGGAAGGGGAATTCCCAGACTTCTTGTATTCCTCTGGCAAAAAAGAGCAACAAGAAATGGCAAAACAAGAGTTGGAGCATTCAGATTTATCATATTCCGCTGATAAAACACAGCAACAAGAAACCACACAACTTGGGTTAGGACAACTAGATTTATCATCTTGCCTTGGGAAGACAGAGAAACCACGAACTGTTCAAGTGGAAGCAGAGCATCAGGACTTGCTGCATTTCACTGGCAAAACAGAACATCGAGGAACAGCACAACCAGAGATTGAGCATCCAGATTTGTCAGATTCCAGTGACAAAGTAGAGCAGCCACCAGCCACACAACAGAAGTCAGAGCAGCCTGTAACACCCCATCCCACTGGAAAAACAGAGCAGCAGGGAACAGCACATCCAGAGCAGGAGCTTCCAAATGTATCATATTCCATTTGCAAAACACTGTCACAAGAAGCAACACAGATGGACTTAGGGCAACAAGATTTGACATATGCCCTTGGTAAAACAGATGAAATGCAAACTGTGCAAGGTGAACTGGAACATACAGGTTCGTTGTATTCTTCAGGCAAAAGAGAACAAGAAATGGTATTGCCAGAGTTGCAACATCCGCAGCTACCTTACACTGTTAGAGAAATAGGAGAAGAACCTACACATCAGAAATCAAGCTATCCAGATTTGTCATATTATATTGGTCGACAAGAGCACCAGGAAGTTGAACAACCAGAGATGGAAGACATGGATTTATCCAATCTAGTGGGTAAATCAGAGAACTTACATCCTGCCCAAGAAGTACTGCAACAGCCAGAGCTTTTGGAGTCTTTCAGCACTCTAGAGGAAAAGGGAATGTCCCAGCCTGGCTTTTTGCAGTCCTTTGGTGAAGAAAAGCAGAAACCAGCTTCACAGTTAGACTTAGTGCAACCAGGTTTGTCACATTTGCTTGGCAAAACAGAAAACCAGGAAACAGCACAAGCAGGGTTCATATCTTCTGATTTTTCATATTCCACAGGAAAAGCAGAGGAGCAGCAACTGGAACAACTAAAATCAAAATATCCAGATTTGTCGTATTCTCTTCGCAAAGCAGACACTCACGAAATGAAACCACCAGATTTATTGTACTCCTATGGAAAGACAGAGCAACCACAAACTGCCCAGCTGGAGCATCCAGAGACATATTTCATGGGTGAAACGGAGGGGAGGGATGGACCCCAACCTGAACTGCAGTGCATGAATTTGCAGTACTCTGTTGTTCAAACGGAGCAACCAGTAACATCTTCTATATCATATACCTTTGATAGGACTGAAGAGCCGGGAACTGCACAAATGCACTTCAAACAATCAGGTTTATTAAGTCCTACTGATAAAGCAGACGAGCATGGAATGACCCTTCTGAGAGCAGGGCATTCAGAGAAGCGACACACTGGTGCTCCTTCATCTCTAACTTCTCAGCTGGAAACTGAGCAAGAGATATCCTTTTCCACTGAGGAAGCAGAGACCCAAAAAATTCAACTCTATTCATCTCTTACTGAACAAACGATGTCTGTACCTTTGGCTGTTTCGCATTCTGTCACTGAAACAAAACCAGAAGGAAGTCCAAAGTCTTCACCTGTAACTGGAGGCCCATCCCCCAAGAACTTAAATTTATCTTACACCTGCTGTAAAACAGAGCAGTCAGAAACTGCCCAGCCTGAGTCAAGTTTGTTCTTTGCAAGAAAAGAAGCAGAGAATACAAATAATCACCTACATTTGTCCGGGGCTGCACCATCAGAGGCTGAACATATAATATTACCTGAAACACAGAGAGATAAGACTCCACATTACTTCCACACAACTACGCAATTACAATCTGAACAATTAAATGTATCATATTCTACAGATAAAGCAGAAGGTCTAGAAGGTCAAGAATGTTTAACTGTACCTTCGAAACTGGAATGTGAACCTTCAGTTCCATTTTATTCAGCTGATGAAACATGTCAGCAAGAAATTCCACCTTATTCAAAACCAGTCTCTGAGTATATGGCTCCCACACAGTCCCTTGCTGAAGAAGAAAAGCAAAACATGCAACCACTTATTCCCCAGTCTGCACAATCAGAGTGTAAACATGGAAGTCCACCACATGATGAAAAAGAGTTGCAAAAAACTTGGCTCCGTTCACCTAAAACAGCAAGCTTGAAGGCAGTGCAGTCAGAAAGTATGTCTCTAACACACACACAAGACCAAGATGAGCAAGAATCTCAAGATCTTTTGTTGGACACAAAATATTTATCATCAGAGCAGCTAAGAAGTCCCCCCAAATTCACTACTGAGCAGGATAAGCAAGAAATGCTGCCTGATGTACAGACAGTGCCAAGGTCAGTGACCACAGAGCTGAAGGTGGCTGCTGTAGCAGATGGGCAAGCAGTGTCATCAGATTCACTTGTACCTTTTGATACACTACATGAGAAGTCAGTATCAGTGGCTTTCACTGATGATGAAGAGAAACAAAATATTCCATCATCTTTGTCTGGTGTAGTAGGCATGCTTGGAAAGCAATCTAACATACTTTCAGGCATTTATACTGAAGGAGAGTATAGACATGAAATACAACGATATTTTGCAGACCAAAAGCATACATCCTTAGAGCATCCGGGAGCTGTTTCATCAGATCTTGCTCATGAAACTGTGACACAAAAACTTGAGCTTTATTCTGGTGAACAGGGCAGCCTTTCTTCATCAGAGATGAAGTCTGTTAGCTCTACTTCTGATGAAAAGCAGAATTCAGATATTCCACCTTTTGGGCTAGCTAGCTGGCTGGCAGAAGAGGTGAAATCTTGCTCAATTAGTCAAATAAGAGCTGCAGAAGAAGACAAGCAAGGAATTCAGCTCTCTCCAAATGAAGCTTCTGATTTTGAATCAAAAAAATTCCCAGCTGGAAGCTGCACAGAACTTACAGTTGGTGGTACTAGAAAGTACAAAAGACACATATTTAAAGTTTCTGATTCAGAGTCAAGTGAAATTTCTCACAGAATGTCCTCAGACACTGGTGACAGAACGCAAAGGTATGATGTACGATCTCCAGCAGGAGATAATCCAGGTCCAGACAAAGTTTCAGAGCGTGAAACTAGCATTGGAAACCCTACAAAAATGGAAGCAATGCAACATCTGGGGTTAGACAAAGTGTCTGAAGTGCCTGAACATTACCTGAGAGGAGAAGAGGAAGAAATGGAGCATGCGAGTACTGTAGAAGACAGTCAGCATGCACCAGAGACTACTGAACAAAAAGATCTATTTAATATAATTTCAGAAGGTTATGAAATACTCAATATTCATGCTTCTACATGTATTTCTTCTGTTGATCAAGAAGAAAGTAAGCACATGCCAGATAAATTAGAATACTTGGAAACAAATCCTTCACTTAAAAGAAAATTAGCTGATGATGGCCATAGAGCCCTAGCTTCTGGAACAACCACAGAAATTTCAGAAAGCTCAATGCTGGGAAAGCCTGCAAGCCATGAATTAAAAGAATTGGTCAAAAATGATGATGTTGAGGGAATTGGAGAAATACAACAAGAAAATCCCATGTTGCCAGAAAACAAGAACAATGCAGTGTTGGATCCTAAGAATGGTATGGCCGATATGGACTATTTTGAAAAATATACATTGATTGATGATAAATCCCCAATTAAGCCACATTTTGAAAGACCAAGTTCATTGTTTCCTGTGACAGAAGATCCCAAAGACCCTGTGGAAGAAGCCACAACTTCTAAAGAAAGTGCTGAGGTAGATACTTTGGAAGAAGAGTTTTCCTTACTTGAGGACCTGGATGAAGTCTTTTATGGTACTGTGAAAGGAGAAGACAAAATGCAATCCTATGCAGATGCTCCAGACCCTTTACCTCTGCAGAAATCAATTGATATTAGCAGTAAAAAGATTACAAATGTAGAAGATGAACAGAAGTCACCAGGGACCCCACTCTTTGATTCAGAAGAAGGGGTGCTAGAACGATCTCTGTTGTTCCCTACAACTGTTGCTGCAGTTAATCCAGAGCTTCTAGAGGAGCCCCCTGCTCTGTCATTTTTATACAAGGACCTCTATGCGGAAGCAGTAGGAGAAAAGACAAAGGATGAGACTCCCTCTGATGAGGAAAGTGGTAATTCTAATGTGTCTTTCCATAGTAGAAATTCAGACACAGATGATGGAACAGGAGTATACTTTGAAAAATATGTTCTTAAAGATGAAATTCTAAGTAAGGCCATAGGGCCTCGAAAGGACCAGATACCAGAGGATGAGTCCTTTAGTGGAGTAATTTCAGTTCAGAGTTCGGAGGACAAACACAGGCAGGGGTCTGGTGATGTTGAATGTGTCAGAACTGAGGATCTGCCAGAATGGGGTGTTGTGGAGAGAGAGAAAGTCCAGGTTGATAGTGACATTCAAGCAACAATTTGTAAACCAATGCATGCCATTCCTTTTGGAAGCAAAGTAATTCTTTCAGGTGCAATAATTGATACCACTGAACAAAGAGAAGAAGAAAATGTACCTGTAGAAACAACTGAGGAGTTGCCAGAGCAATCAAGTCATCAAGCGTATGGTCAAGTAGTGGATTATCAGGGAGCTGCATACCAAGAAGCTGGTAATAAGCAGGAAGAAAAGCATGACATAACAGCAGTTCCTCAAATGGAAAAATATGTCCCATATGTCAGGACTCCTGTTGAAGACAGTGAAGATGATCAGTATACTCAGGAAAATCTTTCCTGTGTCCCTACCATTCAGCAAACAGAGAAACCAGACATGCAAAGAGAGGAACACCACCCTGATGTTTATGAAGATCTCGCTGTATCAATGGACTATGATGTGATTACACAAGAAGAACTTTTGCAAGATGAAATATCATCTCAATTAACACACGAGGAGCTATTATTTGAAGAAAGGGACTCTTTTGATCATGCTGGTGATAGTTATGAATTTGTTAATGAGCCAGAGCAAAGAACACCTGTTGAGCTCGAAGATTCAGGTTTTGTGGTGATGTATCCTGAAAAATCAGCAACAAACGTTCCTCAAGTTGAGAGCCCACAAAAAGAACCGAAGAAAGCGCAAGCAGACACATATTGTTACCACTGCAAATGCCCAATATCTGCTATTGACAAGCTTTTTGGAGAACATAAAGACCATGAAGTCACAGCACTAGATGATGCTGCAACCAAGATGAAGGTAAGACTCAATTTGGGTGAGGGAAGAAGCTACTGAGGCTAATTTCTCCAGACCTCCTGTGTTGTTGGGAGAGAGGCTTCAGAGAGCAGTCCACAGGCTAAATCACATTGTTTATAAAATAAAAACTATTCCTAAACATCTGTTAGAGATGATGAAGGGACACTCTCTTATTAAGATATTCTCTACAGTACTAGGCTTGCTAAGCTGATATTTTTGTTTGTTCAGAAGTTTGAATGACCTTGTCTATATTGTAGCTTTTACCAGACTATCCGTCTTTTAGCCTTCTTATCTGTGTAAGTTTGTTCTGGTTTGTATGTGTAGAGGGAGAAATGGGAAGAGTGTTGTTTCCATGAAAAGAAAATTTTAGTAACAGCAGCTCGTTTCACTTCACGAAGTACAGAAACCTCCATATGTGAGGACCAGGATCATTATAAAGTTCTCCCTGTCCCAGTTACATGTGTTGGTTGCTCACAGATGTTAGAAAAGTTACACAGTTTACACTACATACTTTTGTTGAAATGGCATCCTCATTTTCTGTTCAGTTCATGTTCATCTGTGCTAATGGTGTTTTAGCTGCAGTGCAGGTAGCAGCTTCGCAAGTCCTACTTCTTCCCACTATCTCTAAGCTGTATCACTCTAAAAGACAGGTGAAAATGCCCTTCATGATAGTCCTCTGCTGGAAATACTAGTGAAAATGCTTTCATTTCTATGGAAGTCATTCTTCATTAGATTGCAGTTCTGCTTGTGAGAACAGCATGCATGTGATGTCTCATTTTTCCCATCTTAGATTTGTTAATGTACAAGTATACAGATGTTCCTTTTTTGGTTACCAGCTATTTAATCTCACTGCAGTGTCTGAAAAATGAGGTCTCTTTCCTGGCACATGTTCAGTTGATGGTAATACTAATTTTGTGTAAATTCACTACAATTCCAGCAGAGTTTGTATGGATGGTATTCATGTGATTTTTATGTTAACTTATATGCAAAAAAAAGAAAACAATAGTAGGAGGAGTCAATGTGGCCGTTTCAAATATCAGTATTTACAAACCATCTCCATGGTGTGCAGGTATATGACAGCAGAGTTGCCTTTTATATATGGCCATTCATGCTTGACTTAGAAGTGATAATTAGCCATCAGTAAGTTAGTAATAAAGTCACAGACCCCAGCCATCCTTTGAATGTACCTGCTTTGCAGTGAGTCCAGTTAAGCCACAAATAAACATCCCATGATATCACTCCCTGGCTGTGGAGCACGGACACGAAGCCAGTATTCAATCTGACCACAACACAGGCTTGGCTTCACATGACTTCTAGCGCTCAGGGCTCAGGTCACTCTGAGATGGCATTTGTATGTTTCTTGTTGTTTCTGTATAATTAACAAGAAAACATTAAGACAGCAAAATGCTTGTTGCTTGAATTTTAATTGTAGAAACGTAGCTTCACTGTAAATGAAAGGAACTATGGATGACACCTGTCAGATTCTACATGTTATCTTGGCAAAGAGAAGTTTGCCTCTGAATTTTGGTGATTGACCCTAAATATTTATAAAATGAGCTTTCAATTTTACAGGCCAATGTGACATTTATAATTAATGGAAACTCATATGCTAGTTTTCAACATATCTAGCTGTAGAATTTTGCCATAATAGGAAGCTGTTACCAAAGGAATTTAACCTTCCTTTTAGATTTATACCAAGTAATTAACACTGAGTATTTTCATAAATTATAAATTACAAATTGCACCTGAGCAAATGTCCAGCTTGCTTTCACAAAAGGTCAAGAAGGACTAAGAAAAAGTTCTGAGTCGTCTCTGATGCCTGTTGTCCCTTGGACTGCTTTTTTTTCCACATCCAATTCAACTGCTGTTTTTGACAAATTCTGGTTTATAGGAAATACCTTTAAAATTCTGATTTAAAAAATCATGACACTGCATTATCTATTAGCCTCATAATTACCTGCATTATCTTCCTTTTTATGGGCTTGTTTCTGTGATCTCTTGAGGACCCTCATGAGGCTCTGAGTACCCTCAACCTCTGGCAAAGCTGCACTGGAATCCATAACAATCAACAGCTTGTACAGACACTCAGCATCTTGTTGAACTAAGCTTACTCTTTTTGCTTTGGAAACAATTGTGTGTCGGTTCCAGTTGCTATTTCTGTGTTTGTCTTTGTAGCCAGGGAGATACTTGAACTTAATTTAGCAATTGTTCTAATGGTGGCTCATGGCAAAACAAAAATATTCACCTAAAATAAGTTGCATGTAAAATCTTTATGAAATATGCTTATGTTACTGAAACATTTTAAATTTCAGGATCAGTTAAGTGAATTGCTAATAGCACTGGAAGAAAAGTCGATGAAGATTGAAGAGTTTGTGAGTGATATTGAATTGCTGTTTAACACTGTTGAGGTAAGTCCAGTGGTTTTCGTTTTCTTTCCCTCTTTGAAATTACTTCTAAAATATGCTTGCCTTGTTTTGTAGCATCATTACTTCCACTAAAATGGGCTGTTTCTCCAGTCCTCAAATTGACTTCTCCCACTGGAAGGTGCTAACTTTAGAAGAAGATTGCTTTTTTTGCACATTATTGCAGAGTGGAATATGTGACTGCCAAGCACTGAAGGAAAAGGTTGCCTTAAGTTTATAGGTGTAAAAAACTCACATTGTTTTCTGTCGTTATTTAGAATCCTGTGTGAAGCATCTGAATGAGTTGCCCAATGTCTTAAGTTCTTAATGTCCGAGTTTTTAAGCCTTGAGGACTGTATTAATTTCAGTTGAAATATGGATTTTTAGCTATTTTGTAGTCAGACTTTCTGTCTCAGAGCTTAAATATAGAAGTTTAATTTTAAACACTAACAATGAAAAAAAAAATCTGCCATTGTTTTTAATATATTTCTCTAGCATTATTTCTCCCAGATGAGCTTGCTTACAGAAATAAAGTTCTCTTATTGTCAGGATCCCAGGAGTCTGGTGGATGGCTCCTGTATGGGTAATTCAGAATTTCTGTGTATTCATTAAATATTGTAATTTTATTCTGCAGATCAATTTACATTTGTTTTTATTTTGCAGGAAAACTGTAAGAAAAATGCAGAGTTATTAGAAAAGCAGAATGAAGAGATGCTTAAGAAAGTGGTAGCACAGTATGATGAGAAATCAGAGAACTTTGAGGAAGTGAAGAAGATGAAAATGGAGTACCTGTATGAGCAGATGGTTAACTTCCAGCAAACTGTTGATTCAGCAAAGGAAACTTTGGAGACAACAGTAAAAGAAATGGAAGAGCTTGATGGATTTGTCTTCCTAAACGTGAGTAAAAATGGCTTTCATCTTGTAGTTTTTCTGATACTAGTTAGGAAAGCACTTGTACTGTACCTAGGCTGAGAATGAGTTATTTACTTTCCTCTTTTTTTTTTTTTTTATATCTAAATCCGGCAAGCTCAGCTATTCCACTCTGAAACTGCTTTTGTTATGTGAATGCTGAGAGAGAATTGCAAAGATGATGCACAGGATGAAAACATGACCTATACCATTAAAATGGTTCTGTTTTGTTTTGTGAAGAGAAGACTAAGAGACAGTTTAATAATTTATCTAGAATTAATTATCCACTAAGGAATAAGAAATGTTAGAGTAAAAGGTACTTTACTGTATGAAAACAAAGATGAAACAACAAAGTGTAACTGAAAATTATCCAAAGCAGAGTTGTTGCTAGGCTGTGGGGTTTTTGTGTTTTGTTTAAATGAGCAGACACAGACAGTAGTTCTGCACTCATATTATGAGGCTGTGATAAATGTTTACTGCTGAAAAACAGTGAGCAGCTGTGTGGTGAAAATGCGATAATGGGCTAGGTTTAGGAATGTGCATGTTAGGTGCATGGCTGTAATGGTCCTTTCTGGATGCAAAAAAAATCCCTTGTGAGTCTGGATGACTGGAGATACCTAGATCATATAGTCCTCAGTCGTAACCAGACAGGTTTCAGAGGGTCTTGCATGTTAATGATTAACGGTCTCCAAGATTGTTCTTGTGCTGCAAGACTTGTCTGTAAGTGAGCTGTGGCACCTTCTGCTCAATAGAAGCATATCAACAGTTGTGAAGCGGATGGGTTTTCTGGGACAACAATCTTCTCTCATTAAGGAATTAGTACATAGTCTGGAAGTTGCAGAGATCCTGGGAAGCAAGAGATGAAATGTTCAAATTACTGTCTAAAGGCTGTCATTCATGCAAAATAAAGCAGCTTTCCAAATACAAGCCAGCAGCCCGTATATCAGCAGTTATAGAAATGGTGGAGCAATGTTTGTCTTTCTCCGCTGGTCCAAGCTGTGCAGTGTCTTAGTATCCTGTAACCAAGTGAATGCTGTGGCACATTGGCCATTTCGGGATGGATGAAGAATATAGCTTATTTTCCTCACCTTTGTGACGTACTGGATCAGTGCTTTGGCAGAAAGATGACTTTGTAAGCTGAAATTCTTTTGTGGGGTGTGAAAAATATTAGATTCCCTGCCCCTTTCAGTTAGTGATAAAGGGCGGGAACTTTTCTGTCCATGAGCCAGGAATCTTAGCTTTAGCTAAAGATTCATGGCATGGAGCAGCTGAGAAGATCTCACTCCTTGGGTACAAATCTCACCAATCTCTTCTAGCAATAAGAAGTTACGAAGGAGATTTCAGCCAGAATTTGGATTTAAGTGTACTTAATGTGCAGGTGATTTCTTTCTGTGAAAGCCTTGGTTTAAGAAACTAATTGACTGTGCTCTGGTCTTTAAGTCTGGTTGTTGAATACTGACCCCTCAGGAGCTTAAAACCGGATTTAGACTCTAACAGCCTGCTGGGCCAGAGCTTTGAAGTGGAATGTTCTTAAGGAACAAAATTCTCTGGTGGTGTGAATGAACAGCATCCCAGATAACATCAGGTTAATAAAACCGTGTGTATTTTACGTCTGTGGAGAGTAGCAAGACTGGTAGATGAGTAGCTCTTCAATATTTTCAGCGTTTTGAAAACTGTTAATATATTTCTTTTTTCCCTCCTCTAGTCATCTAAAGAATTGAATAAAAGGTATGTGAAGTATGAGTTAAGTGCACTGTAGTGAGTACTATGCCTAGCATGCTGGATGCTTCATTTAGTATTTGCAGGCTTTGAAAACACACTGCTAAATTCATAGCTACTTTTATAAACCTTGCAAAGAATGAAATTAAGAGAAGAGGTTTTGTACTTGTTGCTGTAACTGACTGGTTTTGAAGTGTTTTGCACGTGTTCTGTTATACATCAGTTAAACAAGTAGCATTTTAAAATGTCAGCTCAATTTTAAATCTCTACACAGATGTTTTTAAACAGATGTTTCTTGTAGTTATTATTATACACAGGTATACTAAAAAAACCATTTTGACCATGCTTCCATCTCTTAGATGTCACTGTTATGTTCTTTTTTCACTTGTCTAGTTCTGTATTACCTGGTCTTTGAAAGGTTACAATGCAAAGTGTCACTCACATGGCCGGGGTTGTTGGGCTACATTGCTGAATGCAATTCCAGAAAAAAATAAGATTAAGTAGCTTGCAAAAGCTTATCAGGAGACCATGGGCTGATGTTTTCCCATGCCTCTTCATCGGCACTGCCTGATTCAGAATGTATCAGAGGGCTGGTGCCTCAACACAGCTGCATCCTGGCCCGCCTGCACATGCCAGTATATACATACAATTGCAAACAAGTCTCTGCTTTTGGTGACTTCCTCAAGGAAGTCATTTTGGTCAGACCCATCCATTACGAGAGAAGTGTTCGATTATAAGCCTGTATTGCCCCAACAGATTTTCCAAGCTGAACTGCGAATATTCAGAGAGGCTGGCTGCAGGCTTCTCCTGTGCAAGCCCCAAAACCTACTTTGGCCACACCAGCAGCGCTCCCTAAAGTGCCTGGGCGTTGTACAGTGCATATCACACATACCCTTGTCCCTGCTGCCTCAGCCATCACAGCGGTAAGTGTGCTGACATGGACTGGGGTATAGCAATGACACGAGGGTTCCAGTCTGTGATCAAATTACAACCCCGGGAGAGTGGTCTGAAGAGAATGTGCCAAACGCCCCTTCATGGTTCCCATTAATGTGCAGAATTAGGACTATAATTTTGGACTCGCCTGTTGTAAGTCAAAATGTGAGAGTCTGACCACATATCTGCCTGTAGTTTATTGTGTAAGGATAGAGCAAGTATAATGGGACAAAACAATTTTCCAAGGTTTTCTGTATACTTGGTCTAGCATACTTACACACTAAACCTAAAGTTTATTCTGTTTTGTGCACGGGTTTTGTTATTACTTTGCTTTGATAATATCTGACTTGCTAAAAAAGGTTAAGAACAAGTCTATATAACAATGCTTGTTTTTCTAAAGAAAGTATATTTTATATTTGTTGTGCTTTGTTAAGATTATGCATAACTAAATACTTTGGTGACTGAAAAGAAAGAAAGGGAGAGAAAATTCAGTTGCCTTGAGAAAAAAAATCTTTCATTCCCTTGAAGCTGCTTCTGCCTCAGAGTTAAAAATATGTTGGGTTTTTTTCCTATGATGCACTCAACAAATATGCACTAATTAAGTGGAATCTATCTTCCTTCTCTTTTTTTTTTTTGCTTGCCACAAGCAGCTGCTTTACATTATGTCTCTGGAGTCAGCTGCTGTAGTTTAGCTCTAAGGTTTGTAACCTTTAAAGGCACTGCATTAGTAAGTCCAAACCCCTGTGCTCTTGGGAGTCTTGCTGTGAACTTCAAATCCTCATGTTCTCAAGAATCAAGGGTGTACAGACCGCGTGCACTCTCACCGTGCTGCTAATCTGAAATTGCAGTATGCTCTAAATGTTTAAAATGAGGGAAACAGCTTCTCCTTGCATGTTGTCTTCAAGTTCACGTGAAATATTCAGAGAAGTGTATGTCGCATGGTCTTTGCTTCTGAAAGCTATGTGATGCCACAAGGGATTCACACA
>Ga0181612_174473_pt1 | contig 16579 bp, 11 predicted proteins | sample HoacroProtozoa21_FD_119630 | JGI IMG/M metagenome (GOLD analysis project Ga0181612, IMG submission 119630) | Hoatzin crop microbial communities from Cojedes, Venezuel. Combined Assembly of Gp0051906, Gp0051904, Gp0051908
AGAAAACCACATTGCTCACGTGTCTCTGAAGCAGCTCTCAACCTGGTTGGTCGGAATACTTTCCAAAGCGCTGTTACGCTGCGCCGTTACCTCAGGTAGCTGACACCAGCTGTGGTCCGGGCTATGTGTGAGCCGTGGCCGTTGCCAGACTCTGCCGTGAGGACTGTCTCCTTCCTAGTGCCCTGCTGGTGCCCCAGCGTGGTGGGGTACCATCCCCCAGGCTGAGACAGTTTGTGATTCTTTCTCAGCCAGTTGTGCCCCTTGCATGAGGGGCTGTTTGCTCCTTGGCAGCGGTTGTGGGAAGGCACTGCAGATCAGGCAACTCTGATTTACTCTTTACCTTCACCATAGAGCAAGAAAGCTCTAACCTGCCTGGATTCTCACCAGCAACACCAGCTAGTTAAACAAACCTTATAGCATCTCTGCAACTCGCTCAAAGGGGGTTTTTATATATGAGAGGTGACTTTGGCTGAAACCCAAGTACGTACCTTTGCTTACTGTGCAATATACTCATATATGAGTCAATTCCTACCATCTGGCTTGCTATTGACTGAGAGAAGGGTGAGAATATGATAAACATTTTTGCTACCTTAGGCTGCTCTAGTGCCCTGCCTTTCTCAGTGGCCAGTATTTCACTTGAGAGCAGTTCGTTCTGTATTTGCAAATGGAACTGTCTCAGTTAGACGTTGGAGTCCCACTGGATAGTTCCTTTGTCTTGAGCACCTAAGCGATGCGGCAGGTGAGTTGTAGCTATGACAGCAGCTGCATCCCGAGAGGCTGCTGATCCCAGCTGGTCTCCCCGTACAAGTGTGTCAAGTCTCTGTCCATGTGCGGGGGCAACAGGGGGGGCATTCATCCCAGCTGCCTCGCTTAACTGCATGGTGGAGGCTTGTGTTGACACACCGGGCTGGGGCTGACGTTTTGGGGGAAACCTCCCTCCCAGCCTGCCATCCCTACTCTTGAACCAGGAGATGGGATTTGGCTTAGCCTGACAAACCTCACATTCACATTTTGTGTTAGGCAACACGGGATGTTGTATGAGGTGCTGTTCTATGACCGATCTTGCTCACGATCCCATAAGCCAAAGGATTCTCAGAACCTGAGTGCACAGGGGCAGAATGACTACTACGCCGTTTCTTTTTATATACAAATTTTTGTAATTTTCAGAGTATTTACCCATCTCTAGAAATCTAGAGCATGGAATAAAGTTTCCATCCTCTTGCACAATTAAATGAATGTTTCTTGCCCAGATCCGAGGGTCTGATGATACTTAAGAAAGGGACTCTATCTCAACTTCATTGAGGTATTTGGTCTAGGGATGACTACAATGAAGCTCACATTTTGTGGTAATGATCTGCATTAAACTCCTTGGAGGGTGAGTTCAGTTCCTGTAACTCTGGGGATCACACCCTCATCTACCAAAACATGTAGGTTTATTCACTAATTAAATCTTGCAGAGTCCTTGAACTGGCAGAGGTAAATTTGCAGGAACCCAAGCGGAGCCCAGTGCTGAAATCGCACTAGGCTGTGAGCCATTAATCAATGCCATTCTTCTATCTGCGAGATGGCAGCGATAAGGTTCACAAATCTTTTCAAAGCCCTCTGAGATACTAGGGTTAAAAAACACCTTCTTGGGGCTGCAGTCAGGAGCTCGCTGTGAGAAAGTCATCGGAGGGCCCAGCCAAGCACATGTGGAGGGCAGTGAATGTTGTGAGATAACAAGGGTCGAATGGGATATTCGCTGCTCGGAGTGATTATACACAGTACTTCTAAGCTTGCCGGGGGGAAAAAACTTGAGCATGTTAAATGGAACTCTGGTTTTCTTCAAAATACATCGCTGCTGTGGTCTCTCCAGATGCTGAGGTTAGTGGCATTCCTGCTGCCCTGTGGCATGCGAGGAGGAAAGGCTGTGGGAGTGTGTGTGGAGGTGAGGGAGAAGCGTTAAAGGCTGTGCATCTGCAGGACAATTGCGTTGGATCGCGGGGAGGACTGTCTGAGATACCAGGAAATCTATTCTGCATCTGGGTTCGTTTGGTATCAACAGGAGAATTCCCTGTGCTGTTTATCCTTGACAGAAGAGGCACTTTTCTCACACTGCGTTGGATCACAGACAATAAGAATAACCTTCACACATTGCCCTTTTCTCTTTAAATTAGTAGCGATGTCCTGTTTGTTCATGTTTGCCCACTGCTTTATCTTGCTTTCTTCCTCAGTTGCAAACAGCTGTGCTCTTTTTTTCGCTCTGCCTTCTCCATTTCTCTCCTCTCGTTGCCTTTCTTTATCTTTACTTTTCCCTTTCTTCTTTTGTGTACTTTGCCTTCTCTCTGTCCTGCTTGCTCCCCCCCTTGTGTCATTATTTGGGAAGGAAGAGGGAATTTATAGCTCTCACTGGATTCTGTTACCAACTGTTCCACCCATCTGACCTCTCTGGATCTTGCAGTCCGTGAGTCTGTGCCAGATTGTAATGTTACCATAGTATTTGGGAACTGAGCAAGCGTTGTGGCTTTCATTAGTTTTTAGTAATACCTCCCATGTAGTTGAACACAGCCAACGGTGAGAAACGTAAAAGTACAAGTGCCTGTTGTTTCATCACGACGAGCGCGAAGAGCTCGCGCAGACCTGTGGTCCATGTGCCTCCCAAAAAAGGGGGCTTACACAACGTGCTAGATTGGCCTGTAAATGGTGTAGGAGCTGCCCCTCAACAGGACAGTGCAACAGCTCCTTGGAATCAACAAAAGCTCTTTTCTTGTCTTTGTTAAAGAGAAAAAGGTTGTATTTTAGAGTGAGAGGCAAGGGAATAAGTAGGACCACAGAGGTGAATGGAAGGCAAAGTGACTTTGTTTATCGGGTAAAGTACCAAGTGGAAGGGGTACAAAATGTCATTGTTTGGTACAGGGGAAGGCACACTGGCACAGTGGGTGTTGCGTGGCGTCCAGTCCAGCTGGGCACTTCAGCTGGGTTTGCATCTCACCTGGTCATGAGACGCTGACCTTATATTCCTCCTCTCCATGCCAGTCATGCTTGTTCTGCTCAAGTAATTAGTTTTCTGGACAGATATGCTCTCCTGCCACCGGTTTGTCTTTCAAGACTGATGCCAATGATAATTCCTGTTCTCTAACTTCATTTGTGCCCTGTCTTTGCTTCCTTCTCTTTCCAGGGCACCCTGACGTTGAGCAGCCTTGTAAATCCAGTGTCAGAACATGGAGTCCCAACTCGGCAGTCAACCAACACACGGTGCCCCCCGCCTGTCCTGAGCCTCAGGGCTGCTACCTGCAGCTGGAGTTTCGTTATCCCTTGACTCCAGAGTCCCTCACGGTCTGGGTGACGTTTGTTTCCCCGGACTGGGACTCCAGCGGAGCGGTGAATGACATCAAGTTGCTCACCATCAGCGGGAAGAACATTTCTCTTGGACCGCAGAATGTGTTCTGTGACATCCCATTGACCATAAAGCTGGATGCGGGACAAGTGGGCGAGGAGGTGTACGGGATCCAGATCTACACTCTGGATGAGCACCTGGAAATTGATGCTGCCATGCTGAGCTCCGTCCCCCACAGCATGCTGTGTGCAGACTGCAAACCCATCCAGTACAAAGTGGTTCGGGACCCTCCTTTCCAGTCTGGATCTTCAGTTGTCATTTCAAACCTCAGCAGGAGATTCGTCGACACGTAAGTACTGCTTTCCAGAGAGCTGAATGAACTTGTTCAGAGAAAACAGTAACCTGTTCTTCTCATCCTGTTAATGTCCAGCACCACAACTGATTGTTAGGATTGTGAACTAGACAGATGTAGCAGGTACCACCAAGAGGGGATGTTCTCAGTTTCTCTCTGGAGCCAGGAGCATCACACTCAGGTGAAATAACCTGGGATTTCACAGATGGTTTTTGAGACTTTTCCAGGCTAGGTGTGCAGAGATGTGAAATTCAGGCTTTGCTTAACCAGAAAGAATATTGCAAACTACCTGAGCTATGAGAAGTTACATGTTTAAGATAACCTAAATGGGGACCTGTGGAGTAAAGTGGTCATCATTTTCTTAGAAATCTTTTGAAAGTAATATTGTGATGGAGGAGACAGAATGGCTTTCAGTGCTGGAGCACCAATTAACTGCTAAAGAAAGAATGCAAAAAAATATACCTGCGTGTTCAGGTATATAAATGTATTTCAGCCACTTTCATCTTCTGCCTTCATGTGTCGCTAAAACAATTTGTGGTGGAGCGGGCTTGTTCTGACATAGCAATGCGCTAGTTTGTTGCAGGGACAGAGTTTTGTCCCAGAGGCAGTTGTGCACATCTAGTCAAGGAACGTATGATTGTTGAGGAAAGTCCAACTTCAAAATATTTAACGATTGCGAGTAGATCCGTGATCTACCCATAGGCATTCTACAGCAGCAAGGAAAACATCTTTTGCATAACATGATTCCCTGGAAATGATTCACTCATCTGTGGGAACAACATGAAGCTCTTTTGAAAAATGAACACCAGATAAAAGGAAACCTGCTAAGAAAACTGCACTCTAATTTAGAAAAGATGATCTAATTAGTACAGCTAATATCAAGGAAGCATACATCATTATGGTCTTCTAAAGCATATTTAAATATAATAAAAATGATTAATTAACAATTCAGGAATCATGAGCTACCATCCCTTTCATGGCCCAATTATACAGCTCAGAAGATGCAATTTGTCCCTATGGATTTAAAAATTCAAGGTAACTAGCGAAAGTGAATATAAAAACAAGACCCAGGACATCACTGAGGCTGCTCATGTGCTGAAAGTTAAGCATGTGCTGAAGTGCTTTCTTGGGTTGTAGGCTTGTTCCAACAATTGCTGGCACTTAACATGAGATGAATATTGGCATATTGGAAACATGGAAAATGGTTAATTTTCCCATGGTTTTGCTGTGAAAGCATCTTTGCCTGAAACCTGGCCCACTCTCCTTGGAAAATGGGACTGGTTTACTTTGAAATATTTGCATACCTTAGCACAAGTTCCCACAGAAACAGGTCCAGTTTTGAGTTCATAACAAAAATGTGAAAATAAAAAAGAAAAAAAGAAAAGCCCAAAACACAACTTGTATTCTGAGTCCTGTTCCCTTGTCTGTTATTATTATTTTGTGGGTCACTTCTAGCTTATAACCAGCTGAAGTGAAAGGGTGCTCTAGTAATTAAGTCAGTAGCCAGGGATTAATGACGACTTTCCTGCGTGTCATTAAATAAACCACATGGGGTAACATTATTATACCTGTGTGCATGTCTCACCTAGTTAGATAGCCTGCTAAAAATCAGACAGAATATTTACGTTAGTCTTTCTGGGCTCTACTTGCGATCAGTAGACAGAAATGGGTGCTCCAGGAGGCTGACACAGCCAACCCAGCCCAACCCTCTAGTCTAGCTGGCCTCAGGTTGTCTGTGTCTTTCCAGGGATGGCAAGGAAATCCTGCTGGTGAGCTGTGATGAGATACTTGGAAAGCTAAAATGGAGTTTTTAGTCACTGGCTGAGGTGCCAAAGATGCAGATTCTTAAGCACTCATAATTGGTTTTGCTTCACAACTTCTGCATGTGTTTGAAATTTTGAAAAGTGGGGTGATTTTTTTTATCCTAATACACCTGTGTGCACAGCACTGATCCGTATCCTCTGGTGACGGGGGGTCAGGTGGGTTTGTAGGCTGGTGCTGTACGTCCAGGCCGGTGCTGGGCCATACCTTGAGACCCCCCCAAACTTGCTGACCTTCTGCATGGGGTTGTGGTTGTCTGGCAGAGGCAAAGGCAAGATGAATTTTCCATTAGCACCTCGTGTGAAGAATAGCCACAGTCCTTATACTCCCTGAGCAGGAAGGAGGGAAGATGCTTCAAAGAAGTCAGGGGCAGAGGTGTTGGGCTATGCTCCTACATATATACATAGATTTATATATGTAGAGGTAAAGGCAATCTCTCTCGACTTGTTTGCTTCTGCCTGTTTGTCTCATTCTGTGCAGCTGGAATTCAGCATATCTGTGCAACCAGACTTTGCAGCCCCTTTATCTCTCTGCAAGCCCCAAGCCAGGTACCCCTCGTTTATGCTTTTGCATGTTTTCCATATGAAATAAAATGACACCCCCACATGTTCTGTGAAAGGTTATTTTGAAGGCAGTCGCCTGTCTTTACTCTTGCCTTCTCTGACCTTGATCTTCACTGTCTCTTTTTCTCCCAAAGAAAATATTTGCTTGCACTGTTATCTGTGAGCAAGATCCTTTCCCCAGGTGTGGCAATGCTGAAAGAAAAATTAATTTCTCCTACCTTCATCCCATCAAAGAGAGGGAACTTCTCTTTCAGCTGGGAAGAGAGGCAGCCTTTAATGGATAGCCTTTGCCTAGTCAGCACTGGGTGCTCCACAGAGGAGAGTAAATAACTAGACCAGTGGAAACCTTTTAAGAAATGCAAAATAACACCAGACCTTCTGTTCTCAGGCTGAATTTTACTCTCGGCTCTTGGCTCAAGCTGAGGCTAAAAAACATTTCTGAGGGACAGGACCTTATCCTTGGACCTTACAGAAACCAGGCAAGCTACACTCAATTCCACCGAGTATGATCAGCCAGAATTGTTTGTATGTGTGATACAAAATGAGAATCAGAGCCTAGGAAGAGAGCAGAAAGCTAAATAAATCAGTGCGGAAAAACAGAGGTCAGGCCAGGTGCAGCGCAGAACTGCTGAGTCTTCACACTGCAGCGAGTGATAAGGAAGGAGCCTCGTGCAAATCTCAAAGTCTCAGCTCACAATTTAATCCAAAGTTCGGGTTGTGCTCTTACGGAGAGGGCTTCACTCTTGCTGTTCTCCAGAAATCACAAGCTAGATAGTCACAGTGGTGAACATGGGAGTTGTTTTCCCCTCATTTTGCCCTTGCTGTAGTGCTTTTATGCTCACATTGTTGCAGCTGGGAAGGGATCATTGCTCTTTCATTCGTTTGTTGCAACCACTGATTGGAGGAGTGAGGAGCGAGTGCCCACACCGAGAAGCTCTCCTGAGGAGGGCACAGGTACGACTGGGTGCCAGTCCCATGGGGATGGCCATCTCTGGCAGCAGGACAGGCTGGGGGGAGCAGCCTGTGGTCCCCATTGCATGCTCAGTAGCCACATTTGTGAGCAGCCGTGTGTGCTGGTGAGATCTACGCTCACCCCTCGGGCAAGGCAAGCTGAGAGACACCAAGGTTAGCTTTGGAAAGCTGTCAGAATAACTGGAAAAGTTTGTTAGAATTGGGTATGTTCCCAACTTTGCTGCCACAGGCTTTGTATAAAACCTCAGAATGTGGTGGATGGCAATGGATCGAGTTGTCTTTGTGGTGTTAACCTGCAGGCTTTTTCAAGACAAAGGCATTGACTGAAATAGCCTCAGAAAGAATCCCAGCACGAAGCCCTGGTACAAGTTTTGGTTTTGCAGAATGGAACATCACTGAGAGGCAAGTGTGCTGTCCTGTGGTATATTCATCTGAACCATTCCTACACTGACGAGAGCTTTAGTACCTAAGTGACACCTAGAGCTACTGTGTTCATACTTGAGGAAGAAAGAAAAAAGAGAGACTGAGAGAGAAACCTGCATTTTCTTATATAGGGAATAGGTTTGTCTTCTTGGTTTTGGCTAGTTTGCACTGATGTTCTATGGCTAAACCTTTTCTGTTGCTTGGTAATAGTTGGAGGGGACTGTTCATCATCTGTGTACAGTTGGTAAAGCAAGTACAGTATTTTTAAATATTTTGTTATAGTCTGGAGTTCCATTCAGTGCTAAGCTTGTAAACTCCGTGTCATTTACTGTGCTTTAACTCTGCACCTGAGATGGTAGAATGCAGATCTCACTGCGGCTTCTTGCTGTGATTGCAGAATGACTGGGAAGTTGCCGTCATCGAGGCTGCAGGTAGCTGGAGGGCTGCTGTGGCGTTGTTCGTGAGTCCTTAGCGTTTCATGTACTTTAGCATTGTACTTTATCTGAAACAATTGTTTGTTTCAAAATTTGCATTATTGATGCGTTTGCCATTTGTACCGGTACCCCGCAGCAAGGCCATATAGTAAGTGACTTGTCAGAAACCTCAGATGATGAGTGGTTGAAGGAGACGGAAATTGGTTCTTAAGTCGGAATGTGTGTGAAATATTTGGTAAATTCCAACAAGTGCAAACGGGCAGAGAGGCTGGAGAATCAGCAGTGGCCATTCATAATGAGTAGTAATGCATTCTAGCCAATTATTGGTGTGCCTTTTAGCCTCTGAACTTAGCAGGAGGACTGCATTTACATGACACAGGCCCAGCGCGACAGACTGGAAAAATATGAATATCACAATGATGATATGTAAACCTAAGTCCCTGCTGAATGCAACACTAAAATTTCATGGCAACATCTGTCCTTATTATGGCATTCCTTCCATCATCTTGAAGATCTATTTCTCTGTTTTCTGAAGGTCTACCAGCCAGAGGAATGTATGATCTAAAGCAGCTGAAATGAATTGCCAGATCCATCTATCATGAAGATAATTAACACCATATTTCCACCCAGGCAAGATACAGATCGCTGGGTGGATGTTCTCCCGACACCAAAAGCTGAAGCCCATATTATCACCATCTTCTGCTCACCCCTCCTCCGCAGTTACCATGCCAAAGCGCTCTTGCTATGCCAGGAAATACTGGGGAGTATCTAAGATAGGACTGAAATGTTAAGAAAGTGCTTTACATGCCCAGATTTATCTGAAAGAGCTGCTAGGTTGTCTGATATCGGGATGTTACACATCTGGATTCTCAACAGGGTTTAGAACTGTAGATGGTATTCCAGATGTCCTTGTACACGAATGCTTACCCAGCTACCTGGAAATGCCTTGCCTTGATGCGTGCGAGGACCTCATACGCATTTTTTGTGGATACGTCCCACTGATCGTTCATAGTTGTCTTGCAATTGAGTAAGTACAACCAACTGCTTCTTCCCCTCTCACTTGCAATGAAGAGCTCCCATCTTATTCTGAATTTCTTGATCCTACATGTGTAATATTGTCTTATACCAACATATGCACTATTTCGAGACATCTAGTCATGTAAATTATTCATTTCTACATAGTAACTCCATCCTCCTCTGCAGTGACTGAGCCTGGGCGTTTGGGTTTCAGGTCTTTATTTGATGCAAATATTTGTTAGTTAACCTCAAAATGATAACTGAAAGACAAATTTCCATTCAAATTTCTCTTTCAATCCAACCTATTACAGCTACTGGAAGCAAGTACAAAACAGTGTTGTCTCTTGTTGAGTCCTTAAGTATTTGATGCCTGCTCTCACATCTAGCAGTAGCAGAGAGCTGCCGTTATTAAAAGCAGTTGTTCTCTACTCTGCGTCTAGGAGGTTTTTTCCCCATAATTACACAATGCGCCATATCATTTCTCTCTAGTAATATATTAGAGATCCCTATCTGTACCCATATGAAAGTTTACAGCTCATCTCCAGTAAAAACACTTTTACCAAGCTTCAGCATGAACAGATTTACTCTTATTCGTGCTTTCTTGCTCATTCCTATGAACTTCCCTATCATTAGTTTGCAGAGCTGCGTGGACAGTGCTACTCTGAGCTTTCCCAAGAAGCAAGCACCCTTCTGTGCCACTGGATTTCTCTTACCCCAATAATTTCCAGTTTCAGGTACAGTACTAGCATGCCTAGTTCTTCATCCAGAGTCCTTGCATGAAGGAGTAAATGTTTCAGTGGCTCCTTTCTGACCTTCGTTTTCCAGCTGGATCAGTGACTGTGCTTTCGCTGTCCAAAAGCCTCCACATATCAGTGAAGAGCTCCGAGTGTATTGGAGCTGCCTGTGCTCGGTTTTGGCAAAGCTGTGAAGTTTAATCTTCAGCTGGTGTAGGACAGCGTAGCAGTCCTGGAGCTCAGTGGAGGTGCTGGTGATCATTGTCTGTCCTCATGCCTCTCCGAGGGCCTCTCTGGCCTTGGCTCCGTTGCCAGCTCCTTCCTCGTGCAGCAGGTATTGATTGCGCTCTTTCTGCTTAATGAACCTGGAAATTTCTCATGATGAAAGACCAGAAAAAGAGGGGATGATTGCCTGTCCCACACCTTCCCTTCCAACAGCGAGAGACTGGTCATAGTCTCATCTGACCCTAATAGAGGCGAAGTGCTGGTAGGAAGGAGAGTCCTGCACCCAGCAACCTCATCACCAACTTCCCCCTGGGGAAGCTCTTCCCTTTCCCAAGCAGTGTGGCCTCGCCTCTGGCTTGCACGGCAGCAGGGAGCTGGATCTGGGCAGGGAGGTGGCCGGGATAACGCATCAGATAACTAATCCTGTGCCAGGTTGCAGCACATACCCCTGCTCTACGCAGCAGGCTCGGTAAGCCAGGAAGAGGAGGACTACTGGTTTTCCATCTACGGTTCCTGTGTCTTTTGTTCACAGATGTTGTGCTGCTGAATACCGAGGTAGCAGTTGTTATTATTTATACCTGCCGGTAGCATGCCGGGCGTTTTACAGAAGAAACACGCCAGGTGCCTTCTTTCAAAGGGCTCACAATGCAATGGTAGAGGCTGGTAGCGCTGCTGCTCTCATGGATGATGTATCTCCACTTGGCTGATGCGACTTGACAGCTGGAAGCCATGTTCTGATGGCTTCCCTTCTTTCTTGCTTTCTTCATTAAAAGGTGCCAGGTTATCTTTGTGAAAGAATAAAACCTGCTTCCTGACCCCACACACAGAAAAGATAGAGCAATTTTTTCCCTTACCAACTTCTGCCAAATTGCCTTAACCCTGCCCTGGAGAAGAGAAAGAACAATTTGGCGGTCTGTGCCCATTCAGTAGGCAGCTTTTCTGCTAAGCCTGTACAAAGATGCCATTTGGTGCCAGCTGTAGTGATAGATTTGTGATTCTTCGCTGTTGCGGTTTCTTATGTAATGCTGTAACTATAGCTGGCTCTTGACAAAATCCATAGCTCCTGTTCTGGCTCGGCCGCACATGATGCAAGAAGAGGGTGGTAAGGGCGGGTTTAAATCTTTACAGTTTTGTCATCCTGAGACAGGGCAGCCCAGAGGATTTTTTCAGCCTAGGTCTATCTTTGGAGCATGGAATTGCACTGAATGCCCCCCAGCTGCCTCTCAAAGAAACGACTCGAGGGCTTGGGAAGAGCCAGGCAGGAGTGGCTGCCCCATTTGGGGAATGACACTTTGCTTCAGGATCGGCTCTGCCAGCTCTGCTCCAGCCAGGGATTCCCCAGGGACTGCTGCTGAGTTGGATTCACGTCTCCAGTGAACCTCTTGGGCAATGCACAGAGGCTGCAGAGAGATCAGACCTGCAGACTACAACGTAGCCATATGCCAGTGTCCCTAAAAAAGTGAACGTTAACTGCTGTCCTATTATTAACCAAATAGATACTATTAGAAATTGGTATATTTAATCACTCCCAGCCAGGGTGGAATTTGAACTCACGACCTAGAAGTAGTAGCAGAATTTTCAGCTGCAGGATAAAAAAAATGAAGGTCAAAAGGGACTTTTCCTGCTGGGCAAAATAATTTATTGCAGGTGAAACAGTCTCAGATATGTGGTAAATTAGGCTGTGCATTATCTCATGGATAATAATTTCTCTCTGATGTTTGCCTTCTTGTGTGCATCTTTATTTTGGGCTCTAAATAAGATAAGAAGCACCAGAAATCTCCCAGGAATAACAAACGCATTTTCTTTGCTTGATTGAGGAAAGAAATATTGGACAGACATGTGTTATGCAACAATTTAAAAATAACTCTCTTGTAAAACTTGGAGTGAGCCTCAAATACCGCAGAAGAAGCATGAAATGTGTTACCTGCCTTTTTATCAGCAGTGTCAGCCAGTGCAGCTTTTTTCAGCTACTTCTACTGAACTACTACCCTGATCATTTCCTGGACATTTTATTTTAATATGTTTTCCTAGGAAATAAATTCCAAGTCCCTGTTAAATGTGGAACTACACTTAAACAGGCAGGGATTTGAAAACAACACTGCAGCAACACTAAAGTACCTGTGCTGTCCTTAATACCTTGTTGGATACAGCAACAGAAGAGGCAGAAGCCCGTTAGGTGTAGGACTGTGTGGCACGCACGGCACAGAGCCTGCTGCGGGCCCAAGGCACCCGTCGTGTGAGTGCTTCACCCAAACTCCATCCGAGTGTTTCTGGCCAGGACCTTCTTGGAGGTATAGTGACATTGGGTATCTCTGTGCTGATGCCCGAATTCCAGCGTGTTCTTGGAGTTTTTTGTGATAAGAGGGACAAGGTGGAAACAAAGCTTGTTCTTCTCTGCAGGGTCTACCCCAGTGAGAGTCCCTGGATTCAGGCACCCCAAATTATCGGCCAGTACTAAAAATACTGGCCCTGAGAGCTCAGTGTAGTAAACGAGATCTGTTATTCACAGCGGTACAGATTTTTTTGAAATGTAAGACCAGTTGCAGATGTAATGACAATAGAGGAAATTAGCTCATGATGGGATTTTAGAAAGAAGCTAGTGGAAATATGTTCAGTAATGTTCAGTTATTAAACCATTAAAGATCCCACTGGAGACCAGCTAGTAGGATTTCTCATAATCTGAAGTGGCTTAAGGCAAAACACAGAGCCCCTAAGCAGGGAAATGACAAAATGTTCCTTTAGCATAGTCGCCTCATCTCCTCGCCCATCTCTGTGTGCTCTACTGTGCGGTGTGTGTGACAGCACCTACGTCTCGCGCAGATGCCCATGGACGTGTAGGCTCCCTCCCTCCTCCCGAGGAGCATCGCCCTGGGAGTGCCACAGCCCCCACACCCTGACCCTCCAAAGCGGAGTTTTGGTGAGCAGGGGTGGTAGAGGTGAAACCAGAGAAAACTGCAAACATCTGTGTTCACTTGGGGCCCAGTCTGAGCCCTACTGAAAAAGCACATAATAACTTCCACTGGCTTCAGGAGCTTTTGGATCAGGCACCGCGAGCGTCTGCTCCCATGGCTCTGTATACCATTTTGGTGGGATTACATAGAAACAAGAGGGTATTAAGTTCTGAAAATTGGGTCTTGGCTTAGGGCTGTTGAAAGGAAATCCTGGAGGTCAGGTCTGGATGCAGAGAAGCTGAATAATGTTATTCTGCCAAGTTGATGATCCTAAATTGGGAAGAGCTTTCTGCCCATGGGGGGAGCTGAGCCTGATGAAGAGGGTAGCAGCCAAAACGCCCCCAGCCCCATCAAAGGCTAATCGACATGCAGAAGTTGAGGGGTGGCTGTTGGGTTCCCAGACCCTGTGCAGGGTTTGTGTCGGGCGTTTCTTCTGCAGCATGGTCTGAGCCGGCGCTGGAGCTGGCGTGCATGCTGCTGCTGGTGATCCTGCACGGAGAAGCCGTGGCACAACCAGGATGTCGTTAATGGTGTGAGTAATCAGGCAGTGCTCATCGCGAGGCACGATGCAACAGGCAAAGGTTCGCCAGTGACGGTGATGGCCTTTAAAGCAATTAACCTGTCCTAACCTGCCTGCCGGTCGTGCTACTGTTTTCTCCCTGCTGCACTGACACACCGGAGCACTGTCCTCAGGTGGTGAATACTGGCACCGTTCCCTTGAAATCAACAGAGGAGTGCTGGCTTCCACCGGTTGGAAACAGGACTTTCTGCATTTCGTGTCCCAGCTCTTTTCTTCCTCGGTCAGAACATGGCAGCCTTCCCTCCGCGGTAGCCGCAGCTGAGCTTCGTGTGGAGGAGCTCTCCCGTCTCAGCTTAGGGTCTGGTCGCAGCGGTGAAGAACCAAACCCAACAGATTTTCCCCCTCCTTCCATGCTGCTAATAGCAACCAGGTGCTCCGACACTTAACCTGTGTGCTGCCGTGACATTGCCTGTCTACTGCAAACACCCGTGTGAGGCCTGGGCCTCTAGGATTTACTTTATCCCAGGATTTGTAACCCGGCCTCGTTTAGATCCTCCATTTATATCATCCACCTTAAAAATTCATAGTTTTTGTCGTTGTTTTTTGTTTCAATGTGAAAGTAGAAAATTGTCTCTTGACATTTTCTTTTTTTTTTCTTTTGAGAAAAACCAAGAAATATGTTTAAGGCCTTGGCTGCAAACTTTTTTTTTTGTTAAATGTGCTACCATGTTTTAAATTGTTACCAGGGCAAATACTTGGATGATTATATCAAAGTCTGCTGGAGTTAATCAGTTGGATATATATCTATATGTTTGCTACTTAAAAAACTTATGGTTCTTGCACAGAGGACAGAAGAGAGTGGTCTGTGTAAAAATACAAATACTCAAAACCAAATGTGTTTAAGGTGCTAAGCAGGACCTGGGTTTCAGAGCAGAGGTGCTACAGGCAGGCGCGTCGTCCTGCGCCAGGGCATCTCGTGCAGGCAGGGAGCAGGTCTGAGCAGCCAACGCACACGTTTGCAACTCAGAGGAACAGACGAGCAGCTGAGTTGCAGTGATTTAAACCTGGAGTATTTTGCTGAGGTCTCTAAAGTTGCTTAAGATTTACACCAGTGTAAGCGAGAGCAGAGCTGTAGACTAATTGCCTGTTTTGATTTTGTGGTGATTATGGGAGTTGGTGACTTTGCTTCATAGAAGTATTTCACGGAGCAGAGGAGATTTTCCTTTTCCTAACAAATTGGATCCCTCAACCTTTGACTTCAATCTCAAATAGGTGGGGTCTCTGTGGCATTGCGTAAGTGGGTAAGGTGGTTGGTTTAGGCGGTAGCAGAAGTACCTTCCTGATACAATGAGAAGCAAAAGTGGAGTTTGAGAGTTGTCTTGATGCCACTGCGTTCAGTGGTGAGACCCTGGGCTTCCGATAGCAGAGCCTCATGGTACAGAACCTACCCCACCAGGTATTCAGCTGAGATGATCTGTCCAGGTCATTGGCTGCTCTGTCGTTCTTCCTCGGAAATACACAGTTCAGGTTTAATCTGGGTTTGGGAGCCGAAATCCACCGTCCAGTCCCCACTCTCCCATCCAACCCAGGAGTGTTCATTTAGTACTTCAGGTACCCTGTTTTGATTTGCTTGTAAACAAATAGATCATAAAAAAGCCAGAGGGCACGGACCAAACCCACCACCCCTGTTGGGACCTGTCTCATCATGGGCAGGGAGAAAAGCCTCTCCGAGGCTGCTTCTGAGTCAGTTCGGTGTCAGAGGCAGGAGACTTGTTTTGGGGCCTTTGCACCTGCCATGTTGCTGGGCTTATCCAAACAGCGAGAGGCCGGACCACAGCTGAAAAAACAGCCCGTTGCAAGAGCTTGGGATTTTTGACGTCCTTCTTTTGTTTACAGCATCCCGCCCCTCCTCTCTCCCGACTGCAGAGCCAGGCAGGAATTCTCTTCATTATCTTCTGCCGTGCTTCTCATGCCATTTTTATTAAAAGAAGGAAAGGCAAGGTGAGGGAGAGCGTGTGTGAGAGAGGAGATAAAAGAAGAAAACAGTCATATTTGTGCAGTCAGTGGCAGTGCAGAAAGAAGGATGGGAGTTGGGGAGCAGATCTATTCGGGTTGTTCTAAAGTGACTTCATCCCCTGGGTTACTCTTTATCAGTTGCTTTGGGAGCACCTGAGGGTGGGGGAGCCTGCGAACACCGTGGTGGTATTGCTGAGGGGTAGAACCCAGCGCAGATTAATAACCCGCTAAGTAGCAATGAAGACAGTGGTGTTAGCTCCTCCGATCTAGAAAGGTTGAGCCCCAGTTCAGTGCCCAGGGCTGGGAGGCTCAAACATGTCTGAGCAATGCAGTACTTCTTCACTGAGTTAGTGGGTATGTGGGGTATTTCAACACCTCTGTAAATGACACTGGGTGTTTCGGTGGCTGTGAGCAGCGTGTGGGGATAAACTGGAGAAGTCCAGGCTGTGGAGGACGGGACAGGAGATGGCGTAGACCTTCAGCTCTTCCACGTGTGGTTGTATTCAGTCCACCTTGAGCAGCTGATCCAAAGCACTGCAGCAAGTGAAGATGTGGAGTCACTGCTGTTTGCTGCCAGGAGTCTTCCTGTTTTGCTCGGCAAGGCTTCCTTGCTAGAGAAGAAGAGCGAAGGTGATGGTGTTAGAGGGAAACAGGGCTGTTGCTGGCAGACCAGGGCTCCTTCTGAGCTGCAGAGCGCTGTCCAGGAAACATCTTTTGGCTCAAGAGTTTGGTGGCTATTTAAGTTCAAAGAAAGATAGGCCCTTAATGAGGATGCTGGAGGTGTGGAATTTGTCTGTTTCACATGACACTGCCTGTGACAGCCATTACTTTACTGGGGATGCCTAAGACCTTGTCGTCTTTTCCTCAAATATCTGGCAAACTGTCTGCTTTCATTGCTTTCTGGCCACTTGTGTTTTCATAGAATCACTGAATGGTTTGGGTTGGAAGGGACCTTGAAGGTCATCTGGTTCCACCTCCCTGCCATGAGCAGGGACCCCTTCCACCACCCCAGGGTGCTCAGAGCCCCATCCACCCTGGCCTTGAACCCTGTCAGGGAGGGGGCAGCCACAGCTTCTCTGCGTAACCTGTGCCAGGGCCTCACCACCCCCAGAGTGAAGAACTCGCTTCTTACACCTAACCTAAACCTCCCCTCTTTCAGCTCAAAGCCATCACCCCGTGTCCCATCCCTCCATGTCCTTGTCACTGCCCCTCTCCAGCTCTCACAGCCCCTCCAA
>Ga0181612_146623_pt1 | contig 16577 bp, 6 predicted proteins | sample HoacroProtozoa21_FD_119630 | JGI IMG/M metagenome (GOLD analysis project Ga0181612, IMG submission 119630) | Hoatzin crop microbial communities from Cojedes, Venezuel. Combined Assembly of Gp0051906, Gp0051904, Gp0051908
GCCCAGCTAAGGGCTCTATCGCTGAAGCAAAGCACAACCGAATCAGAGATTCTGCTGTGCTTCAGCTTCCGTCGGGATGAAAAAGCTTCATTTCACTGCTACAATGCAACTATATGCATACTAGTCAAATGCTGGTATCACAGTAATATTACAGAACTGCCCACGAGAAGAAAATATTTCTGACTTTACCATAAGATTTGCACTGCATGCAGTACTTAAGACGTAGCCCCAGAAAGACTGAGAAAAGGCAAATGCACTCAGGCAGATGTTCTGTGGGAAATGGAAGCAGTCTGTGAACATGTTACTAAAGAGTATCACAATACGCGTGAACAGAGGAAGTGGCTAAAGGTTGTCTTAACTAAAGCATTTTTTAGAACACTACTGCATCACATATTCTTTTAATGTAGTCTATGTATACGCATCATTTATAACAAATATTGGTGGGACAAAACAACACCCATATTAAAACATCAAAATACTGGCTGGCATAGCTAACTGCATGATAATTTATTTTCCTCTGACTACTGAGGAGAAAGAAAATGAGAAGAGGAAGAGGAGAAAGTCAAGCAGGTGGCACAGGTTCTACACAACAAACTTCTCCACTCTTTGTACAGACATTTTGCTAGAAAAATATTTATAAAATGCATATTTAAATAACTAGAGGATAAAACTGTGGGCAAAAAGCAGCATTGTGTTCACAAGGACTAAGTGTCACAAAGCCTTGCCTACCTTTTTTTGGTAAAATTACTGCACTAGGTGAATGAAAGTGATCCAATAGATGTAATTTTCAACAGCCGCGGGTCAAATGCATGCAATACTCTCAAGTAGCAACATCTAAAGTACATCCTTTTGTCCCTTACCCTTAGCAGGTATTTCATTCTTACTTGCCTACTTTGTGTCAGGACACATCTTTTCAGCAATAATAGCACAGACCACCACTGAAAAACACATGAGAACATGGGTGCTGCACTCAACTGGCTGGCATTTAGACTTAGAAATATTTCTCCCCAGAAGAGCCTAATTTCTGTCCTATGGAAAACTGCTGTCTTTCACATAGAAGCAATACTCTCAGGGGCAACACACAGCTGTTTCAATAGTATTTAATTTACCTGAGAGATGAAGAGTATGAAAAATCTGAACTGGAGATAGTGCCAGGACTGCAAAACATGACAGATCTAAAATAAATTCAAGGCTGTGCACTAGAAATTTTCCTTCTCATGAGATGGATTATTAGGAATACAATGTGGCTGTCAGTAATTTATTCATCTAGTACGTGCCCTTTTTCTAACTTTCTCTTCACAGTGCTTTTCTCTTCACTGTCTCTTTAGAGCATGCCCTTTCACGGAAACCATCAGAGCTGACAAAGCTGACCTGCCATCTCCAAACAAACACAGCAAGAAGAGTCTACACACTTCTCACTTCTTCTCTTGAGCAATCTATAGAAAGCCTTTACACATCATATACAATGGATATTTTTATACAAGCATATTTTAGCACTCATGAAAGCAAGCTCATATACTACAAGTCAAGCAGAAAGAAGGCAGATGCTGTGAAAACCTTCAGACAGTGCTTTGATGGCATGTTCCAGCTCTGAGCCCAGACAGCTACTGCAGTTCTGACCCCATGGGTTCAATTTATCCCTGTGACAGTTTCTCTTATTCGTGGACTAGAAAAAGCTGTTGAAGGCCAGTTCTAGCCCACTCTTCCACCAGTCCTTTGACATGGTACATCACACCTAATTTGCAAGCTCCCCAATCTTGTTATTCCTCTCCTGAGACTCATTTCAGCAGACTGATGAAGTGCTGAGCTATGTACTACCTAGCAACATGGAGTACGTTGCAAACTAAAAGCAATTAAGATCTCATCCAGAATCACCAAGCTCATTTCAGCTGCAAAAAAAAAAAAAAAAAAAGGCATTTCATATTGGATGCTGCACTTCCAACATATGACTAGGAAAACAGCTACGAGAAAGTGAAAAATTGAGGGTGGGTGTGGAAGCATGCATAAACCGAACCTAAATTCATAGTTTTGTCTTTGCATTTCTGCTGTTACTAGAGGAACACAGTTTCAGGATAACTGCAAAGAAATACCACAGGCATGAACTTTTCAGACCCACAGTATTCTTGCTGCCACTGTAAAATCATGACCAACCGCACTGATCTTGCAGCTCAGTGTGGAATCTGTTGCCTGTTTTCTTTGATGCAACAGACCCTGCAGGGTTTGGGCAAAGGGTTCTTTCCATATCATTAGACTGTTTTCTGTCCCAAACAAGCTGAAATAAGGCAGTTAAATACACTGAGCTATTCCAGCAGTTCTTCTGGAAGATCAAATGTCAGACAATGAACACTGTGTCACTACCGGCTTCAACAGAGCACAGATCTACCCCGTCTCACACTACCACACATTTCAATTATCTAAAGATTTTTTAAAAAACTATTATTAGCTAAAATACTCAGATACAGGAATTTTTCCACAAACAAATTTCAAATTACCATCTACTATCAGTGTGTCACTATCCACAATTGTTACCCTTTAAGCTTGGATATAGCCACTGAAAGTTTATGGGTATTTTAAAAGTATCATGAATAGTCATTAATGCAGAGACCCTTTTCTTCTGACAGTCATTAGAAATTCAAATTCCAACAACTGCCAAGCTCACTGCAGTCTCAACTCAAGTGAAAGCAGAGATAGACCTGACTGTCCCCAAAGAGTTATCCAGACAGCTCGCCTTTGTAAGGTTGTAACAAAAGTGACAGAGCCAGAATATTTTCTAGTAAGAAAACAGAAGCTTGAAATCACAAAATACAGTTGGTGTTTGGTGCAATCATTACTGAGGAAGCGGAAAACAATAGTGCTTTGACTGCTGTATAAATCCACTAGTCATGGAAGAAAAAGAGGGCGAGCATATGCAACAAGCATACAATGTTTTAATTTTTAGCACCTAAGCCAGGCATTGCATTCGTCAAAAATGGTCTGCCCTGAAGCTTGAGAAGAAAGTTGTGACTAATCTCTTTACAGTCGCAAGGATCCAAACTGCTGACGTGCTCTACTGCCCTTTTACACAAGGGGTTAAGAGATTTCTGACTGCAAGAGGAGATACTTACTCCAAGGACCAACAAGTTAACTGGCCTCTAGAGGCCCTCTCATCATTTTATACAGAAGGTTATATGGCCTTGCCTGATACAAGCAGGGTACCGGACTTGCACATCATGACACGGGATGAAGAGACCAGAAAAAAACTCATCTGTTACATTTTTAGGAAGAGCTAGAAGCAGCCAGGCTTCTTCTGAAGGCTGTTCACAGGTTTCAGATTGTAAAAACACTACATCATTGGTCAATTTTACAATGGGAATACTACAGATGAGTTGAAAAAGTGTCTGTATCAAACACTAGAACTACTGAAATGGAAGTTCATAGTTACGGTAAGCCAGTGCCATTGCTTTCAACATTCCCTTTCCCGTTGCTTCCCTAAGGCAGAGAGAGAATTACTCTGGAAGGTGAAAGCCTAGATTTTCATCTTTTCAAGTTTAAAAAGGAAAAAAAAAAAAAAAAAAAAAAAATCACTTGAGCTCTGGACACTCATCAGGACTCTACATCTGTGTGCTTGGCCAGAATCCTATAGTCCTGCCAAAAGCATCTACAGACTCCATATTTGACAGTGCTTGTCAGCATTTAACTGCTAATAGGTCCTATGGCTGAACCTTTACCATCAGTTATTAAAAATACTAGACAGTGCCTAAGCTGTAATATTTAAACTTCAGAAGAGAAAGCTAAAGCTGTTTTTTGTAAGTCTGGACTCTGAAAAAGCTTTCCAGAGTCCTCAGAGTATGGGCTCTTTACAAAGCACTCCATTACCTACTTCTGACAGCTGAGGAGACAATTTATACAACTGAGGTGCACAAACAAGCCGACAAAGCTGATTCTGATGCAAAAGAAATTAAAATGTAGAGACTTGAAGTCTTGATTGATACAGTGAATTGCAAACAGCAGCCAACTTAGCTGACTGTGCGAGACACTCTGCTTAAACAACACTCCAAGTCATTTTAATGAACATTTCAAGGCATCACCACTGCCAGCGAGCGGCAGGAGCCTTGCAAGTGACATGGAATCCGTTAAAACTCTATTTATATCTTACCTGTACAGTGACAATATAATCACATTCTTGCTTTGTATTGATGCTCATTACAGAGACAGCATTACGTGACCAAAGATCAAGTTGTCACTGGACACTTGCATGCAGGTGGAATCTTGGAAAAGACAGAAAAGATTTGTTCCCCTCAAAACCACTATTTTCATTTTAAATTGGGTTATTTAATCACTGCTTCTCCAAGCACCCATTTTGATAGAAATGTACTACCACTGTTAGTAAGGTTGATTTTCAGATAAGACACAAGCTCAAGGAGTTTAGAATCTGAGTATGTATATATATAACTGAACATCAAGAGATACTATGCAATAGAGACTCACAGAAGAGGGGAAAGATGCACCCTAGGAAAGAAGCTGACAAAGAGCTCCTACGAACTTCAGTCTGTAGCAAAAGACAGAAACCTCACAAGTGTAGATTGTGGTCTTTTGGTAAAGGAAGACAGTATCAAATCTGCTCCTCGTGTTATAAAGATCACCACAAGTTAACCCTTCACGAGACCATTTAGTTTAAAAGTAGTACCATTATGAAACCAACATTCCATGAGGTTACTAAATCAAACCACTTCTATCAACATAGGTTAAAAAGACTGATGACTGTTTATAACGTGTAACTTGTAGGTGATGAATCTGCAGCTGCACAACATCCCTGATGAGAAAACTAATTTGCTACTTGAACAATAAAGTTGTATCTTAAAATCTCTTCTTTGCCGAATACCAGAACATCAGGATCAGCATACATTGGTAGCATTTGGGAGAGACAGGCACCTGTGTAGCAACACACGTTAATTAGAGACGGACTCAGCTTAAGGAGTTGGGCAAAACCAAGACAAAATAAGCCTTTGTTTTACCATCTTTGATTAATTTGTTAGTTTTTACCTGCATTACAGGTGCTCAGAACACACAGACTTTCCTTGGCAGGGATGATAACCCTGTATTTTGGCAGCCAGAGACCATGCTGTCATGACAAGTCCCCAGAGAACAGCAGGGCACATGACAGCGTCTAGCAGCTGCGAAAAGTCAGCATGTACTTGGCTGTCTTCTCAGGGTTCAGCAATTTGCCAGTTACAGACAAGCTGTGACTTTCAGAATTAAAGTTTATCATTGCATCTGGTATTTCTCCTATGAGAGGAGCTTGGAGTACCTCGTGGGTGAAAGGTCTTTCACATATTTGACTGTGAAGATACTATCGCTTTTTGCGGTTTGGCTGCCAGGAGTAGTAACCTGAGTCTGACCGGTGAACCAATGCTCAGAATCATAATTGGTGGCTATTTTTGTGGCTAATTAAAAAATTAATGAGCAATTCTCTGCATAAAAGTCAGAATGAATATCATCAACTGACTTAATGATTAAAATGTGTTTACCTTCTCCCTACTCACAGCTCTCCCAACACTACAGTATCTCTTTAATACGGTAGCATTACGTCTTTCAGTCCAGCTACACAAAAAGAAAATCCAACGTACACATGAGCACTGACTGGATAAGCAAAGGAGGATGCACTTCATGGCAGGATGCAAAGACAGAAGCAGAATCATGAATGTTTGCTAAAGCTCTTATCAGTATCAGTAAGGGAAACAAGAATAATATCTAAGCAAGGAACAAATCACAGTTTATTAAAAAAAAAGGGACCATGAACTTCTGTTGTTGCTTTCTAACAATGCAGTAAAGCAGATCTGTAAGCCTATATGCAGTACAAAAGCCAGTGCCACCTACTGTGCTAGATAACATTCATAGACAACAACCCTCTAATATTCAAGTCAACTACAGGAAGTGTTGCTATAGGTACTCACATGCACATGATCTCATAGAACTACATAAAAAGTTTTCAATAGATCTCTGTCAGGTGGCTGCAGCTGTGTCCCTTCAGAGAGCTGGGGCACAGGAAGCTAATCCGCTCTAGTTCAGCTCACAGAAGGTTCTATGTCAAGGGAATTTTTAAAAGGGATGCAAATTAAAATATATGTGTGATCATCATTGAATCACACATCTGCCCCAATATGTGCCAGAGACTCCGAGAGACCCAACAAGGCTGTTCAGCAAAAGCATCAAAATCACATATTCTTGACTTTGAGGAACAGCACTTCTCTTTACAGAAGTAAAAAGAAAAACAAGAAAAGAAAAAAAAAAAGAGGCTTGTTTGTGTTCAGTCTACTGACTAAAAAACTGCAAAGCAACAAACACAGTAGAGGTTTGGTTGCAGTGTGTGTTCCACAGGATGTAAGTATCACCTGAAACTCTCCAGTACTTCATGGGCAAACCAGAGCAATGGAGTATGGTGTCACCTGCGTACTGCCTTTGTTTGTGGGTAAGCACTTCTGGAAACAGGTCTGAAGAGGAACGGTGCATCCAGTCTAATAGATTTTTTTAAATTTTTTTTAATTTGAGCTGCTACAGCTAGCAGCAACAACAGTTGGGTTGCCACATGAATGCAGATAATTCTACAAGAGAAACAGAGCCACAAATTAGGGGAGAAGAAAAGACTGCAAACGTTCCTTTGAAAGCTGTCCCTAATTTGCTTGTTCATAGAGGAAGCAAAATTAAAATGCAGCACATGAAACCAAAATCCTACAGGTTACTTTTCCCAGCACGTTTGAACTCGAAATGGTTGTTGTTGGACAATTTCTCTTCTTTCTCCCTCTCTGCACTCTCCCCAGTCTTCAGTAGTACCATCTCTGATTATACTGTCTCCTTGAACCTCTTTACTTCAGATCTCCTTTAGCTTTTGGCAATCTCCCTATTTAAGTCATAGCAACAAACACGAGATGTAGCAGACCATTATACAACTGCTCAAGTCACTGCAATCACCTATCCCTACACAGACCTGTAAAATCACCCTTGGATCCCTTAGTCAGTATACATAAAGTTGTGCCCTGAAGTAACTAGGTCTCAAGAGCAGATGCATCCTGAGCGATGCTCAAGCGTCAGAAGCCACAGGATCTCAGGTTAATGGAATCTCTATTTTCACACATGCTGTGTCTTTATCGCTTTCCTCCTTCATCTTCCTATTAGCATGCAATAGCAAACAGAAACCTATTGGAATTCATAAAGTAAGTCAATCTTCAAATTCTTCATTCATTTGTGTAGACTTCACAGGTTTCAACTCTCTCTCTGCAGGGAACTAAAGACATGCACTCAATTCTATACTATTAAACACAAATATATAAATGCTGCCATTTGGTCTTAAAGTGATGACAGCATAGAAACTCAGTTATTCATATTGCCACACAGCAAAGAGTTGTTTAACAGGTAGACAAAAGCGGCTGAGTCAAAGACTCTGCAGAAGTCTAAATTCACCATTTCCCTCTTTTATCCATTTAAACACTCTGGAAAGTGGTTTGTTTCATGCTGTAATAGATCCCCTTTTCCCAGATGAGAGATTTCAGGTTAGACAAGCAAGATTGCCTCAAGCATCTGCCCAGGCTTCTGTATACCCAAGTCTCCCACAGTTCTCCAAATATCCATGCCGAACAGCTGACTTCACGGTTGCTAGTTTTTGACTAGGTCATTAGATTAGGAAATAACTAGGCAGACATACAGTGACCAGTTGCTTACAGGAAGATATCTTTGGAAGAGCATTCAAACACGGAAGAGGCTAAAGACTGTCCAGAGGCAAGTGAGCAGGAACAACAGCCTGGGGAAATCAGTGAGGCTAAGACATGTCGTGAGGGCATATACACTGAGAAGACAGACATAACTCACATGACATCCAAAGATCAAATCAAAATCATATTTTTCCATTTTTGCATCTGCCAGAACTAAAACAGCAGAATACAGAGAAAGAGGAAAAGGGCAGAAACTAAAGCAAAAAAACTTACTCATCCAGTTTATGCATATTGTAAGCTTCCTTCTTTAGTTAAACTACAATAAACATATTCCAACAATCTTGCTGGACCCTACAAGTACAGGAGCATTGACAGCTAAGACTTGTTGTTTCCCTGAGAGAAAATGGCATATTTCTGTCAAGTTTAAACAAAAGAGTTCATCCTCAATGTGATGTGTTTCTTAGCATAAATACAAGGTAATGTTTATCTTTATTTTGCCTGACTGAAGTATATACCCATGTATGTAACCCATTTAAAGAAGTTTTTGAAAGCAGATGTTGGAAAGCTCTAAATCACTGTATTTCCTACTTACAGTGCTACATAAGTGGGTCACTTGTTACAGAATCTTAACATAATTCATTATTTTATTAAGGCTACTTTTAGAAATCCCAATCAAGAGGTTGGCTCAGTTAGTCAAGAGCCATACAAGCATACTAAAAGAAAGACTTACCACCACCACCCTGATCTCAGGCAACAATAAGATGAGCTCAGACGGAAGAAACAAAAAAAAGAGACAACTCATCAGCTGTTTTAAGGACTCTCATTCTTAAAACAGGCTAGAACCTGTGACACTAGACTCTTATATTCCCAGCTCTGCAATCATGACCTTCTGTACGCCACTCTACACTTTGCTTCTCTTTTCATATGTATAAAATTGATCTACTTATCCTTAGCATCAAGCCACTGATTTGACAGAAGTGCTGCAAGTATTAATTTAATGTTTGGAGAGTGTTTAAACACTTTCAGTTGGAAAGTGCTGAACACAGACACAGGATTACATTACACTTTCCGCAGCTAACCTGCTTTTAAGGGAGTATTAGGGTGGGGATTGCTTCTAGGCAGAGAAGTCATACATTTAGTTTCAGCCTGAAAGCACTTCAAACATCTGAGCTAGAGGATAAGTCACTCACAGGGGAGATCTATAATGGAAAGGCTGAGCCGAAAGTGCTACATAGCAGTCCTGCTGGTTGATACTACCATCTTCAGACAAAGTCTTCTATGAAGACTGTAAAGAGAGACACAGTAAGTTACATTCAAGATGTACCTGTAACTATACAAGGCTCAGCTTTCTCACAAAAGCAACACATGGGATGAACAGCGTAGCTTGCAAGGATCATTACTAAAGTTTAGAGAAAAAGTACAATGCCCACAGTAAAGTCCTAAGAGAAAAGGTACTTTCACCATAGCCAGAGAGTCACTTGAGAGCTCTAAATACCCTGCATTAACTTGCCACTTAATAAAGAGTTCTCCTTCACTAGACAGAAGAGCTATTCCTGTGTCCTTGCAGGAACAGAAAAAACATGAAAGAGCCCATTCCATGGGAACAATCTCCAAAACAAAACCTATTTTCAACAGTGAGTCAGAGCTCCTGTTTATTCTGAACAACAGTGGGAAAGTGCAGTTAAGGACAACTATGATAAATCTGAGAATACAAATCCCACCAAATGGCACTGTGCTCCTTTCAAAGCCATGATTTACCCCACTATCCCAAGCCTCTTGCTACAGACGCTCACCATCATGGGAAGGCTGCTCTTGGTAGCAGACGGAGCAGTGCCAGGCAGCGTGAGCACCCAACGGGACTCGGGGGCACGCGATGGCAGCCACCCACAGCTAGCATAACACTGCACTGGGAAATAAACAAGAGTATCAACAAAAATAGGCTAAATCCCTGATCAGTCTAACCTAGGGAGCGGAGTGAAGACATACTTCACAAAAGAGCAGAATGCATGCTTCGGGAAGGTATCAGACTGCACCACAATTTTAAGGTTATAAAGGCTGCTGCGGCCAGTGAGAAAGTTGTCAGAGTAGGGGAGCAGAGTATTAAGGCTTCCCCGCCTTCATCACTCTCTTGCTGTGTAATTTTCGACAACTCAGTGAGCTGTTTCTTCATTCAGTCTCCTCAGCCATGAAGTAGGATTAACTGCATTTCCTTCTCAAAAGTCATGAGAATCAATACCCAGTGAAGACTTGCAATGGCGCTTTAGCAAAGCACATGCAGAAATGTCTCTATCTGTCTTCTGAAGACTCTTCCTCCTTCAGTTCGTGTGCTTCAGACTAAGCAGTCAGGTTTCAGGAGGGAGTACTCTATCCGCAGGCGGGCAGAGCACCCTACAGTGTTCTGCGGGCGGGCTCCACGAGGGGCTGACGACATTTTGGTTTCACAGGCGGGCTCCGTGAGAGGCTGACTGCGTTGTTTTCCGAGTTAATGTCGTATGACTGTGTGTGAATGAGACGTACAAACAAGTACGAAGCGAGTGCAGAGTTCTGATCCGCGGTTCTGCTCTTCCGTGAGGGAAGCAGCTGGAGACGAACGAAGCTTAAGAAAGGAGTGAATGTTGGTCTTTATCACACTGTTGTTCAAAACCAAATATTGGAACCCGACAGGCTGTGACAGCCATACTCTGCAGAGCTCTGCAGCACAGAGGAAGAAGCTAGCACCTCAGTTGCTTTACTTCTGAAGTGTCAGCTTTACTACACCCAGCACATGTCCAGAATTCTACCTGGGAAGTTTATTACCAGGAGAGGGAACAAGTTTAACTCTACCCTTAAGAGTTAGTAAATTGAGAGTTTATTAAAAACAAACAATTAATACACAAATACCAAGGCAACTTCCTTCCCAATCTGCTGTGGCTGATAAGATAATCTACAGGGTACCTCGTCACTGACACACGTCCATCTTTATACTGTGAACACTTCCTTTTATCAGTCTTAAGATCTCCACACAGTCTGGTAAGTTCAGAGAGGATGCCAAAGGGACGAAAATAAGACAATTACATAAGAAGCAGTCAACCAACTTGTTTCTGTCTCCACTTTGCTTGTGTCACTAGAGACCTTACTGCTCTGAACAGCTTTAGCCAAAATAAGGCAGCTTCTCTGCCTATATGCACCTCATTGTTTACTACGCATTTCTCTAGCTATGTTAATTCTGCATATATGTCCAAATGTTACTTTAGAAAGATTAATAAATGAATAGTCCAATATAATCCTGTAGTGACAATGACACAATCCATGAAGGTGACTGACATGCCAGAAATTAATTCTGGTTTGAAAAGGAGATGAAAGATGGGCTCTGAAGGGCATGCCCTTACTTTGGCAGCGAGTACTTGAAGAGAGGAGGTTACCTGAAGCCAGGAAGAATCAGTTATTTTATCTGAGGAAAGGATTTTACAAGTTTCTCTCACTTACAGAAGTTCATTCTCTATGTGAGTAATAGCAAGTTATCAGCCTTACTTATAAGAGAAAAATATAGCTGTCTTTCACTGAGGAGGAAAGGGTCTCATGAAGGAAAGAGATAATAGAACAGTATAGCTACAAAAGAAAACAGTCTGCTAATCCTGATAAAGCATTGCATTATTTAGGAGAAATTAACACAATTATGCCAGATTGGCCACCACTGTTCTGCCTGTGCCCATGCTCTAACACATAATAAACATGAAGATGGGGGTCCTAACTTTATCATACAGTACCAGTGGGGTATGATGCACTCAGGCTTATGCAGTTTAATGTCCAGCAAATGGGTAAAATTAATATATTCCCAATATCCTTGTTATGTCAGAGCAGGCACACAGCCCCTTCTTCTGACAGCACAACCTTACACACTTCCCACTAATTTTGCTGCTCTGTCATTCTGGATTGAGTGGTAATTCCTGCTGTAAACACACACATAAGATTTGCCCTAGAGTTCACCTATTCAGGAAATTAACTTCTACTGTGAGTGGTCTGAAGAACTGGAAACAAGCATCAACTCACTCACTAAACTTGCTGTACTGGACAAGCTGTGAATCAGTTTAAGACTGTAAGCTGAGAAGTAAGGTTAAAAAAAAAAAAAGAGAGAATTAATATACAAGAATTCTTCCAACTTCAGCTTCTACTCTCTAGACTATTTTAAGAAAGTCTTCCAAGGTCTTTATTTATTTTCTCCTAGTGGTAGAAGTCATTCAATACATAAGTGTATAATCAGATTGTATGACAACTGGAAATCAAAGCAAAAGAGAAAAGCCAGCCTGTCTTTGGGCAAGGAACTCTCCCATTTTATTTCTGATAATTGGAACACACACACACACACACACACAACATGAACATAAACACACATTCATTTGAAGTAGGAAAAAAAAAAATCCATCTGTGTATTCATCAAGCTTTGATTCCAATGAACACACTCACTCCACTTTGCAATGAGAATACACCCACTGTAACACACTCTTCATTTTTTCACTGAAAAGCCACTATTTAAATGATTGTGCTCCTTGTGCCTATGGCTCATGGACCAGTAGCTCAAAGGAGAGAAAACAGTAGTACAACACAGTGAGGAAACTTGCTGTCTCGTCTTGAGCTTTTTCCATCAGTCTAACACCCTGTGTAAAGTAGTAAGAGTGAATTTATTAAACACATAAAAGTAGGTTCATGGGATAATGGCACTGCTTTAGCGCTACAACTCGATAACGAAGACAACAATCAGGAAGCAAATCAGATTTTCCATACAGTGCTAACTACTTACTATGAGAAGGGTAGGAGGAAAAGAAAATCTATCCACGAAATACAAAACCAAAACCATCTGAGACACCGCACCATCTCTGAAATGCCAGTTCCATCATGGCTTACTCCAACAAAGTCTATAGAGCAGAAAGCAGTGTGGCAAAGGAGGAATTTCGCACAGAGTTGTCCCCAGATCCATTCCTGTTTGTACAGGGTATCAACAAACAGGGAAACTCTCAACAGGGAGGAAGCAACGTCTCTGCTAGTCAGCAGGCACATTTTTATTTCATCTTTTCTTCCTGAAGAAGCACTCAAAAAGCCTCTAAAAGTCGACCAAAATAGACAGCCATGCTTCCTATCTCAAGGAACGCAGAAAACATTTACAGACGCGGTACAACAAAAAAGCAATAAAGACTCAGACAGAAAGACGATCGAGAGCAGCAGCGACAATACTAGGCGAGTCTTCAGCAAAGGTTAATATGCAGAGTGCTAAGGTACCTTTTTTCTCCTTAAGAGATAAACTGAGTGAATAAACATCAACCCCAAAATTAAGTGGCTGTGTTCTGGTAGCCATCCTGAAAGCGAATTATGAATAGCTCAGCTCCCCCATTTCTCTATTCATATGACTCCCCAAATCTACCATATCTGTCATAACAGATGCATTGCAATATCTGAACACAGCACATTGTGCGACAGGAAATGGTACAGATCAAATCACTTTGAACAAATCTGTAAATTCAAGGTTTCTTATGAGAAAAGGACTGGCCCCACAGAAACTACTCATCTATTTCTACGCATCAGGCAGCCTTGTGCAGCATCTGCACACTGCTTCATCTCCCCCTTTTTCTCCCTCCCTAATACTTTACTGCGCACAGAAATGAGTCAGTATAATATTGCAGCCTATGGCTATGACAAACATCTCCAGATTATTTTTGTTCTTTGATGCTATGAAGTATCATGAATGTATTTGATATCCACATTCAAAGCTGTAATTGAATTTGAGGGGGGAGGAAAAGGTCTATTTTGTTTGCCTGACGCAATGGTAGCTGAAACCAGTAATAACAATCTGCGAGCACAAAGCACAAGGATGAGGATCATATCTGACACCATTTTCCAAGCCAAGATTATGACAGGTGGACGAACAAATCAGTCTGGACAATCTCATGCTGCAGCACTAATGAATGCGACAAGGGTCTAATGCTTCATGACTCAAGCATCAACTGAGGGATGGACAGTATGACTTCTAGGTCTTTTCCACCTTTAACCCTCTTTTAGTAAAGTTACAAATCAAACAGTGGCCTTGGACTTGCAAACTAACTCTTGAGGTTACCACCTGCATTAAATACGTCTGAAACATTTGTATTCCCTTAACATGGGGACTGTTTGCCTTACAAAGCATATACTCAGTCACAGAAAGAAAAAGAAATTGATTATACTTCACTATTATGTAACCAGATTTAGAATTCCTTTCCCCAAATTAAAATACCATGAGCGGAACTCATATGAATTGTACCACCACATCCCTGGTGCAACTTTGTTTAAGTCAAATTTGACACCACCCTAAAATTCCTGAAGTGTCATGTCCACCCTCCCTAAATAAAAGAATTTCTAAGAAAGCAATATGGGAAACACATCAATCTGAGAACTGGTCCAACCAGTCTTCATTGAAGACACTCTGGAACATTTTAAAACTCAGAAGTTAGGAAGGTTTGATTGGAAGACGTACAGTGAATTACCACCACACAGCATGGAATCTTGTACTAGGGCCAGGATTTCACTACATGCAAGATTGGAGTTGCACCACTTCAACTTTTTTCTTGACCAGAGACAGTCAACATTCATATTGCTAGTCTGAATATACACACAACCCAAAATACCAAAACATTAGGAATCCATACTAGTACTCTCTCAGAACATTCATCTTTTATGTGCTTCTCTGGAGCCTGCTGGACGTGTACCTCTGCCCCTATGCAGCCTATCTACTCTAGCATCAGCTGGTGCCAAATTCTTCCTCACAGAATGCCAGATTAAAGCAGTTACTTACTTCAGTTTTGGGTTGCTGGTTGTTTTTTTTTTTTTGTTTCGGTGGTTGGGTTGAGGATAGCAAGGGAAGGGGTGGTGGCAGTGTCTGCTGGTGTTGAAAATGCATGAGAGAATCACACCAATGAAATGGGTTTCCCTGCCTTGCGAACGTAAGAGGGTGGGAAAGGGTCCCACCATCTCTTTGTACTGCAGCTTCCAGCCTAGGGTAAAGAGTTTCAGATTCCCAGATAGATCAAAATCTGGGAAATTAATGAAGGGGAAACAGAAAGAATTCTCTCCTCCCGACATGGACTACAGCCACTGCCTTCCTCCACTGCTATTCTCCCAGAACTTGACCTTATGATAATCTGAATGCAGTACCACCAGCTTCCATTACTGACCAAACTTTACCTCTCCCAAGACTATTTTCAGTTGTTCTAATATTAAGTATCCTACTCTACTCATTACTTTGAGCTTCCATTTAAACTACGCTAATCTTAATTATTGTATCTGTGCTACCAGAATATGTTCTAGTTTTCTTACATGTTACTTGTTGTGTTGGTCAATAGTATGCTTTTCCAGAGACATGTAACAGAACTCCTTAATTCTCCACCCACAGCTGTATAGCTGCCTACAAGTGAATGGCTTAATGTCACAGACGTACTGTTTCTGTATATAAATAATTTGAGGAAGTCTCCAAATCTTCAATATTAGCATGAAATAGTTCAGATATTAATTGGCTCAATAATGAAAACAAAATAGGTAATGTTCTAAAATCATACGCTGTTTATGGTACCTAAAAGCACAGCCTAGATGAAAAACAGTACAGACCAGGTCTGTTCAGGGTTGTTGAACTGCAAGATATGGTATATCCTGCAGACAGTCATACAGTTTCACCAGCATTACAAATGCTCCCTGGAACAAAGACCCAAACACACCCATACTTCTTGCTGTGGTGAAAGGAACAGCAAAAACTGCTAACCCTTCGGGGGCTTTCCATCTAGTTCAGTTAACTGACCGTAGTGTGCAGTACAGCACGATCTGCCTCTGCGTACAGTAGATCTACAGTGTACCTATCTCATCAGCATTAAAGATAACCACGAAGTGTGGCAAAAAATGCTGTTTTGACTCAGTATTTCTCAAAATTGGAGAGTGGATTAAGACTAGCAAAAGAAAAAGATTAGAATGTCAGCCCGCAAAGCGGGGAGCACAGATTCAGTATCTGCACTGCTGAATCAGCATGAGCTAGGACAAAGTACTCTTTATCAGAGCGAAAATTTCAGCTTGGCTGCCTCATAATACAGAAAAACAGTCAAAGCCACTGCTCTCACAGTGGGGCAAGACTGTATTATCCATAGGCTTCTGAGAAGAGCAATAAAGTACAATGAAAATGGGCACTACTTCAGCCTATATAAAGTCAAACAAAATACTAAGTAACAAAATCTTACAGTGTTAGATTCAACTTAGGAGAACTTCAGAATTACAGAAACTGACAAGTGACAGCCATCAGGAAGAAACCAGAAGACAAGAGCATCGGAGCTCTCACGTTGCCTTACAAGCAGCGTCTCTTGTTTGCACTGGCTGGTTTTAAACACAGGGTGAGCAGGCCGTACTTTCATGTTATTTGAAGTTTAAAAGTTAGTAAAACTCCTCAGTAAAGTGAGAAGTTATAATTCAGACAACAGGCTGAGGAGAAGATACAAACAGAACTGAAGCAAGAGAATCTGACTATACAATTTATATAAATAAATATAAATTATTAGCTGTAAGTTTGTTATCTTTTGCTGTCAAGAGAGAAACCTTTTGGAGGATGAGGGTGCCAAACTACAGTGTAACGTACAGCTCTATTACTACACTGCAATACTTCGAAGACTGCAAATATTAACTTTTTGCGGGTTTTCTAGAACAACTTACACAGAATCATAGAATAGTTGGGGTTGGAAGGGACCTTTCAGGGCCATCTAGTCCAACTTCCCTGCAATGAGCAGGGACATCACCAACTAGATGAGGTTGCTCAGAGCCCCGTCCAACCTCATCTTGAATGTTTCAAGGGATGGGGCATCTACTAACTCTGGGTAACCTGTTACGGTGTCTCACCACCCTCATTGTAAAGAA
>Ga0181612_151991_pt1 | contig 16575 bp, 10 predicted proteins | sample HoacroProtozoa21_FD_119630 | JGI IMG/M metagenome (GOLD analysis project Ga0181612, IMG submission 119630) | Hoatzin crop microbial communities from Cojedes, Venezuel. Combined Assembly of Gp0051906, Gp0051904, Gp0051908
GCTCCTACGGGGAGGGAGTCCGAGCGACACCACACCACTGCCTGTAGGAGATTAGCATTGTAATGGGGATCAGGTGCCATTCCTTGTGTTCGAACCAGCTCTCCAACCTGCAGGAGAACGAGCTGTCAGAAGATGTGATTTTCAGACCTCTAGCCCAGGATCTGACCCATGCACGAGGCTTCTTGGAAAAAGCTGAGCTCCGCACAGCCCCTGCGTGGGGGACGCGGTGCTGCCGTCAGCCGGGGGTTGGGACATTCCCTGGAGTCCTCTGCAGTGGGACCCGCCGGGCTCTGGCACCCTGCACTCGGCGTAGGGTCGCTCCCATGCTGACAAGCCTCGGCAGCAAGGCCAGACCCACAGCAATGGTCAGACTGGGCTTGCTGGTTTGGTTTTTTTTCGGTGGGGCATCACTGGGAAGCTGCGTGGGAGGTGAGGAGCCAAGCACTGACGTGAAGTCCCTGCCACCTCTTGCTGCGCAGGGCCCATGAGCTTTCCTGAAACCGGCTGTCCCATGGCAGGAGTTCGCTCTGCAACATCAGAGGCACAGCCCTTGCAGGACGGACCCTCACTGGGTGCTCAGATGTGCTCTGGCTGGTTTGGGCTGGTTATGGAGCAAAGTAGTCTGGATTTAATGTCCAGGCTCCTCCAGCATCCTGGAAGCCTTCAGGTCCCCTCCAGTCACCTCCTGCCCACCCACGGGGACTGGCTGCAGCGTCTGGCTCTCGGGACAGGCAGGTGGGTATCCTGGGCAAAGGGAAGCAGGGTGGATATCTGCACGGTGAAAGCCCTGGATGCTTTCTGAAGGAGATGCACAGGTATTGACATTTAACTCCCTGCCTGCTCTGCGGACAGGGAAATGCTGCCCCAGCGCACTGGAGCTGTACAAGGCTGACATTTCCGAGAGCCCTGGACACCTCTTGCTCAAATTATTGTGTTATCCCTGGCTGTGAACCCTGTGCCGAGCACACGCACTGTGCATCCTAAGGGAATCCCCAGACTCTGCATTAGCATCGCTGGCTGTGCACATGGGAATGACAGAGCCTGTGCTCAGCGGGCAGGAGAACCAGGAGAGCCCAGCCGGGGTGGCCCCTTCTCGCAGCTTCCCGCAGTCCTGTCAGCGCCGGTGGCCAGCTCCCAGCCCTGCCACCAGCACGGGGATGCTGAGGACAGCGATGGGAAGAACAGGCATTGACGTCTCTTCTAGCAGAACTGCACCAAGGCCGGCACACACCCATCAAGGGCGATTTCCACGGGTGCGTTTAACCTACACGTCACACAGGTGATGGGCACCGACCGCGCTGCCGCGGTGCAGGCCGGAGGCAGGAGCTTTGCTCTGACTTTGAGCAGCGACTGAGCAGTTGTAGAGGTGATCACAGCAGCCTGGTCCTGGCGCAGGCTGTGCACACATCTGCACACACACAAATCCCGTGGGAGCAGCAGGACCCCGGGAGGGCACAGGGATGCTCGTGGGTGGCACCAGACCCAGGGCACGAAGCTTTCTGTGCCAGTTTCCTATTGCTTTTCAAGTACTCCAAGCTTAAACAAAGTTTTTCTGGGATCTCTTCTGGAATTCCACTGTTTCTCTAGTACTACAGCACCATTTCAAGTCCTTTCATGTGCAGGAGGCCCCAAGGCAGTTGTTTTTACTGAGTAGATTTCTCACCGTATCATTTACTCCTCCAGTTCATTTTCTTCAGCTCATTTTATACATTTCGGTTCAAAACACAAGATCTAACTAAATGTGTCAGGATCCAGCCCAGAGGGTTCCTCTCAGCCCAGGACTCTCACTGAGGGCCATTTCCCCGGGAAGAAGCCGGCCCCAGCTCCAGTGAGATCTTCCCCCGTGGGAGCCTGCGAGCGTGCCGAGATTGTGCCCTCCAGCCCCAGCCAAGTCTCCCAGCGTGAAGCTGTGGCTGGGTTTCTCCATCCATCAAACACAGCGACCACCCCTGACCCTCCCATCCACTGCAGAGCCCTGATCTCTATGCAGGGAGGACAAGTCACAGAAAGGATCAGGTTTTAGCCCCATGTGTGCAAGGTTCACAACAGAACACGAAGCCAGGAGGAACCTTGCTATATTTATAAACCATAAAGCTATACGCTTTTGGTAGAAAACTCCAAATAGTTTAAAATGTTTTGTTTTTTTTTAATGCCAGCTCAAGGCATGTTAAAAAGCAGAAGGAAAGAAATCAGTGCCCTTCTACATAAAGGCTTCTAAAATTTTGTTGAACTACAGCATCAGTCTCTGAGCACTCTGCCGGTGGGGGCCTGGGCCCCACAGTAAGATTTTTCTTAAGGCACATCTGCCAGTTTGCACAGCTGGGGGCTGCAGGTTTGTAGGGTCTGGTCGGTCTGGTTGCTTAATAGGGAGGAGCTGGGAGTGGGAGGCAGCTCAGGGAGAGTGGTGGGGCTCAGTTGCTCTGGGGTAGAGGGAGAAGCCCCTGGGAGACTGCAGTTGGTGGCTTACAGCAGGCTGGGTGATGCTCTTACACCATCCCTGCCTTGACTGGCTGGGTCCTGCACAGCAGAAGAGGGGACCCATGCAGCAAGTGTGACCTGGAGATGTAGGAGAGCATGGCTGAGGGGAAATGGCACAGGTAAAACTAAACATGTGTATTGTATCATTTCTATAGGTGTATTAAGTGTGAGGGTGAGCTAGGAAAGGGGAACAGTCATCTGGAGTGCAGTTAGTTAAGGGACCAGAAAGTGGTCCACACTGGGTTTCAGTGATGTGTTTCTTGTATTTGTTGCCACTCAGTTCTTTCTGGGCTTTGGTCTCCTGGCTGGGGAGAGATCTGACCTCTGCTCTGTCCCTTGAGAACTCCATTGTGGTGCCTCTTCCTCCTCCTGGTGCTTCAGACAAGATGGATTCTGGTTGTGACCAGGGCATAAATGTGCCCTGAGCTGGGGCGATGAGGCCATGGCTCTGCCCTAGCAAAGACGTGCCTGTGAGCTGGATGCAAAGCAGTTGTAGAAACCCACAAGTTTCACCACCACCTCCTTGTTCAGCTCCAATAAATTAGAAAATTCCTGTTGGGACAGCTTTTCTACCAGTTCACTCTGCCTCTTCTATATCTTTGTATCTTCTATAAAGTGGTGGGTCTGCTTCCCTCCTCTCGGTTATTGGTGTCGATAAAAGGAGATTTCTCTCTGCTTTTGAAAGAATTTCCAGCTCTTATACAATGGCAAAACTTTTCTGTCCCCTTGATGGAGGCTGTAAAGGTGATGGGGGCTGTGAGGAAAACAAGAAGCCTTGGGGTGGGGGTGAAAATGGAGGAAAAAGTCACCAAGAGCAGCAGCAAAGAAGCACCGCAGTTACCAGCGCAAAGCGGGACCTCGACAGGGCTGAGCCCACCCAGGGAAGGGGGATGCTCCTGTGCCCCTGGCCAGGCAGCTCTGGCCGCGGTGGAGCTGAGGAGGCTGATGGAGAATGGTGCCCTGATACATCCCAACGTGGCTTTCTGGGTGAGAAGGTGCAAGGAGCTGCTGTTTGGCTCCTGACTCTCATAAGGGCACATGGCTGACTTGGGGCAACACTTACTGAGCTCAAAGGCTGCCAGGCTCACTGCAGGCACTGTGGCAAGCTGGTTCAGAGAGTGTCTCCTTCTTCTGGCTTCCACAAGGGTTGGAGGTGCATCTCCCTCTCCTGCTGGTTGCTGCCTGTGAAGAGGCTCTGGTTTTCCTCTGGCTCCATCTCCCCCACATGAGCAGCCCCTGCCACAGCCATGCCCACAGCCACAGGCAAAGCCCTTCACATGCTCAGCCTCCCCTGCCGCTCCTCCTGCTTCTCCAGCAGCATTGGCCCATGCTGTCACTCGCCCCTCTGGGACACCAACACCTCCAAGTCCTGCTTCCTTCCTTCCCACCCACATGGATTTCTTGGGACCCGGCTATCCTGTGATGGGTATAACATGGATGTGAGAAGGTTTGGGGAAGAGACCGGAGTTCCAGAAATTCATCTGAGCATCCAACAAAGCCTGGCACAAATAAAACATGCTTTTCACTTGGGCTAAGTGTGGGGAGAACTGGTGTGGGAACCATGTCAAATAGGGCATCTGCCTCGCTCTTAAATGACTTATTAACGCTGCAAATACGCCCAACTGGTTTTTTTATTTGGATTTCGTTTTTTGTGAGATGAATCTGTTACCTGAAGCCCCAGAGCTGCTCTCACCACCTTGTGCTTTGGTCCACACAATGTGCCTTCCTGCCTGGAAGCAGCTGTGAAGAGCAGCAGCCCCTCTCCAACACAGTGGTGGGCACCCATGGGGCCATGTTTTTCACCTTACCCTGCTGAAGGAGCCTGCCCAGACGGGTCTGTCATGTGCACCTCTTTCCCCTTGGCGCAAGGGTTTGAGAAGAGACAATTTCTAGCTCTCAACGGGGATTTGGTGTCGGGACTAACACCAAATCACCAGGCTGCCTCCGAGCAGATCAGCACAATACTAATGCCAGGATGCAGCGCTGCCTCTGCTCGTGGTTACCCAGCGTGAGCCCTTTCCAAGTGTTTCTGAGTGTATCCTGTGTTAGAGAACTCAATTTACCAATGCAGTGCTACCTAAGGAGGCCAACGCTGAAGTTGGTGTTCAGCTCCTGGGCTGATCGCTTTGACTGTGGTGGGCGATAACTGCGTTGCTCCCGCTAAGAAGCAGCACTTCAGGTTAGATGCTCCTCTAAAGCATTCTCAGGGTTCCAGCAAGCCTCCTGCTTGTTATTTTGATACACAATGGAAATATTCTTGCTTTTTAGTTGGCTGCAGTCATTTCAGTTTATGGCCCATTCAAGAAGGTGAATGCCGGCTCCCAGCTCTCCTCTTTAACCTCTCTTCAATCTCTCTGCTAATGGCACATTCAGCAGCTCTCTTTCCACTGCCCACAGGCAATTGCTGCTAAAATTGTATATCTTTTACTACAACCTTTGGAAATAAATGGTTCTCTTTTGACTGTTAAATCTTCGTGGCCTCCTTTAAGCAGCAGAATGAAGGCAAAGTGCTTTGTTTTGACAAGATTATTTAAAGGGACACACACACCCAAGAAATTCTCTGAATTTCTGAGGTTACTGTAGACAGTAGGTTGTTTTGGGGTTTTTTGCTAGTTTCTACAAATAGAAGACTTTATCTGTCACATTCCCTGTTGATACGATGTTGTGCCTTTCTCCCTCTAAGGGACAGCTTGCCCATCTTGGCACTAAAGGGGTCTTTTCTACCTTTAAAGTCTTTGCAGCAGCCCCTGTGATGCTCTTCTCTTCAAGCAAATATCAGAGCAAAACAGACAGACAGGACATAGCTAAGTTGGAAAACAGTTTTATATGTTCAGAAGTATCTGCCCTTAGGCATGTCTCTGGAGCAGGAGGTGTGATGGTGTGATGAATTTCAAATCAGACCTCCAAAGGTTTCTTATTTTCCAAACAGGTTTTTTTTTTTTTTTTTGAAGGCTATGGAAATACTTTTTTTTTTTTCATAGGAAAATCTTGTCAGAGGAATACAGTAGCTTTCCCACATGTAGTATCTGTGTGCAGAGCAAAGGATGCAAAAGGTAGACGTCAGGAGATCTGCTTATTTAGTCAAGAACGCTCATCCTCCCACGGTACCCAAGATGTTCCTAATCACACAAGAAATATATAAACATCAGTGAAACGTCACGGGTGCCAGCAAATACTGATTTGCATTGGCTGTATTCTTATTTCTGCTTCTTTAGTGTTCTCCCTCCTCCTTTCCCCGAAGTTCAGCGTGGCATCATCTAGAATTTTGGCTGGCGGTCTTGGTGAAGCATGTGCCCTTCTGGAGACACCCAGGTCCCAGGGGCCTGCCAGCCTTGTGGGAAGGGGCCTCTTGGGGGCCCTGGGCTGATTGCCATGGTGTTGTATGTATTGGGCTTCCTTCAGCAGCTCTGCGAAGTTGTTTCCTTTTTTCCCCTACTTTTCTCCTGTTTCTGTTGCCACCCATCTCTGCCGGTCCCTTAACTCCTACAAGAGGGCTCCTGCCTGGTGACCGCTCCCCCGCTGCTACGCAGGGTCATGGCAGGGTTGGCTCATCCCAGATGTCCTGTCCTGCCCTGTCCTGTCCCATCACTCTGAGCAGGTCCCCTGCAGCGGCAAGGCTGGGCACGTCCCTGCCCCAGTCCTACCAGCCCTGCGCCTGCCTGCTGCCCTCTGAGCATCCTTCCAGGCGGGACCAGACAAAGCCCCGTCGCAGCCATCGTCTGAGCGACTACAAAGCACTGCTAATTGAGGGAGCCACAAATGCACGCAAACTCCTGTGCTGAACTAGCGTTCTCACACAAATTAAATTACAAGTAGGAATAGCCTAATTGTACCAGACAGCAATTAGCATGGCTTTACTGGCAGGAGACAGCCGGCTCGTGCTGGGCAGGGGAAAGTTGCTGCTGTCCTCTGGGAAGGGAGTTGTGTGCACCAAGAACTCCCCGGGGATGGCTCTGGCCTGATGGGGGGGTGTGTTTGGGACAACGTGCGTGGCTGTGGGGCGGGAGGTGGGCATTGAAGGTGCTCTGATGCAGTGCACCCAGCACTGACACCCCACCCCCTCCCCGTGTCCATACGCCCTTCTGACTGCTCCCACGCACGGGGTGCAGCTGAGCAGAGCGTGATCAGCCACTGGTGTGGATCAGGACCAGGGTATTTCTTGGAAGCCAGTGGACCTGGGACACCAGACCTTTGATGTAGCAGCCTAATTTCTTTCTACAGGCACATTACCACATAAACAGAACAGCTCATGCTCTGTCCTGTGTCTTCCTCAGGAAGTCCCTGGGAAACACGATGGTGCTGTCGGATCCGGGTGACTGGGGGCTGCCTGTTGTGCCCAATCTCACACGGCATCTCCAGGCCAGAGCATCACCTGCTTGCCCGCCTTCTCCGCCCTGCTCCCAAGCAATGTATCTGCCCATTCTCGGGACAAAACAGGGACAACAATGAGCGGAGCTGGACAGTTTGGAGCCTCCTGTCCACTGACAGCTGTCTTTTAACAGTTCAGATGCAATGAGTTCAGGTCTGAATCGTGCAACACTGAGGCTTTAGAAACCCCAAACTCAACTGACTGAGGATTTGCAAGAGCTAGACCCTAGTCCCCTCGTTCAAGCTTTAATAACGTAGGGAATTAGTGGTAAAGTATTGGACAATTTAAAAATAATAAAACATTTCTCTAGTGAAGCTTAAAAAAAAATGGCATTTGATTGTGCTTTGATTAAGCACAGAGAAAGGCTGTATATAAAATATCCCTTTGGACATCTTGCTGCTATAACCACCATAATAAAAGTTTGGTTTATGTAACAGCTTGCAATCTATGTAATGCACTTTAGTCTGCAGTGTGGACGTAGAGCTGAGCTGTGCTGTTATTGCCAGGAGCTGTGGTAATCTGTTATTCTAAGGACACAAGGGGTAAATAAGAGCTTTTCTGTAAGCAGGGAGACTTTTCAGTAAGACCTTTAATAGAGCAGTGAGATTTTTTGCCATATATACCTGGGCATCACTGCAAACAGGAAGATTTACTGGTAGCTTCAAGCCAGAAGGTTCATGAGCAATTTATTTCCAAAGCACTGTGCTACTGCATATATTTGTTCTTGGTAAAGGAAAACCATTCAGGGTTTTTTTTCAGGTCTGATACTGTTCTGTCAGCTGCATCTTCAGCTTCTAGTGCAATGTGACATAACTAGCTGCTTAGGATCCAGTGAGTAGAAAGGAGTCATTAAAGTTGAATCCTGAGAAATAATAAAGTCCCAAAGTTGTTCCACAAAATTATGCTGCTGTTTCTTTCACAAGGCTCTGACATACAGAGGTGTAATCCTTCTGGTCTGAACGGGGCTTGCTTTCTTCACCCTGCATCCATCCGGGGGAGAGTAGCGTAAGAGAAGGATGCTCCTCCTGGGTTTTTGCCTTGTGTCTCCAGTGATGAAGTCTTCCTCTCCCAACAGAAGGCACTTACTTTTGACCTTGATGGAAACTACTTGGGTGAGAACAGCCACAAAGGCAAAATATGAGCTTTGCCACCAAGAACAGGGTTCATAGTAAGCGCTTCCGTTGTTTAACTGACACTCCCTGTGGGCTTCAAGCAAGGAGGACTGATCAAGTGGGTTAAACTTTCCTTTGGTCGTAATTTTGCTGAGAAGATCTGGAGGAGGCTGAGGAGAAAGAAGCCATGCTAGTATTGATTTGTCTGGCTTGGATGCGCTGGCATAGCTTGGCTTGAGAGATGCAGGTTTCTCCCGTTCACATTAGCAGGGAAGCTGAGCAGCACTCGCAGCTGTCCTTAGGATGTGCTTAGCTCTGCTAAGGGCCACGTTAGCTTTGTGGGCAACGTCTTTCCAGGAGGTGAATTGTTTATAGCAAGAAAAAAACCCTGAATTTGCAACACTGGCTCCAAAATATCCTTGGGCTTTGCTGACGTTTCAAAATGGGTTCCATGATTGCCAGCTGGGTTTTGTAATCAACCAAGCCAGGGAAGACTCCTGGGAATGTGATTTGGTAAGTGTTCAGCTCTGAATCCAAACGTGTGGATCAAACACATCTTCAAGGTTCTTTGCTTACTGAAGAAAAGTTGAATTTGAATATTCTTGTAAATCACATTATATATGTTAAGCATCTGGGACTGCATCTGTATGAATGCAACAACGTCCTTAGGCTAGTGGCTGATTTTCCTCAGATCTTGAACCTCATGAAGATCTTAAAGGCAAGAAGATCCAGGTCAGATAAGGAGCACAAGAAATAAAATGTAAAACAACATTAGGAATACCATCAGGAGACTGTTCTCCATCCTTCTGCACCAAGGTGGCCAGCCATGCCTGAGCTAGTCCTGAGAGCCTCTTGGCCTTCGCAGGCCATGGGCTTTAAAATTTCACTATTCTTACAGCTTTCCATAATGTCCATCTTGCAACATCTGTTTTAATCTCCTTTCTGCTTGTCCCATCCTCATGAATGGTTTCTTTCCTGCCTTTTCTTTTCTGGTAACTTTTTCCCTAGAAAAGATGGGTATGGTCAGTCTTGAGTCCTTTCCCGTAAAACTTCTGAATGCTGCTTGTTTGCTCTCTGTTGAACAAGTAATCCCCATCTCTCTAGAAGGGAAGTTCCCAGAACTAGAAGGTGAAGGAGAGCAGGATTTATCCAGAGCTCAAACCCAGGACTCTCAGCACCTGAAATAACTGCTGCCTTCCAAGAGAAGCAGCCAGGCAGAGAGGAGAAGACTGAGCTCAGTGGGGAGCGGGGAATAGCACTGCAGTCAAACCCCATTTGTTAGGGACTTCAGAGGAGGGAAAGGGAAGGAGCTGGCAGGGTGTGTAAGAAGGGTTGGGCAGAGGAAGAATTTTGGGGTAAGCCAGGAAGAGGAACAGTGTAAAGAGCAGAGCGAGGACCTGAGGTCAGGGCAAGCATCCCCGATGCAGGACTCTGCGTGCCGGCGGGGGGTACCGCAGCTCAGCGTGTGGCTGAGGTCTCTGAGCGCGTCACCCGTGACTCTGTGATGGAGAGAATTACGTTACTGACCTTGCCAGCAAAACGCCCTCATGGCTGAGCCAGGTCTCTAGAAAGGCTGCCAATCAACATCTCATACTTTGGAAGAAGATGTGTGGCTAGGTTTAACTGATGAGATGTTCTGCCATTACTAAAGGGCCAGGCTGCCTCTGTAGGGTACGGTGTGCGTGTAACAGATTGCTGGCTTTTGATGTATGCCACGTAGTTTGCTGTCTTCCTGACTGACAGAAAGCACAAACACTTTTTAAAGCATTATAAATGCAGGTCAAAAGTTTCATGATTTTCCTAAGACAAAGGACAGTCTGCTGTGTTTAAATAGTGTTACAATTAGTACTTTTTCCCCTGGAAAACTCCATCAAATGTTGGTTTGTAGCTTTTAATAGGTTTCTTTTTGCTTTTTGTTTTTTATTGGGGTTTTTTTTGAGTAAAGTGACTATGTTCTACTTCTCGTTAATTAACCTCTAGACTTCTTTTCATTGCTTAGACAAGACAGTGCATGAAAGGATGCTGATGTTATTAAAAAGCAATGGGAACAAGGATGGGAATGCTGCTAGTGAAGAGAGAATTACACTTTAGTTTACATGGCAGTCTGCCCCGTCCTTCTGCCTGGCTCGTTGCTACAAGATCTTGATTGAGGCTTTGCTGTACTGGGGAAACTTGCAGCATCGCTAAGGCTGGAGAACACGTGCCTCTCTTGTACCGTTTTATAATTCATGGGTGTTAATGTCTTAAACACTGTTCTGAGAGACGTATGCGACGCAGCAGAGAGGCAGAAGTGGCCAGTGTTGTGTGATACGTGGTGTGCTTGTGTCTGCTTGGTGGCAACATGGCTGTGAGTGGAGTAACTGGAAGTTGTAGCCACCACTGATGCTACTGTAGTGCCCAGGGAGTCCAGCAGCAGATTAAGATGACCTTGCATTAGGTGACTTACCAACTTGGAAAAAAGATCTCTTATCCGGGAGACAACACAAACCAAGGCATGATGACAAGCAAGGGAGATAAAGGAAACTACAAAATGATATTGCTCAACGTCTTGGAGCACAGTTGCATTGGAAAGAATACACCGTGGGTGGTCTTGATCTTATAGAGTGCATTTGTAGGCAAAGGGAGGATGGTGTGGCTCACTTGGGTTTGCTTAGAAGGAAAAAAAAAACCTGTGCAGAAGGGGCAGCTTGGAAGAAAGCGTGAGCATAATTATTTGAGAGCCCAGCAAAGGAAGAGAGGCTGGTTTCATGGCCAGCTGGAGGAGGGAACTGATTTCTTGGTGCTAAATGAGTAATAAAAGACAAAGCAGGGTTGTCTGTGAAGCCTTTGAAATGAAGACAAGCAGTTTATGTTTGATCTGACACAATTCAGCAGAGAGCTACTCGGAGAGAAGCACAGAGACGGTCAAAGCGATAGGCTTGGAAAAAGACCTCTGAAACAGCATTTGATACAGATACCTGTAGGAGCGTGACTGGCAGGGGGAGATAAAAGGGCTTCACAGCAGAGAAGCGAGCTGGGGGGAGCTGCGTGGGAAGCCAGGGGAGGCTGCATTTCTCAGGTGTTACGTGGGAGAAAGCTGTGAGATTTAGACCTTAAAGTGAGTTAAGAGAGGTCTAAGCCATATTGCTGGTGGGCTGAAGAGGGGTGAGCTCCAAGGGGAGATGGTTAGCGCTGCCTTGGCCTGTTGAGCTGGAGCTGGCAGGCGAACGTCTGTGAGGTGCTGGAGATTCTTTGTGCCAGTGTGTGATTATGCAGAGAAGAAGACTCCTGTGGCCAAAAGCACTTCAAGCACCTCTGCACCATCTCTCCACTCCACTGCCCTGGGCTGCAGGAAAATAATCGTTTCTCCACTCCTCCTAATTTTGGCTTCCTTCCTTTCCTGTAAGCAATTGAAGAAATGTCAGTAAGTTGTTTTTTTCAGACAAAGAACAAGGAAGAAAAAAAAAGCTGTATACTCTCAGTCCATCTATAAATGCCCCATTCGGCTTCATTTTTATTCACAGAAAAGAAAACTTCCCAAATTTTCCATGATTAGTACTGAAAACATATGCAACTGCATGTTTACTACTGGTCTTGGAAAAATAATTACTTTTATTTTGTTATCATTGGTCACCCATCAGTCCTAAAAGTAGGCAAGCAAATAAGAGTCTTCTGGGTGATATTAATTGCAAGCAAGCAAATTAGATTCCAGTAACTGATTTTCCCATGGCTACCAGAGCTTCTAGGAGAACAGCAGGATAATATCACAGATCTCCCCGTTCTCCCACTTCACAGCATAAACCGATTCACCGCTGGGCTCAGCAAGATGCCGGCGCTACGTGGCTGCGCACGTGCCGTCGGAGCGGCTGCTCCCGGAGAGGGGGCACCGCGTCAGCCCGAGCCCCCGCTCCGCTGCAGCGATGCCGTTTCTGTCTTCCTGCTTGGCAGGGCAGAAAATGATCATTTCTCAACTTGCCAAAACATGAGCATCTGCAGCGATAGATCAGGGCAGGAGAAGTTGTAGAGTACCTACTGATAAGAATTGCTGCGTATTTAATGCAAAGGGTATTTTCAGTGTAGCTGTGTAATTGGGAAATTAAATCGTCTGAATGTTGTCGTACATGCAAATTATGCTGAAGACACCGAGAGGAAAAAGCTTCACCTTGCACGTAGTATATATACTTCGAAGATAATGACATTTCAAATTCATACTCAGCGTCTTGGTGCACAGAGGTGACAATATTTTAAGAATGTGCATTTTGGTTGGAAAGCATGTGGAAAGCAAACAAATGTAGTGCACTGGTTTCCAGGTTTTTTTCCAAACGCTGGCAATACCAGGCAGATCAGGGGAATGCGAACTTGCACGTCAGCTTTACTAGCATTTCTTGTTGTGCATAAAAGTTTTGTGTTAAAAAAGACTATAGGTACCAGAATAAACAGCTATCTGCTAGGTCTGTTAATTTGTTTATTCTTACTTACAGATCATTGCAGTTATCTGTACGTTGTTGTTGTGCAAAGTAAATATTTTGGCTAAAATGTGTTGAAATGCTGTTTTAACTGAGTCATACATTTACAACAAATGAAGCACACAAAACGCATTTTGGAAGCTACACTTAACAGAATTAAAATCATCATGCTGTTCCTTCCTTAAATAAGTTCTATGTGGCAACTCCCCTGTGTAATGAATGGCATGAAAACTCTCTCTACCCCGTATTGCTCTTAGGACATGAGTGTGGAGTTAAACCAGTGCCATCAAGGTGGATGTTTTTATTGACTGGAAAGGAAAGAGAGGAAAAAATATTCCCAGCTCAGTTTGTTCTAACTAGGTGCTTCATACTGCTTAACTCAGCTCTCTGTAGCTGCCAGGAGCTGATGGCATCCGTACGATCTGCCTCGTTACATCGTGCACAGCTTCCACCTTCCCAGGAAGAGACGTACTTTTATTACATTCATTTGGGTAGAGTGATGTCAGCAGGATTACTCATACGCTTAGAGTGAAGTAGATATCCTGCAACAGTCTGAGGCTTTAGATCTTCTCTGAGGATTCTTTGGGCCTTGATGATCGAGCAGTGTTTTGCTGGAGGAGGAAGTCTCATGCAATAAAGTTAAACTGTTAAAGAATCTCTCCCTGCTGTTTGTACATGACATGGTTATAGACTTGGCATTGTAATTTGTGACATAGCTTTTGATTAACCTGTAGAAATCTGCCATCTTGTCTTTTGTAAGTGCTTGCCAAAAATATTTATAAATAAGTCGGGAATTACTTCGAATAGCTTTAGGGTATGGATAAAGCATCTGCTCAGCCAGCATACATAATTATTCACGTCGCAGGTTCTTGTGGTGCGAGACAGGTTCTGAGGTGCTGTCACAACACAGATGCTCAGAGATAATACCTGGGCAGATGGGGACACAGAGCAGGTACTGGCAACCGCAGAAGTAAGGAGCTGGAAAATTCAGTGGGATTTGGCCACCTAAAGACGCTGAGGTTGTTGGGGGGCAGTTTTTGTCGTCTTTGAAAATCTCAGCCAGATCTTCAAAACTGTTCAACTCCTACCCGGCGTGTGGCTCTGCTCCAGTCCCCGTTGGAGGAAAGCACACGGATCACAGCCCTGGACCCGAGCCCACCCAAGCAGCTGGGATGCGAGTGGGGATCCCGAGCCGAGAGCTGAGGGGCTTCACTGAGCAGGAACAAGGATGCTGCCCACCCCACCCAGCTGCTGCCAGTTGAAGCTTTGGCCCCTGAAGCCGATTGCTCAGGGCCCTGTTTTCCCAGGGGAGAGCAATGGGTGCTCTCCTTTTGCAGCAGGTAGCAGGGGGCAAGGCAGAGCCTGGGCAATTAAAGTTGCAGACAAAATGATTCAACCCCGCATCCAAGAAAGGGGGGGAGTGCATCCAGCCCTCACGAAATGAGCCCACTGTTCAAAGCCCATCTCCAGTTCCCATCGGCCATAGAGCAACTGGTGCTGAAGGAGATTCAAAATCTCAGTTAGGGCAGTGCTGCTTGTGAGTCCTGGCTCTCATTATACTACCCTAACGTTATAGTCCTCTCCAACAAGGGTTGTTACCAGGCATCAGACATTGATTATTTTTTTTTTCTTTTTGGTCATTGCTTGGGGCCATCTGACCATCTACTCCACCAAAAACTGACCCATCCCTGTCAGGGTGAAACTCGTTACTGGTGTGCTGGAGGCAGGAGGCTGTGCAAAGGAGAGCTGGTGGGAAGCTGGCCTTCTGCATGGTGCTCCTCAGTGGGAGGGTGGAGCTGGCAGCTCGGGTCGAGTCTGCTGCAGCAAAATGTTCTGCAAGCACCCAAAACTCTGCAATTACAACTCGTGCCTATATGGAATACATGTACGTGAGAAACAACTGTGGAAAAAGTATTCTTTCACAATAGGCAAGTTTTAATATATTCTAGATTTGGTAGAAACAGGCATGGTCTTACATTTAGTGCCACAGGAAAGAATCTAAAAGGATTAAACTATATTTGACATGGAGCAGCATCTTCCTTTCACCCTGCTGTCAATCTGCTGAAAACACCCGGTCTGATGGAAACCGTAAAGATTTTGTCCCTGATGTGCTGCTGTGAGAAAGGATGACCTGGGAGGTGAAGATAAAATGGTAACATGTGCCTTAAAATCTTGACCCCTTGAAGTTAAGAGCAAAACTCATCCAGCTAGAGTGGGCCCAGCCTTTATCTTTGGTCCAACAGCTGACAGGCTGCCCACGATGAACCGTTCTCCTTCGTTACCCTCATCTGCAAAACGGGATTAAAGGTCAGGGTGGAGCGTGCAACATCTTCCAGAAACACGAGGAAGGTAGCTGAGGTAATCGTGCTGCTGCAGGGTGATGGGGCCAGTGCAGGAGAGGCAGCACTGTGGAGCTGGTGTGGGACTGAGCCCTGGAGCTGCAGGGGACCAGGCTAGCACGCAAACTGTGCCATGTAGAGGGACAGAGGATTTTTGTGCTGAGCAGTCGTAAGAGAGCACAGAAACCCTAGATAGCATTTCCAAGTGCTGAAGTATTTGTCAGTGATGACCCCAAACCCATTTCGTGTCCCTTACTGAGGTCAGGGAAGTTGCACTGGCAGTTTTCACCCCGTCAAGGCTGTCACCGCGGAATTTGCTCACCCTGAGGGCCGTGGGCTTGTCCTAAACTCCGGGATTTGGAGTCAGTGCTGTGCGCTCCTCCCAGCCCTGCGCAGCTCTGCTGCCTCTGCCGTCCTCCCGAGGATCGCTTTGATCTGCCCGCAGTCATGTCAACTGCTGAGAGAAATGACCCCTAATAAGAAGAGATTCTGGAGCTGCTTAGCAGGAAATTACTACATGTGATGTTGCTAAGCAATGTCAGGCTGGCCTGACTGCCCGGGATAACACTTCTCTGCTGGAAAAGCTGGGAAAGGGGCGTTGCGTGGCTGCTGCTTTCTGCTCAGAGCAGTGGATTCTGGAATAGGGCAAATAATAATCCTCGTCTCATTGGGACTGGTGTGGCAGTTACTGGAAGGGAGAAGGAGATCTCCCCCGAGAGCAGCAACAGCAGCTGCCAGACGGACAGAACGAGACGGGAGCAGCGGGAGATGCACAAAGGAGGAGTGAATCCTACAAAGGAGAGAGGGATGTACGGAGAGGGGGAACCACCTCCAGGAGACAGGGGCTGTGAGCAAGGTGGCTGTGGGCATCTTTCCAAAGTGAAGTTAAATGGTGACCGGGAGCCGCCAGCCTCATCGCTCAGCACCCAGGGCAGGGGAGCTCCGCTTCCTGTGCCTGTGGAACCAGAGGATGGGCTTTGCTGGTCTTTATAACAAGCTGAACTTTGTTGTGTTGAGGAGCAAAGCTCTCGAGATAACAGCTCTTGGGCTACAACAGGTAGCTCTGGCTGGTGAGGCTCTGAGCCCGGTAATCCAGGGGTTTTCCCCACAATTCCTGTGGTGCTGGAGCAGTAATTTCCCCCAGCTCACGGGGACGCAGGGTAGCGTGAACTCACCCATGGGAAGCGAAGTCTCCCTGTCAATTCGCTTCGACCAGTTTCTCCTGGAAAAAGATTTCTTCGTTCTTCCTCTACTGCTTTGCTCTAGTCCTGTCTGATGTTAAATATTTCCAGAAGCAGCTACAGTTCATTGCTGAATTAATCTATTTGTGCAGAAGGTGTCATATCAACATCCATTACAATTTTGCCCCAGAAGCAATTTTTCATCTCTGCCAATTCTTCATTATTTCCATTTCTTATTTATCTTCTTTTTTTTTTTTTTTTTTAAAAAAAGACACTACATTTACAGTTTCCATTTTAACACAACTTTCAAGATGATTTCCAAAGCTGTGGAGCATATTAATGTGCTGATAGGAAGTGGGGAGCGCAGGTGCTGAGCATGAAGTGCATTTTCACCCCGGACTGGCAGGAGCTGGAGGTGTCGGGGTGTCCCCTCCCACCTGGACCGATGCACCCCTCTCGGGGGAGGGGTCGCTGCGGAGCCCCTAGGGTCCCGTCATGCTGCTGATGGGGACCAGCCAGACATCCGCCTGGCCCAGACTGGGTACCAGTCCGAGACGCAGCGACCACCCAGCGTTTTCCACCTTCAGAACCTCGGAGGACGGGGCTGGCGCTGGAAGGGATTCTGATGCTGAGCCAGCAGCCTGGGGGGAA
>Ga0181612_131030_pt1 | contig 16574 bp, 10 predicted proteins | sample HoacroProtozoa21_FD_119630 | JGI IMG/M metagenome (GOLD analysis project Ga0181612, IMG submission 119630) | Hoatzin crop microbial communities from Cojedes, Venezuel. Combined Assembly of Gp0051906, Gp0051904, Gp0051908
ATGCTCTTTATGATAAGGGTGGTGAAACCCTGGCCCAGGTTGCCCAGAGAGGTGGGAGATGCCCCATCTCTAGGAACATTCCAGGCCAGGTGGGACAGGGCTCTGAGCAGCCTGATCTGGGTGAAGATGTCCCTGCTCATGGCAGGGGGGTTGGACTAGATGGCCTTCAAAGCTCCCTTCCATCCCAAACCATTCCATGATTCTATCTCTCTCCCCACTGCGCAAAGCAGAAACATCTCCAGCAGAAACCACTTGCAAGCCCCCATCCAGGAGGTACTTCCACAAAACAGCCCCAGGGTGACAATTCAGCATCTCTGCAGGATGAAGGCCACAACAGCTAAAGCAAAAGAAGAATATCCTCGTAGAGAAGGTGTATTTTTACACCATCAGCTTCTCCGATCACTTCTAGCCCCCGTCCAAAGTTTGCTGCCGCCGCCGAACTTCTCTTTACCACCTAAAACTAATTTTGTCTTGCGCCCCATGGCAAAGAGCTCCAAGTTGCCTTTTCCAGACATGGTTGTTTCCAGTCTCAGTAGCAGAAAACGTGTTTCCCCACATATGGGCAACCATCTGAAAGCCCTGCTACACCAACACTTAGGCAGAACCAAGCAAATGTTTGGTGACATCTCCCTCTCATCGTCTCGCTGTTTAATGAGCTTTAAAAAAAAAAAAAAAAATCCTGCCTTGGTGTTAGTAAAGACTATTTTGAAAAGCACAAAAATCCTCCAGCGCTCAGCAGCAATGATTGAAGCAAATTCTGTAAAAGTAATGGGAGAAGAGAAAATATAAACTCCAGCATCCCAGCGCTCTTCCAGCAAACAGCCTTGCTGTTAGCAATTAAAGAAACAAAAGCCGCGGGGATGCTGCCATCACCCTGCACATGGTTATTCCCAAACCTCGGCTTCGGATGACGGCAACCAGACCCATGCCGTGCAAAACGCTCCTCCGGAGGTTTGCGACCTCCATCTCCCACGTCACAGCGTTGACAGCTCCCAGTCGTCGGTGGGCGTTGGGATTCTCCGGCAATTCCAGCAAGATCGCGAGCCCCTCCCCGCATCCCGACCTCCTCCGACTTGCTTTTGGGATGCATTTTGGAAGCTTCACCTGTTAGTTCGGGTATAGGAAGTCAACGTGTCCACCCCTGCCCTCCAACATCCTCAGCTCCTCTGGTTGGGGGATGCTGCCCTTGAAAAAAGCCCCTCCTGTATTTCGACAAGCACAGGCTGCCCTCTGCCTCGCTGGAGTGACCGATAACACGACAGAGAATTGCGTTCCCCCTCCCTAGATTGCCAAAGGATGGCTTCAAGACGGGGGAAGAAAGAGCGCAAAGGATTTCATGCTCTAGTTTGGAAATTCAGCAGCATTTTCAGAGTCATTTCTGGAAAACACTGTTATATTTTAATTTTTTTTTTTTAATTTCATCTGTTTCCTTCCTATTGAGTATTGCACGGTTTCTTCCAGAACACAGAACAAAATTAGCAGGAGCTCAGTCACACGCAAAACCAGTTTTTTTTCTCACCAATCCCTCTAAAGGAGGTGAATGACTATGGGAGAAAGGAGCTGAAGACAGAGGGCTGGTCCTCGAAGATCAATTAAGCCCCTCGCATCCCTCATTTTGATGCTGCTCCTCCCTGGGCTCCAGCAGGCAGCTTGATGCATCTCCTGCCCAAAACGCTAAGGAAAGAGCACACGTTATTGCCTGCAAAGAGCGTACGCCAAGACCGACAGCTTGCTGCAGTCTCCAGTGCGAGCAGGGCCACGCTCCATCACCGGCTGGGTGGTAACGAGCAGGTTACCAGCACGTAACAAGCCCTGCCAAAGGAAAACTTGTCCTGCATCACCAAGCCTAGTCTCTGGAAAAAGGAGGACCAACCTGAAAAAAAAAATCACAGAATTTGCTTTGAACGGGTAGGAAGATGGTGGTAGGGGAGGATGGCAATGCAGCACAGAATGGTTTGGCTTCAAAGCAACATTTGAAGGCCATCTAGTCCAAGCCTCCTGCAATGATCAGCGACAGCTTCAACCAGAGCAAGGTGCTCAGAGCCCCGTCCAACCCAACCTTGAATGTTTCCAGGGATTGGGCATCTCCCACCTCTCTGGGCTTGGTGGGCTCAGCTAGGATGAAGCTCAACGAGCTGTGGTGCCACCTCCCCAAGATGCTTCATTACCTCCTCCAGCCCCGCAGCGATCCTGCAACAGCTTTCACCCCTGAGTTATTCAGGACGTCACCTGCTTTACCGTGAAGCCCAGGACGGCCAATGTGCACTGGGATGCTGTTTGACACCATGGGCATCCTTACAGCCCCACCAAGAAATCCTACATTTAGGATCATCAGATGTTAAAGGGCTGTTCTACATATTCCTGCACAGCTTTTCGATCGTTGTTTCTCACCATTTCCAAACCAGGGACCCCCGGGAGCTGGAAGGGGGTGAATATTCAATTTGTTAAACCCGGTGACATTTCCTATTTGTGTTCAAAGTAGGGGGAAAATGGCTTGAGTCGATGAGAAACAGATTTGGGGGGAAGGGAAAAGGGTTCAGCGACAAGAAAAAAAAAAAAAAGAGTTTGCCACCCCTCCACGTTTTGTTTGAATCGAAATGAAATTTCTTCCGTTCACTTCCAAATCTTGTTTAACCTTTCCTCCTTCTAACTGCAAACTGTCATTTCCAAACAAAAAATGAAAAAGCTTCATTGAGAAGATGTCAAAAAAGAAATGTTTTGGCATTTCCAAAATGACACATTTCATTTCAACATTTCAAATGAAACATCTGGACATTAAAAATAAATTAACTCCCCCTAACTGAACATATGCAGTTGCCAAATCCAGCTTAAGCTTATGAATAGTCCAGGCTTTCCCAAATTCAACTTTTGAATTGATTTACACTGGAAGTTCAGTTTAGTTTTGATCCAGACTGTGATGCTCAGACCCTGCGATGCCCTTGTGCATGATCCTCCTCTGTACATTCCCAAAACTTGATCTCCAGCCAACAACTCAAGTCTAGAAATATTTACACCTTAGGAAAATATTCTATGTGAAGAGAATGGGTTACCCTATGACCCAACAACAGCCTCTCAAATTATTTTAACATGTGCTTCGCTCCTAATATACTGCTGTCATTCATGGGGATTAATGGTTGTTATTAATCACTCCGTTTGAAGGCAAGGGAGAAAACCATCTCCCCATGCACAAGACAGAGGGAACATTATTTATTTGCTAGCACTAACATATAATAAAAACAATTTCTCAGTAGATCTGTCCCCGCATACGCAGACGACCATGTCAAGCCATGAGTGATTTGCAAGGCTTTGGAGGCATGACAAAACCAGCCAGCAATGACAACCAAGGGTATTGTCTCACAACCCCTCTTCACATGAGTAATACTCATGTCGATAGGCACATCCATCAACCAAAGGCCTTGGTGAAGGGTTTTGGGGACACCAGAGTGGTCACACCCATGCTTGCCTTCCACTAGGCTGGTGGTGGGACTCAGCAGAGCCCCCCAGGCCAGCTGCAATGCTCACCAGCAACTTGGGTTGTCCAATGTGGCGGAGCTACCTGCAGCCATCATTCTAGAAGGTACCACACTCACTGGTTTCGAGCCAGCTTGGAACAGACAATGGCTAAAGGCAAATTTGCACCATCAGGCTTTAATCTGTCACCATTCTGGTGTGACCTCCCTGGGTGACTGATGGACCAAAGTGCTTTTAAGTCAGTCAGGGCCAAGAGAACCTGTTCCCAAGCACCATCAGCATGGTACCAACTTTTTTCGATGGCAATATATCGGAATATAGGGTCTTCTGCCATTAGCAACATATTATCCTCTTTTTGCTGTGATAGATTGAGGGGGGTGGGGTGTGTTTTTCCTGTTTTTACTTTTTAAAGCTGTAATTTGCTCAGACTGAAATCGCTTAGCACCAAAGACAAAGCTGAGAACAAGACAGACGACATCCACTCTCCTGGATTTTTAAAGGGTCTAACCCAAAATATCCTCGCGCCCTCCATGGAGACCCTGAACGGGGCCACGGGAGGTCTGGAATACCGACTCTCCTCCAGCGCGAGCTCTGCACCGAACTGCACACTAAAGAATAACTTACATGTTTATACGCCTTGCTTGCACAGCACGGTGCTGGTAGGCTGAAGGCTCAAGTTCCATCTTTTGATTCACTCCTTGAGTGAGTTAAACTGTTTATTTGAACTCGAATCCACATGAGGTGCAGAACAGCTCAGGCTTCGGCTCAACGCCAACTGCACTCCCATTGTCCACCATATAAAAGCAGGTATCCCAGCGTGGTCATGGGAGGTACGAAATACAGAAGACAAAATATTGCTTTTATGAGACAGCTGCAGAAAAAAGAACTCATGCAATAGAAAAAAAAAATATACAGATCTCTATTTACCTTTTCTCTCCTGTTGTCCTCTCTCTGGATCCCTTTACCTCTTGTCTTTTTGGAGGTTAGGGACAGAAGAGCAAGCCTCTTCACATTCAGCTTTTTCTCCACTCTCCACATATGTCTATCTAATCCACCTCTTTCTGTAGATTTTTAACTTCTGATTACTGAAGCTCAGCCAACACCCCTTATTAAATAAAGTTGCATCTTCGCCTGCCGAACTATAACTAACAAAATTCAAAAGCAACTTCATGGGAAACACAGAGCTCCTGGGAAGACTCCTAAGGAGGCTGTCCCTTTTCTCTACATTCCTAAACTGCAAACCTTTTGGTATGAAGTCAGATCTGGCCTTTTCTTCAGCAAGAATTCTCCGGCTGAATACCAAGGCAGTGAAGGAAATATTCTTGGGCATGCCAGCACGTGTTAGTACTGGACTGATGCACTAAGGTGGCATCTCCAAGACTTGATGCACATGCACTCTCTTCTAGGCAAGGTGCATTAAAGGTTCCTTGACTCTCTTCTGCAAGAATGAGTCCTGGCCTTGCTGATTGTCACAACTAGTAATTTTGGTAACTATTTTGCTCACATAAATGTTCCCTGGCATTCCAAGTGAGCGGAGTACCCTCTGCATCCTACTGCACGCGGTATTTTCTCCCACCAGTGCCACTTTCGGAAACACCCCATGCATGAGTGATGACTTACCCAAAGAGCTCCAGGCTTTGGGAAAGGCGTTCCTGCATACACATTTTGAGATTTAAGGTATTATATAAATGTACTTTCTTGTAAGTAGGATCTGATGAGCTCTGTTCAAGATTACACCCAGAGAGCGGCAGCCCCCGGAGTATAATAGAGCACAAATGGGCTCTAATAGGGTATTTGGCTGTTACATTAGGATTAATCCGCTCCGTGGCGAAATTGTGGGAGGCTCATGAAAATTCTTTCTTCTCCCCACCGTATCAGTGAAAGGTCTTCAGTAATTTGCATCCAAACAAATGTGCTTTGTGAATAACGGAACCTTGCACGGGAGTATAATTTTATTACCTCATTCGAGCAATTTTAGCCAGATTGTGCTTCCTCTTTGAAGAGCTGTCATTGGTGAGGAGAGATTGTTCGCGACTGCGCAGGCAACAAAAATGGACGTTTTCGACTTCCACGACCCGTGGTTTTTTTTTTGGTCATTTATTTCCAAAATACCTGCTGTTTGCCAGAACAATGCTTCTCCTTTGTCAGAGCCTATAACTGTCACTCATAGCCCGTGCTATCTCAGAAAGTTTCAGCAGAAAACGAGAGGAAAATCTCCCAGGGTAGATATCTGAGGCTTCCCTTTGAGGAGAGGGAGTGGATTAACTGAAAGAAAAATAAACAAGCTCTAAGGTCCCAGCTCACCGCTGGTACGAGTAGGTGTCAACCCCAACACAGAGCCAAAGCCATGTCCATGTCATCTCTCTGAAGGCAGCAGAATTATCGCTGTGGGAAATAGTGGACATTAGGATGTAGGGAAGAGTACTTCAACCACTAGACTGACAAGGGGCAAAACAGTCACTAAAATTAAGGTGGGACAGCCCTAGGACAGTTTGGTGAAGAGGAAAACCAAGAAACGGTTATCCTGGATCAATGTCCCATTGATTTCACAGCTTTCTTCTATGGCTGCCTCCATTTGCCTGTCTCCTCTCACAAGGTGAGCTCTTCAGGATGCTGATTGCATCTTGCTCCTTGCACAGCACCTATCTCACTGAGCCTGGAGCCCTAGCTACTACCAGGACGTACCTCCAGCAAAGACGCTGGCCTCCCATCTTCTGTCTCCTTCCCACCCCAAAATTTAACACCAATTTTCCATAGACTCATAGGTTGGAAAAGACCTTTAAGATCAAATCCAACCATCAACCCAACACCACCATGCCTGCTAAACCATATCCCGAAGTGCCATATCTACACATTCATTGAATGCCTACAGGGATGGGGACTCCACCACCTCCCTGGGCAGCCTATTCCAATGCCTGACCACTCTTTCAGGAAAGAAATTTTTCCTAATATCTGATCTAAACCTCCCCTGACAAAACGTGAGGCCATTGCCTCTCGTCCTGTTGGGATTATATGACCTCTGGTGTTCTCAACGTATTTAGAGGAAATCACAAATGCAGAATATAGGAAATTATGTTTATATAGCACTGACTAAAAGGAGGAAATTCTTGAAAACCTGGAAGTTCAGGGATCACTTCTTCAAAGTGATGGAAGAAGGTCATAGGCTCAAAGATTTATGTTAATGAACTTCAAGGTCATAAGAAGTTGTTAGTATCATCTTGTTTAGCTTGTGTAGCCCAGGCTTACAGCATCAGAGTGATTCCTGTATTAAATTTGTAACTTCTGATTGGCACTGTGGGTTCCTGCCATAGGGATTACTAACAATCACTGTTAGAAATTAGGCATTTCATTTTTAGTTTCACTGTTTAGCTTTGCTTTTTTGCCACAGGATCGTGTTACGGTTTGCTTGCCGTTTGAACAGATTCTTTACTATGAAAAGATTTCTCCATGCAGAGTTCAAGATTATTAATCTCAATTTCTTTGTATGACATTATACAACTCATACTTTTAAAATTTCTTTCCTAATCACGTGTGCATCTTTTCTCAACCTTTTCAATTTTTCCAGTATTCTTTTTGAATTATGAACACCAAGAATAAGCTTCGCTATTGCTGAATATGCAGTGATAAATCACATTGCTATTTCTCACTGATATCCCCACTTCATTAAAACAGAGAAAGACTGATATATGAATCATTCAAAAAGGGTGTAATGTTTAATTGGTTATCCACTGTAACCCTATATGGTTTTCTTAGGGTTATTACTTCCAATATGACAGTCCTACATCTTACATTCTTTGTCCTATGACTATGACCTAGCATTTGACCACATTAAAAGAAAATTACAAATGAACTGAGGCTATTAAGCAGTCCAGGTCACCCTGCAGTTAATTAATCTGTATCATGATTAGTTCCTGATTTCTCTGCTATCTGCAGTGATAAATACTGGATGATTCTGGTTCATAATTAATGTAGCCCTTAAAGCAAGGATACGGTGAAGTTACTATCAAAACAGAACTACAAGATGAAAGGTACTGAAGTGGATCTGATAAAATCTCAGGAACTCTGGAAATAGGAAACCTGGTATATGGGGTCACTGGTAAAAAACAAAATAATTCACATAGAGAAGAATGCCTCTGTGCTACAAAAAGATGGATGTAGTTAAATATTTTTTTTCCTAAGAAAAATTGTCAACTGTGGAAGAAATACCAGCTTTTATTATGTGTTTTCTTTTTGTGAGAACACAAATACAGTAAATGTTTGTTTGTTTGTTTGTTAACTATCTGATGTGGTACTTGGCTGCTTAGAGCTATATGCAGAAAAAACTGCTAATCTTGATATATCCTCAACATGGGTAAGACTTTATCAGACCTGAGGGCCATATCTGAATAATTAAAGATCGCCTTGACATAGAAATCTAATTCGGCTTCCAAATACAGTGTTCATGTTTTAACTACTGGGCATGTCCTTTTAGTGAGGATTTTTGTTCATGCTTGTGCATCTTTTCAGTTAGTGCTGAGAACTATACGTAGGCTAACTTAGGACTTCATGCATGAACTCTTGCAGAGTTTCACCATGTTGTGTATAAAGACTACAGGAATATCCTTTTCAAACTGAATGTAGACATCATTTGTATTCTGCAGATTTATTGGTATGTTGTTCAGTTCAATATCCTCTCTTTCACTTATGATTAAGGTTGTTGCACAGCAGTATCTTTAGGTGAGAACTAAAACTCAGCCCACTGCTTCTTTCCACTACCTGGCTCATAGGAACAGACATTTCTGTGTCTACACTAAGCAAGATGGCATAGATAAGAAGTCTTTATTCTGTCTTGTAAGAGCTGTGTGCTCCAGCCAAAGAGGAGACAGGAAGTACAGCATGAAGTATGATGCTCTAATATGTATCAGACAACTCTTTGCAGACTAGAACTTCATGAAAAAACACCGCATCTCAGGATTTTAAACCTTTGTCTTTAAAATCAGTTCTTATTAACGAGATCGTTTATAGGGGGAAGGATTTGCTTTTGAACAAAACTCAGGGAGGTCAGCTTGACGTATTCTCTTCAACTTCAGGATTTCTCATTTTATGTTCCTTCTTCCAGAATAATGAAGCAGGAGAACTCTGTGAATCTGCAGAGAAGATCTTGATTGGCAGATGTAGCATTTCTTTCACTGCAGGACAATACACGTTCTAAATTTACACTGATATTAGCAACTGAGCAACCACTTGGTAACTGACTATGCAAATTGAATCATTATTTTCACACTAGAGCCCTGTACAGTCTTAAAATTCCTCTCCCAGTGTCTCAGACATTTATTCCCGTTCTTAATAATGCTGCAAAAACCTATTATGGCAATTCCTTATTGTCCCAGGTATCATCCAACTGAATGCAATGACTTTGTACCCAGTATTATTCTGTAAAAGGTGACCAGGTTCAGTGTAAATGTATCAGAGGGAAAGAGTTCAGGGATCTCTGCGTCTATTGACGATTCGATTTGCATCTTCTTTCTTTTTTACTTGACTTGTCTGCTTTGTGCTGCCACCATTTATGGCATAACAAAATACAAGTTTTTTGTGACTTTAACTGTCATTTAGCGTGCATCTCTTCAATAATACATAGATATGTTTCACTGACACTAGAGAAAAATGCTAGCATGAGACCAGTTTTTACAACCTATCACCAGATGGGATTTGTATTCTCCACAGATTGTACTTGCCCCTGTACTGGAGAAGTCAGCTACTGTCAGTTCTTAGGCTATGGAAGGTTGCTCCCAGTTCAAACTTCTGTAGGGAAACACACGTTTAAAGCTCAGATCCTTGTGGTTTGTCCTCATATGCAGAAAGGCTTTGTCAGGTTTCTCTGCCACCTCTGAATAAGGTAGTGCAAGTACTAAAACCAGGTAGCAGTGAAGTCTGCTGTTTCACCCTGGGAATGCTCTTACAGCACCTAGTACCTCTGCCCTACCCTGCACTACAGTATACGATGTAGACATCTCTTAGAACTGTCAATAGCAGTCTTTTTAATCTGAAAAATATCAAATTAATTTTATATGCTGTATGCAGAATACTCTTTGGTTTATATCATAGCTGTAATTAATTACTTTAATGTCTGCCATCTCCTTTTTAAACATAAACGTAGGTCAAGCCACACTGTGAATGAGGGTAGGATATGAGAGAGAGAGTAGGGTGTCACAACCACACATGTGCAGCTATGTCATGGAACCTGGTGTTTGTGCCCCACCAAGGAGCGAGAGAGTGCTAACGAGGAGAATGAAGTCTCCTTAGCCCCACTGTTATCCCATAACCTAAGAACTTCTGCAAAGGACTGTAGGATAACCATGTGCAAGACTGGGATAAAGACATTGATAAACCGGAACAAATTCAACAGAGAGCTGCCGGGATGGTCAGGGCTGAAGCACTTGCCCTGTGAGGAGAGTCTGAGGCAACAGGGCTGGAGAAGAGATGGCTTCAGGGAAACCAACAGCAGCCCTGGTACCTACAGGGAGGTCATCAGGAAGATGGAACCAGGCTCTTTACCAAGGTGCACAGCCAGAGATGGAGAAACAACGGTCATAAACTGAAACAGGAAGTACTGATTGCGTCTAAGGAAAATAGTTTTCATTCTGAGAGTGGCTGAGCGCTGGAGCAGAGGCCTAGAGATGTGCCATCTCCATCTTCAGGGATTTTTGAGAAGAGACTGAATAAAACCGTGAGCAAACTGGTCTCACCTGACAGCTGGCCCTGCTTTGAGCAGTAGGTTGGACTAGGCATCTCCTGAGGTCCCTTCTGACCTGGATGGTTCTGTCATCCTCAGGGCCTCAGTGTACAAATACAGCAAGAGGGCTGCAGATTTTTATATGAAGGAAACAAAATGTTAGAATTCCATTCAACCAAGTAGGGAAAATCCTCAGCCACTTGTACAGTCAATGACCTTTCAGTTTAACACAAATAATTTTTTTGTGATGGGATAACTGAGGTCCAAGGAAATAGCTTTGGGTGTCAGTGTAACACTTATTCCTCATCGTCTCTGTATTTCTGATAAGGAGTTGGCTTTAGTTTTATTTTTCTGAGAAAAAAATCTGTTGAAAGTCGTGAAGGGGATGGGGAGGGAAGCTGAGCTTTATCACAGCCCTGGCATCTAGAGAAATGTAGCAACACTAAGCTGGCAGGTCTTGGCAAAGAACCAGATTAATGTGAGTGCTCTGAAAATTAGAAACACTTTGCATTGTAAATGTTGCGAGATATTCCTGAGGCTACAGAAGAGCTTATTCCTGAATCTAATCACTCTAGGGTCAGTTTTAGCAGTGTTTTATTTATATGGAATGCATAACATGTCCCTCAGATCTGACTTGCTTAACATGACATTTATTAGATTTCCAGTTCTTTACCATCTGGCACAATCTCAGGCAGCCAAAGAGATTTTGCAGCTGCTTTTATAGTAGCATTAAGACTTTATAACATTTGTCCTTTTACTGCAGTGCTGTAAAAGAAGTGCAGATTCAGAATTGCTGGAGTAGTGCGACAAGAGAGAGGAGAGGTCAACTGGTGCACAAAGACAGATACAGAAAATAGAATTTCAGGTAGGACAGTTTTTGTGTAATAGGTTCTTGTATACATCAATGTAAGAAACCATAAAAACAAGAACAGGTGCCATAATTCATAACTATGATCTGCCTTTTGTCCCTGGAATCTGAAGAATCTCTTGGGATGCTCCACTATGTTCAGAAAAGATCTATCAGCAGTTCGTAGCTTGACAAAAGCACAATATGGTAAACTTCACTGATAATTCATGTTAGCTTAGTGAAGCACATATTAAAAGCCAAACATTTTCCCTCTTGATCTTCTTGTAGCTGCACCTACATTACTGTCTTTATGAGAAAACAATATGTATAAATAAAATTATTATATAAAAGCCAATCTGATTTAAGCTTGGGAACTGTTTAAATATAAGTTTGTTTATTTTTAAATATTCACCCTACAAGGTTGTTGAAGAATATTAATCTAGGTTTGGATCCAACTAGAATGCCACACAGTTGTATTTTCTCTGTAAAATAACTAGCTTCTGAGTGACCTCAGTTTATCCCCAGGTGAAAAAATGTGTCAAGAAGAATCGCAATAAGGCAGCAAGTATCCTTTATAGTAGTCTAATGTAAATGCAGAAGAAGAGAATTCATGGGCATTAGCCAGTACGGTTATGCATAATGTGAGACCATTCTAACTTGACAGCATTTCATGCTGATGCTGCTCATTCCCTAGCAGGCAGTGCAACATTGTGGAGCAGACCTCGTGAAAACCATTTCTAAGCACAGAAGGGACAGAAGGTGCCTAGAAGTGGTGAGCGTGGGTTCACCAGGGATAATTGTGCCTTACCAACCTGTGTGTCTTTCCTTGGTGACCGACTCTGTGGAGGAGAGGGCGGAAATGGATGTTGTTTACCTTCTCACAAGGCATGACACAGTCTCCCATCCTCGTAACCAAGCTAGGAAGATATGGACTAGATAGATGGACCACAAGGTGGTTGAAAACTGGCTGGACCATCAGTTTCAAAGGGTTGGGGTGAACAGTTTGAGATCTAACAGGTGGGTTTGAGTGGCAGTCTTAAATGCTTGATGCTGCGGCTAACAATACTTACCATCTTCATCATGAACGTGGATCATGGGTTGAAAGGCATCCTCAGCAAGCTTGTAGATGCCGCTATGGGGGAAAGCTGATGGGCAGAGCTGCCATAAGAGAAGGGTAAGGAGAGATCTAATTGCCATCTACCTCTAGAGGGGTTGGAAAGAGCAACACAAACTCTTCTCAGAGGCACACAGTGAGAGGACAAGAGGCAACAATTGAAAATTGCAGCAAGGGATATTGTGAGTGAATATAAGGAAAAAGGTTTCCACGATGAGAGTGATTAAGCACTTGACCAGGTTCTCCAGGGAAGCAGTGTAATCTTCTTTATAGCTTTTTGGAACTTGGCTGGATGAGGACCAGGGCAACCCAATCTGACTTTGAACTTATTGTTGCTTTGAGCAAGGAGTTGGAGTAGAGACCTCCAAAGGTCCCTGCTAAACAACATTTGACTTTGATTCTATAATTAATTAAGCCCATATTGTTTTATTTGCATCCAAGGGTCCTTAGAGATTTAAAAGGGCAACTGACAGAGAACAAAGTTCAACTATTTGCATAGCTAAACATATCGTATTCTTTTAGGTGTACTTCTGTATCACTATAAAAGGAGTGTATTTAAATACTGCCTGACACATCAAATATAGCAAGTAGGCACATGTTGCTTTATCATGTATGACTGAAATTGGACAGAACGTAACTTCTCGTAAATAATTAACTCTCATTTACTGCTTCAAAGTCCCTGATTTGCATGAGGACATCATGGGGCAACTTCTACTATGAGAGCAAGCGGGCTGTGCTGCCACAAGGCTGAGGAGAATTCTGCGTAGCTGACTATAAAAAGAGAAATTGCAGTAGTACAGACACCACCTAATAGTCTGTGCTTGTCTTCCATGTTGCACTTCTAATACTAAAACAAAAAAAAAAGTATTGCCCAATTTAGGGTTGGAAAACTTAATTGACAGTGTGTCCCTACTGTCTTGTTTTCTGTGGTTCTTGTTTATTCCTTCATAATACTCAGTTTTCTGTAGGGTATCTGGTTAGTTGAAGAGCAAAGAGAATATCTCATCTACAAAGGTGAATTATTCACCGAAGGTATTTTAAGAAATTGTTTTTCGAGCAATTTAGGCTTTGTTTTCTGGCTCGTCTGAATCAAATGCTGTCTTTCCTTATTTCAGTTTGTCTTTCTTTGGTGTTTGGAGAATTTTTCAGAGTTGATTTACCTCAAATCATCAAATCTTCTACTAGGAGAAAACCACCAAAATACAGCATTTCAACTTGGTGAAGCAGCATAACCTGACGTAAATGGAAATAAATGAAAATTATAAAAGTAGGTTCGTATGCCACAAAGATTAACGTTATGTCCAATTTTCAAGTGTCAGAAAGAGCAAATCGTTTATGACAACTCTGGCCTTCCTAGTGTGAGATAACCCTTCTGAAGGGTGGCTACTAGTTTTCTGTGTTTGTAGAGCACACACAATGTCAGGAGTCCAGTCTGGTCAGCTGCCAAGTACTATTATAATATGTTACAGTACTATTATAATAAGTTACAGGAGTGCTTATGGTGATTGTGAAGAAAGAGAGTTTTTTGTTTCATCAAGAGTTGCTGTGAATGCAGAGGCACTTACTGAATTCTAAAGTAGAAAAAGAGTTTGTCGTGATTTGTGAAAGCTTCCTCTGAGAGAAACAGTGACTCAGAGTGTATGAGAACATGGCTCATAGCTTCAGTAATATTGTCACCAAAGCTGTTCCTCTACTGAGGATAAATTATGTAATATAAATATATATCAAATTTTCAGAGCTTGTATTAAGTACATTTGTATGAAAAGCTAAAAATAGATATAGTCCAAGCGAGAGTTGAAAACAAATTTATTAGTACTTCCACAGAGGACAGTATTTTTACGTTGTGGCTAAAAGAGACAGACTTCTTTTGAGTTCTCGTGTTATGCAGACTGAAGGCTTAAACAACAACATTTTCTTATTAGTTCTGTTCTCATCTACATTTTATGAATTGGCAAGTTCACTTGCTACTTCTTTTCTAAAATTAAGCCTTCAACCCTCAGTTCCTTCTTCAGGATCAAGCCCACACAAGTCATTACTGCATTCCAACCTTGGACTGAAAATGCCTCAGGGTAGGCAGCATTTCCCTGAGTGTTGTACAGTTATCCTAGAGAGCAGGGCTCTGATCCAAGACATGTGGATAGCAGCACAACAATAGCTAATTGCTTTCTGGTATTTCGTTGTTAAAGTTTTGCCGTTGTTTTAAAGGAAAGCTGGTTTACACCTTTCGGCAGATTGCATTTTGGCCCCTTCACCAAACCTGGCTGGAAGAGACATTAGTATAAATTGTGAAATACATCATTCTGCATTGTCCCATATTGCAACAAAAGAGAGGTAATTTTTAAAGCATGCTAGGAATGTGTAGTTTGGCACAACCATGTGAGACATTCCCTTTCAGGCCTTTCTTCAGGCAGTGCAAGTTGCTCATGGGTCAAAAAGTTAACCATACACTAATAGAATCCATGTGTCTTTAATGACCAGAGTACATGCTTCTAGTAAAAGCTGGTTCAGCAAAATGTGTTGTGTCTTTCCTGTCTTTTCTTGGCAGTAGTTACAAGAAAGCAGCATTTTTTAATTAAGAAAGCACATTAGTGGAGTTCATAAATGAATCTATGAATAGATTTTCTTGCCAAGTCTATTCTTTAATTCATATTTCAATGGGTTTTCTCCCAGATTTAAAAAGATTTTTCATGGAAGATTTCTTACAGTGATTTGCTGCCAATACATTGCAGCACCAGTAGAGAGCTGACTGACTTGAACAAGATATGATCACCACTTCATAACGCCAGGCACGATTACCCCTGCAAATCTTGCAATTATGATAAAGATTTCAAAGGAAAGAAGGTAATTTGTTTACATGCTGTCCAGAAACATTCAGTCTCTTGTTGTGGAGCAAAACCTGAATCTCAATATGGAAGTCTTTAGAGTTACTACAAGACGACCAATCTGAGTTAACCGGGAAGGAATCAAAGGGGCTATTAATAAAGCAGTGCTGAGAAAAGTGCTACAGGGCACTGTGCTGCAGTATCTATTTACAATATGTTATAAAGGCTGCATTTATTTTAAAATTAACGCCTTTAAAAAGTGGCAAATTTTGTTTGGTAGAAAGCAACCCTCAAATTGAGTTTCCGGGTGATCTGGACCTATCTAAATCTTGTGAAATAACAACAGCCAAGCCTTCTGTTTTTCAGCTCAGCCAAAAAGCAAAGCTTAAACATAAACAGCACAAAAGCTTTGGCACTAAGCAGAATCTGTAATTCAGCACTGAGCCAGCTATTGAATCCCCTATACAATATCTTTGTACTCTGAGTTATTTTTCCTAACACCTACATACCCCATGGGGGCTTGAAACACCGCTGATGCTTGGTGCCCTGTGGACCTATGGCATAGTCTTTTCTACAAAGTGCTTACAGTACCAACAGCCAAGCAACATGGGCTTGTTTTGTCTTTATTCTCTGAGTACAGATGGTGCTCAGTTCTGCTAAGTTAAAATAAATATCAGGACTTAAATATAACAACTACATCCTCCAGACAAGTGATTGCATAAATATGCAGAATTTGCAGCCTTGCTTCCGTATGTAATTCTAACCTCATCTCACGTACATCATCAAGTAATGTTTTCCCCTTATTATCTTTCACTACCAGGCTCATTTCAGACAGCAAAGCCAGCTCCAGGCACATGCCAACTCTATGATAACAAATCATAGAATCATTAAGTTTGGAAAAGACCTCTAAGATCATCAAGTCCAACCATCAATCTAATCATCCATGGCTACCTCTGTAATCTATGACAGAGCTCAAAAAAGCTGTGCTTACCCCTCCAGCTGCTACAAAGGAAAAGGGAGAAGGTGTGTGCGATGAAGATTCAGAGGTTGCCGGCACATAAGCAACAGCTACTGATTTCTACTTTCCCATTCTGTTTAAGGCAGAAAGAGCAAGCCCCGCTCTTCATAGTTTTCCCATGAGTTTTCTAGCCCAGGTCTTCCACTTCGCCTGTTCATCCTGTTACACTAAGGAATAAAAAGGGGAACTGAAATCACTAACTAGACTATTGCTGTTGTGGGTATATATTTGTAAGGCCATACCCTTACTATAGTTAAAAGTTTTGGAATCTTGTAAGTTTAAAATTAACTACAGAAACTAAGAAACGTGATTTTGAATTATGTGTTATTGTTTCATTAGAAGGATGTACCTGTCCAAAGTAGAACCAGAGAGTGATGAATCATAAGAATAGCTAACGAGCTATGAAATGCTGCAGAGATTGCCAAAAGAAATGGGTAACTAGGGGAAAGGTCATTCCGGCACAGGGAGATCACAACCACCGACTCATGGACCACCTATCCCAGTATACCCCAGACTCAAAAGATGAAGAAACTGAGCATGCGTAGTAATTTACAGGCTGGATGAAGAGAATTTAACCAATCATTTAATAG
>Ga0181612_110435_pt1 | contig 16573 bp, 8 predicted proteins | sample HoacroProtozoa21_FD_119630 | JGI IMG/M metagenome (GOLD analysis project Ga0181612, IMG submission 119630) | Hoatzin crop microbial communities from Cojedes, Venezuel. Combined Assembly of Gp0051906, Gp0051904, Gp0051908
ACCACGAGACGCCAGCCGCCAGTCGACCCCCGGCCCGCGGAGGGACCGCCCGGGTGCCCCCCACGCCGGTCCGTGGGCAGTCAACACGTTCTCGAAGCTTCAAAGGGCGCTGCCAGCCCGCCCTCGCTCTTGCAGCGCTTTTTCCCTCGTCAGAACGGAGGAGATAGCAGGAAGCCACCAAAGACACCGGGATGTGTTCTGCCTCCCTCTCAAAATATCCCGTGCCCGTATTGCAGGGGAGCCGACTCTCTGCCCCAGCCCACGGGGACTGTGTCCCCACTCCTGCCCCAGCGCCCCGGCCGTCGCTGTGCCGTGACCCGAGTGGCTTCTGACACAGCTTGCTAAATGCAAAGGCCGCGATGTGCTCCGCTTTCTCGACCTCTCCACCTCTAACATCCCTCAGATGAACTTCTCCCCGTCTTTGGCATTAGAGAAATGTAGACACCTTTCCTCAGATCCGGTTCTTAAACTGTGGCTTCTCCGAATTCTTTTTCCCCTCCCGAAAAAGATCCGAGCTCTCTCTCGCACTGGTTGTGCTGGCCGGTTCCCAGCCCGCAGCTCGCCTGATGCTCCTGCAGAGCAGGGCGAGCTGTCACCCACGCTGCTTGTGCTAACCCCGCCTCCCTAAATCGCGTGGGACAGTTTTATCTGCTATCCTAAAGAGGTGTCATTTTTTTCATAAATTCCAAACGCTTTTGTCGTCCTTTGGTTTGCAAGTTCGCAAGCTTTACATTCGAAGGTTGGAAATAAACCCCTTCAGAAAGCTGAGGTGCATGCCCTTTCTACACAGTTACTGCTAGGCAGTGCCAAACGCAGGATATTGCCTAGAGTGCATCGATGGGTTTTTATTTTAAAAATAAAAGTTAAAAACGCAATCGCGCAAATGGGTTTTGTTTTAAAAAAAAAGTTCAAAACGCAATCGCGGCATTACGAAATTCACCCGTGCCTGCGAAAACGGGCAACTTGTCGGGTTTCCCGGTGGGGAAAAAAAGCAATAGGTGGTTCGGCTAGGTAAGAACGTGTTTTTCCTTCCTTTTCCCGCTCTTGTTCTGTTTGTCTTTCCGTGGGTGATGAATACAGATGTGCGACGAACCTCGGCGCAGACGCCTGGGCCAGCCCGGCGAGGAGAGCCCGGTGCAAGCGGGAGCCCCGCAGCTCGGAGCCGCCGTCGGGGTTCGCCCCCCCGAGCAGCGGGGTGCAGGAGGGGGCCGGAGGGCCTCTGCCGAGGCAGCCCCTGCCCCTGCCGGGCGCTGGAAAGCGGTTTCGACGGCTGCGGGGAGTTTTCTGACGGTTGCGATGATCTGGGAGAGTTGTTTGACCTCTACTCTCGCTTTTTGGTCGGTCTCGAATTAGGGTCAAGCGGCAGCAGGAGTCTCAAGGGTGCCCTTGCTCTGGGGGGAAAAAAAATGTTATCAGGGCTGATGCAAGGGTGGTATAACGAAGCGGACACGGCGAAGGGGACCTGGTGGGTGCACTTCACAGCTCAGGTTCCCCCAGACTGTAGCTCCCGGGAAGGTGCAGGCGACGAATTGACGGCTTGGGTCACACGACGGACCCCTTGCTTCTGACCTGACTTTATGACAAGAGTTAAAAAAATCAATATCCTCTGAGTCCTTGAGTGGCTAATAACGTGTGGAGACACATGTAAGCGGCAGTATCCTAATTTCTGAGGGTGAAGTGATACTGTTCGTGTGTGCCTGTTTTTTCATAACTGATGATCTGTATCGGGACCTCCCTTTGGTTGCTACTTCTAACATTTCCAGTGTCGATACACCCTTACTTGATTACCTCCAGGAGATTAATCAATACCGACAGAGGCAAATCCAGCTTTTTCCAATTCCCTGGCAGTGGAAGCTTGATCAGATGCAGCAGCTATATACTAAGGTCCTTTTCTTTAGTTCTTTAACATAAAACTAAAATTCATTTAAAGAAACTGCCCTTCCACTTCACTGCAGCCTCAGATGTCTCCGTGGTGAAAGATAATTATGTAAGAAGGCGATATTCGGCAATTAATCTAATTTTCACCCCATTTATCAAACAATTTTCTGTCTTACTCTCCTCTCTGTTTTATCAGTCTGGAGGTACAGAGGCAACTGAAAGAAAAGATGAACCTAAAACCCGGAGAGAGTTATTTTATAATAAAACCAACAGAAAGAGACCTTTTGCCCGCCGTAGTTTCAGTGCGCAACCCGATTTTATAACTTGCTGTCGACGAACTCCAAAGCCAGTATTGTTAGGAGTTAAGTGTTGCCATCGGTGCATGCCTGAAACACCCGGGCACCTGGAGAAAGTGAATAACCACCCCGAAATACTCGTCCCCCATCAAAATATAACTGCTCGTATTGAGCTCATTGGCCAAAAATATTAACCAAACTGTTGCTACTGAGTGTAACACGGGCAGTGGCAAGGTGGATTTCTTTGAAGAAAATAAAGTTCAGGATGTGTCAGGATTCCCAGCTGAGCAGCCCATGCTGGTCGCACTGAAAACTGCTGACATTTCTTGTAGAGACTAAAACCATTTCATTTGCGATTATAAATCGTTCCTTACTGCTTCAGGAGATTTCAATTAGCTACCAAACGGCAGGAGATTAGTGCTGGTAACCTATTGATTGGACACTTTAAGAAACAAAACAAACAGCAGCAAAACTAAATAAAAAACCCTCTGTAGGAGCTGACAAACAGTTTGAGAAGAAAAAAAAAAAAAAAAACAGAACAAAACAAAAGCCAAACCAAAACCCAAACAGTGCTAGAACTGGTAAGTCGCTGGAAATGAGACTTAAAAACATGCTCTTCAGGTTTGACATGACGGAAAGAGACAATGCAGCTGGGTGACAAGTGGGTGGAAGACACGATGTGTTTCCATATTGCAGGGATTCTTTATTAAACACTCATATAGAGTGCTGCATTTTTTTTTTTTTTTTTTTTTTTCATCAGAAGAATAGCTAGAAGCCCTACCTGTGCTGGGAGATCTCTTGTGTTACACATGACACATATGTCATGACAGGCTGCCCCAGACTGCGTCATAGAATGATTAGAAAAGAAAGATATGTTTGAGACCTGGCCCCTGAAACTTCCGGCAGAAAGACTGTAATCAAACAGAACCTTTCTCAACAGGAAAATATATTTGAAAAGCAATTGAATACATACATAAACGCATTGCTCATGAAACAGCGCAATACAAAGGTTTAAAAAAGCTGGTCCCTCTCTCTCTCTTCTACCTCTTTGTAAATGCCCCACATGGCTGATCCTAAACACAGCAGCTCCAGGAAACTTGATTTTCATCTCACCTGTGATGTTGTAAAATTCCTTGGGATTAGGATGATCAATCTCACTGCTGCATGTGGCAGCTTTTCTTCTTCAAGAGCATGCCGAGAATCAGAAGATCAAATTATTTCTGCTGGAGACTAAGCACTCTCACTTGTCTGCTCCGGTGGCAGGTTTTGCAAAACTCCCCCGGGACTGGTTTCCCGCTGGAGGCTCCTGATCCCGAGGCTGAACTTGCCACCGTTTTGTTTTGCTTTGCTGTTCTCTAATCACTGTGCACATAGATAACTTTGTGGACCAGCACAAGGACTCTATGTCAGTCCTTCTTGTCAGCTCCCCTGATTTTTGGACTTCTGCTTCTAACCAGGCTGGTGCTCAGCTCCAGAAGGTGAGGGAAGGTGCGGTACAGACTATGCATCTACATTTGCCTTGACACTGATGTTGAACACACCTTTACATTCGTGAGATGTGATTGCTGATCAGTTCATCTGTAACTTTAAAGTAAAGATCATGCTTAAATTGCTTAAAAGAAAAAGCTGGAAACTGCTACTAAAAATGAAGGCCAGCAAACAACACAGGAATATTTATCCTGTGTCCCATTCGGTGTTCCAGTACCTGGGAAGTGCTCTGCCCCTAAAAGCCAGAAGCCTTTTATTTCAGAGAAGAATGTAATTCCAGAGAAGACAGTGTGTTCTGGAATGGGAAACAGTGATTGCAAGATAATCAGTGCAGAGAGGGGAGAATCATCCCTGCCTCTATTCTGCTCTCAGCAAATCAATTACATTGGGACTGGTCTTTGTACAAAATCCAACAGAGACCAGAAAACATTGCCAGACATTCTAAGAAAAATGAAATGTGAAGGAATGTCCAGTGTGAAACAGCACAATATTCCCAGCTGTATCATAAAAATCAAGTTCTTTTGCACAAAAAAATACCGAGAACATACAAGCAGAGAAAGTCTGCAAGATCAGAAAATCTGCAGTAACCTAAAAGGTATAAAGCAGGAGAGGCAGGCGCAGACTTGCCTGAAGATGGCTCTAAAGAGGGCTGAAGCACGTCAGCGGGTGACAAATTTTCAAGTAAAGTTTTGTGCCCAGCTGTGAGCCTTTTTGGACCTAGAGGACAAGGGAGGCTTCTTTCACAAGCAGGTGTGTGGTCAGGGGGTCAGGAGCCATATCTGGAGTCAGCAATCCAATATACCAGATACAAATCACAAGTCTACCAGGACAATGGGTGTTGTGCCAGACCAGAATCGATGGGTGGGTTTGAGGACAAAGGCAGTGGCAGAGCTTTGTGTAAAGACATCATTGTACAGACCCACATCTGGATTTAGGTTCTCCACAGTGTACTGCAGTCTTATGTATCCTTTGGGACAGTGAGGTCTGAGTTGGTCTGGCTGGAGCAGAAGCCACCCTAGTTTGCTCAAAGTTTTTTCTTTAGTTGTTTGTGAATCATTCAGAAAGAAATAACACCTTGTTAATCAACATATACTTTCCCACAGTTTTGATTTTTTCATTACTTTCAACTCAGATTTACAGAGCTCAGAAGTATGACCTTTATAAACAATGCACCCATACAAGAGGATTGTTGGGAAAGTTCTTCTTCAAGGTATTCTGCTATCTTGGATTTAAATTATTGAACCAGCGTGACTCTTCTCAAGTAGGGATGGCATCCTAGCAATTGATGAAGATCAGCACTTGATTGAATCTGGATCAGCTTTCATCGTGGCTCTTCTCCCTAGACCTGCCAGATCCAGCTCTCCATTTCTTTCCACAGCCAACTATGGGACAGCTACAAGAACCTCTGTTCAGCCTGTAGATTTTCTCTAGGAACACTTCAAATTTTTATTTGTGACCACTAGTGAGAAAACCAAAGCTACGCACACAGCCAACACAACTGGAAAGACTGGTGTGAACTCTAGTTCTTTCTAAGCATCATAAATGGAATACTTTACTGAAAAACAATCTCTATATGTAATTGTTCTGTTCTTCCAGTATTCAAATCAGAAAGGAGATTTGGCTACCAGTTAACCACAATGTTCTCCGAGTTCCAGACCTCTAAGAGATATATATCAATATACATGTCAAAAATATACTCACTATGCAATGTATACTTCCTTAAGTTACTCCTGACAACATAAACAAAGCTTATTTCTCATTTTTGTAAGTGAAAATTTTAGATCTATTTTGCAAATAAATAGCTGGGACCCATAGACAAATGTATTTTATTCTTTCCTTAAGTTTGCAATGTCTACCGAATCTTTCCCTGTCTGCTACTGAGTTGGAGTGAATCCTTTGTGCGAACAGATAAAGATCTGAACGTCTCCATGTTCCTTCATGCAGACTAAGATCTGTAATATCTTTACACTTATTCCTAGTTATTAGCTGAGTATATAACTGGTGCTCATATGTTTTCAGATGTATCTGTATGTGTCTTAGCACATAAAAGAACACTAAAAAATGCTAAATGGTTAAAAAAGTTATATTTATAGCAGTCTCTAACATTTTGCACGTGTAGGATTGCTTGACAACTTCTCTGACGCATACAGTGACATAACTATCTTCCTGCCTTTTTGTACAACACCAGGGAACCAGTCTGGAGCTGTTATGGTATATTACTGTGTAATTTCAATGTTTACTTAGAGAGTCACTAATGTGAAATTATAGATGCAAAGAACTCTAATTACTCTGTAGGAAATGTTCTGTGGTAAGACGTGCATGTGTTTTTAAAAGAGCCTGTAATTTGTGGATTTGTAACTAAATATCTGCATTTGATTTCCATTATTAGATAATTACTTCACATATGTGTCTGCCTCCCCAGACTCCTAAACCTGACTTTTTAACGGGTAAGGAGCACAGCACTAGTTTATATATCCTTGTGTCAACAAGCTTTTAGTAACCGTGTGGTAAAACTTATTAAATTAGGATCCAGGCAAAACAGATGAAAAGGTAGCAGCTAAATTAAAAAAAGAAGTATGCTTAGCATACTGAACTTAATGATTGCATCATGAAATCTGTGAAAAAGTACCTGGAAAATAAAGTCATATTAAGGGGGTCACAGACATAAAAACATAGCAAACAGTAACGGTTTCTTAAGGTTTCCATGGTGTTATTTTGCTAGATGAATTTCATCCTAAAAGAATACTGCTTTTCTTGAAAAGGAGATTTCTGATTTAGAAACGCAAAATAGTTTGAAAAGAAGTATTAAGACTAGCAACTTTGTCATTAAGACAAATCCCACCTTTAATGAAGTCTCCCAATAATAGAAATGCGATCTCTCAGTTATTTGCATGTGTCAAGAGAGACAGAGAATCTGTGACCATTGCTCTCAGAAATAGCAGATGGCAGACACAGTTAGTACATCAGTCCCCTTTGTCATGTCATTGGACTCTGGTCTGAATCAATGGCAAAATGTCCCTAATATGTCTACTTGTCCCTTTATTGTGTGATCTTTTGCCCTAGATCAGATGCCAGGAGCAAGGGTTTCTCATGTATTCTGCTGAATTCACTGACTGCATATTATCGAAGGGGCTACTAAGGACGGTGTCACTAATAGCAGGGGACTGCACTTGATGAACTGAAAGCGCCTTCCACTGTAAGCCTGGCTGGGGATTACTGTAAGCAACACCAAGAAACATTGTAAGTATTCTGGGGAGAGGCTCTGGGAACTTCTCAAGGGCATGGATTTTTAAATATATGACTTTTTGCTCTGAAGTTATGTTTTGGTGAAGTGCTATTGTCCAACTTGATTAGATTACTCTAACCTGCACAGATCTGCTTGGAAGCTGAGGAACACATCTAGCAAACCCATGATACTGAAGTAAGTCCAGTGGCTTGGAAAGAGTCTCTTTTGATCTGATCTTTTCTGAAAGGGAATCTGGGTGCTCCTCTCAATAAAAATGGCAAGAAAACCATAGCTTAATTTACTGGAGGCAAGACCTGAAATGTGTCATACCTCAGGCTCTTAGAAATGGCTAATGAAAATGAGAAGCTCTTGCATTTAGTGAAAGGCTACGTGCACGAATTTTCTACTGCTGTTTATGCTTTCTGCTACTAGCCCCAGAGGAATATACTGTTTATATTCTCAGATTGTTTTATATACTCAGACTATTCCAAGGTCTTTTTTAAGAACGTGCAAAAAACTACAATGAAATGTCAGATTCACACATTGAACATAACACTCTCCCAGTATGAATGAAATAAAGGAGCAGGGACTTATCTTCAGTAGACTTTGTAGGTCAGGCCCTTTTCCAGTGTCAGACAGCATCAACTTTGCAAAAATTAAAATTAACAGAATAATATATAGGTCTGTGAAATAGAGTTGGGTCTCATTCCTAAATAGAATATATATGGCTTCTGGCTGTGTTTGAGAGCATGTACATTCCAGTTCAGTTTTTAATAAAATTAATACTTGCACCTGGCACCACCCTTTTCTAGTGTTGGTGGAAGAGATCTATAATTGCAATTACTCTCCTCCTGGGTGATTTAGTTCAACTCCCTGCATCATGCAAGATATTCCCCTACATTATTTCTACTGCTTATCTAATCTATTATTGAATAGTTCTGGTGATGGTGCCTCAATTACCTCCATTACCTCTCTCCCAATGCTTAACTGCTCTGACTGATACGATTCCCTCTCGCCCTGCAACGAACAGCTTGGATCGTAGGATGTGTATTATTAGACTATATTCCTTGGTTTGATTCCTTGCACATTGTTTGAAATCCCCAGTTTTTAGAGGTTTACAGTGTCATCAGGACTCATTGTGTAATCTCTTCCATCCTCAGGCTTACGAAGTGGGATCCTGTCCAATCCTTCTAACCATTGACGTGGCTTTTCCTTACCTCTCCTGAAGTCTTTATTGGGTGTGTTCTGCTTTGTTTTCTTCCCAAATGCCTAGACCAGGAATTCTCACAGCACAGTGAAGTGGTACTTTAGCTGGTGTTTAGCTGGTGATGTACAACCAAAGGTTAAAAAAGCTTGCTGTATCCCCTTTTCTTCATATTTCGGTGGCACAATACACTGCAATACAACGACAATTTTCTGTATGATTTTTGTTCAGGGTCAGTGTTTTAATATGTTGTTTAGTTTTATTTACAAATGAATCCTTTTATCTACACACCTATCTGCCTATCTGTCTGTCTGTCAATATATCTATCTTACTTCCACTTCCACTATGCAATCTAACCACAGCATATCGATAACACCACGTATTTTGCTCACAGAAGCAGATATACGGCTCCTATCCTTATTTTCAAGTAAGCATCACCTCTCTCAAGAGCATTTGCCAGTGACCCCACTGCCCTAAACATTATGTCCAAGGGAAAATGGTAAAGAAGAAATATAATTTAGTACGTATTTAGCATAGCAAAATGGGACTCATCTGAGATATGTTCTTAAGGGGTAACAAATACAAGTGCATCACACATCAGCAATGATGCTAATGGTGGGGTTAGCAATCCTCTGCTGAGTAAAGATGAAGTAACTTGAAATCTGCTCCAGCTTTCTCACAGTGTGTGTGGTGGAGAACAGAGTCCAGCTAGGGAGAGCCTGGATGTCACCAAATACAGATAAGCAAAACAGAAGCACCTTATATTAGTGAAGATTTCTGTGGTTACATGTGAACAGATGGGAATGACTGGAAAAGTAGCATGATTCTTTAGGGCAGAAGGTGGAAGATAGATGTGAGGGGAACATGTGTACCATGTGGGTTGTCTAATCTCTAGGAAAGGTGTAGTGTGGACTCAGATTTATGCCAATTTCCTTTCATAAGTGTTGTGGGAGAAATGGGCTATCAAATATAAAGTGCATAACCTGTTCACCACTCCAGTAGGTTTTCAGAGCTAGTGCTGGTGTCCTCCCTCCACTGTTGCTTCTGACCAACAGATCTAACTGTCCCTGGCAGAACCCGAGAGCACTTTGCCAGTTGAAAGGTCTAACTTGGCCCTAAATAATGTATCTTGCCTTGCTAGGCATTACCTAATGTATAGCAGTACTGGGTGGTATTGACCCAGGGATGAAAAAAATGAAAAGGGGACAATGAAAGGACAGGGATAACTAATCAAGCTGCTTGGGGTTATGTGGTTAAACTGTGATGAGGTTAGGATCAAACCCCAGGCCTACAGGAATTTGCTATCCCCACAGGTTAAAGGCAATCTCAATGTCTATCATCACCAGAATCTCAAAGTTCATGTTTTCTTTTTACCATTTGCCCTTAGACAGGAATACTGGCTGTAGATCTGGTAAGATTTTTTTCAGCAAAATATTTCTTTAACTGTAAATGCTGATTCATCCAAAACCCATCATGGAAGAGGGAGTATTTGGCTGAAATACTTGGCTCTTTGGCATTCTGGAAACACTGTAAAATCATCAGAGTTTTTAGATGCAACATTTTCAAAACAACAAGTGCTTTGTGATTTGAAATAGTGTTGTGTTTTTTTTTTCCTAAAAGAGGAAAAAAAATTACAGATCAACTGAAAAAATTTTCAAATATCTGAAATAGAAATGAAGTATTGACAAAATAGAGAAGCTGATTTTCAAATATTTGTGGGGTTTTTTCCATTTTTGAAAGCTTTATTTGAAATAGGAACATTTTAAAAGCCAGATTATTCAAGGGACTGGAAAATTATTTTATTAACAAATTGAAAAAATCAATAAGGATTAGAGAGGAGAAAAATTCAGATCCTTTTGAGCAATTTTCATTAATTTTAGCATTCAAAGTTGTGTTTCGTTATTGCATTTAAGGCTGGCTTCTTGTCATGTTAGAGGCCAACCCAACTCAAAGTCATGCTTTGGGCTCTGAAGGCACCTGGATAGCTGCAAAATCCAGACTCCCCAGGCCCATTCTATTGCACAAGTCAATGCATGCAGATTGTTCAAGCAGTATTTCCAATGACAATATGGTGAAATCAGTATTATTTAAATTACATTTTGGAAGAACCCCATGGACTAGTTCACAAGCAAAAAGTTGAGGAGGAGTGCATGCAACTCTACGTGTGCAAGTGTAACAAACGGAGTCTGACACAACCAGCAAGAATCAGCTTTGAATAGCCCAGCTTTGTGCACTCGGACAGACTTCCACAACCACTCTCTGGGGCATGAAATAAAAGTCCAAAGTGTGACTGCAACTTTGCCAACAATGGGCATGTTTCACCATACTCTCTATCATTCCCTGAAAAGAGTGAGAAATCATGCCCTTTCCCCATGACTTATGCAACCCCATGGAAGAAGTAACACACACTTACAATTTTTGTAAGCAGTTGAGGTAACACAAACTCTTGAGAACTTGTAATACAGAATATGAACCAAGCAGATGTCACACTCTTGGGAAGGAGAGTGGAGCCTGTTTCAAAATGTTTTGGAATCTATAAATACCAGATTGAGTACCATCTAAATTCAATTTGTAGATCCTGGGAAGACAACATGTTGTTGTTGGAAACCAGATTCCTTTCATAACTAAGGGCTCAATTCTGCAAGCGCTCCAGGTGGAAAAATCCTCTCGGAGTCATTCTGAGAAAAATCTTCCAGAATCAGGACCTCACTTGCCTGTAAAGCAAAATAAGAAGTACCAATGACATAAAAAGTTACTATATCAACAATAAAGCAGTGATTACACTAGGAACCAAGGAAATACTTGAGCCCTGAAAAAGCAGTCAGAAACTCACATTGTTGATTGGTTCTGTAAGTATGGAAAGAGAACCCAAAGTAGGGGAAGGGAAAAGTGCAGTTATAGCATTTGGAGAATAAGGATTCAGTGAATGTTATCAGTCTGCAGAATTATCAGTGACCTTGTTTCTTGTTGGATTAAAACGTGTTTAACTTGCATCGTCATCTCTATATTGGATATTACTAGTGGTGAGATTCTGGTTTTAATTGAACGTGGTCAAAAATAAACTACCGTCAGAACAAGCAAGTGTGGAGCAGGTCAAGTTGTCTGAAAATGCATGAAGTCCTCTGCGTAGTGGATGACCACTTAGGATCAGGCGCAAGAACATAAAGCTGTGATAACTTTAGTTAAGCCAATGTGTCTTGTCCTGAGTTATGGCAGAGGATTTGCACCAAAGTCTAGAGTTGCAGAGGATTCTATCTTCTTTTCTTCAGGCTTGCTGAACAAACTACAGACCTATGAACTAGGACCTGGGTAAAATGATTCATCTTTACTGATGGCTTAGAAAATTTATGACAATAGTTGTAGATAATTTGGTGTCTGTAATATAATCTAATTTACTAATGAACTCCTGATTTAACGTCTCTTGTGATTTGATATGCCTGTTTGTATATTTTCAAGATTTCTTCCAAATGAAGGGGCACTACAAAAAATTCAGACAGTTGTTCATACTTATCTACTTGTTTTACAGGCAGACAATTGATATAACCAGGCCCTAGACCCAGAGACAATTTTTGCTGTGGAAAAAAGACCTTAAAGGTAATTTCCTTGACCGTTTGGGGACTTTCTGGTGAAAGAAGATGTTGTGGTCTGACTTTGTCCTTCAGTATGCTCCACCTCTTTGAAGTCTGAACTCAATAGAAAAACAGTTAGTCTTGAGGCTTCTCTGAGTAACACTGCTGGAGACCTGGTCCTTGGTCACTTCTTGACTTGTCAGTGAGAACATAAGGTTGACTAAATTGACTAACACAGGTCCAGTTCTGCACGGGACTTATCTATGTCCAAAAACCTAGTTCTGTGAAAATTATACACTTTCTAAGATTCCTAACTGAACCTTGCACTTGTCCAGTTTATTCATAAATCAACCAAGGAATACAGATATGCATTTCTGCAATTCATTCTTAGAACAGTACTCAGTAAGTACTTACAGAGAAGAAACCCCTGTTGAGCTAGTTAATCATTATTTTGAGAGCAAAGGAAAAAAGAGACCTAAACTATAATTACAACCTTGGTGATAATGTATGTAGGAATCTTTCTTAATCCAGGCTAATCTTGTTCCATGTTCTTACCTACTATAAAATTCTGAACGATTTTTGACAAGATCCAAAGTTTTGTCAGTTGTTAAGAATTAATTGAAAAAATTACCAGAGCACAGCAGCCATTTCAAAGGGACTGACCCAGAACCAATTAGAATTTTGTAACAATTGACCATTCACCACAAAACAGTTATCATGAGCTTTGGCCTCTGAAGTGTGGTGTTGGGGGTGGGGGAGAATCAGATTAAAGAAACTTTAATTTTTTTACCCCGTTAACTAAAATATCTTTAGTAGCAGCTTTCTCAACACAACTATCAATCAGCCTATCTGGGTTTTAAAGGCTATGCTCAGCTTGCAGGAACAGCAGTACAGAGTATAATGGATGATTATCCCCTGGCTTTAGATGATACACAATATAGGTTACTATCTTGAAAAAACAGGTCAGACATAGGAACATTCTTTATCAAATTGCTGTTGACAGCCCAAACAAGAGGTTGAAGAATACCACAAAAAGGTTCTTTCATCTAAAGACAACAGAGTTTATAATTGGTCTTTCTTTCCTCCTTCATCCTCTTCTTCTCAGCAGAAAAAAGAAAATTCCTAGTGCAGTTTCTTGAACATGGTCAGCACGAGGGTAGGCTGGTGTACACTGAGAAATAGATTCAGCGTTCAGTCTTTCCTCTTAGTGTTCAAACTACTGAGGTGGGGACGAAAAGCCAACAGCAGTCTTAAATAGTAAAAAGGAATGAAAGTAAGGTAGAACTTTGTGCTGGATTTTCGATATTTTGGGACGGCAAATATGTAGTTGCTTCGAAAGAGGAAAGAAAAGTCAAAGGCATAAATATTTACCAGATAATTCTCTAATATCTGCAATGTTCTGTCTCTTACCTTCAGTCCAAAACAAATATATGTAGCAGTCACATAACTACATAGAACTGTATGTATTATCACATCATATATTTCAATATATACTGCTTATATGTGTTCATATAGGTATAAAACATAATGATATTAGATAGATTGAAAAGGATGCTAAAGACAGGTTTTCTGTGATGAAGACATTAGGATCACTGTGTTCACGATGAAAAAGAGTACTCTGTCAGTTCAATTTTCTGCCTGTTTCAGGCTGTTATGTTTCACACAGTTACCTCTCATTTAAGGTGTCTTGGGCTGGTTAAGGTGTATTTCCAGGAGATGCTTGCAAACTTAATTTGAAAATACCAGAGCTGGAATATTTGTTATCTTCTTGGGTGGTTTCCTCTACCAGTCAATCCTCATGAAGAGTAGCTAAAAAAAAAATTGAGATCAGAGCAATTAAATCACTGTCTCACAAACACTCATGCTTTTGCTTACCCTGACACATGAGAGTAGCTCCACTGAACTCAAAATAAAGATAAATCAATAGAACTGCTAATGTGTATCAAGTTAAATATATGAATAAGTGGTTTTAGATGTGCAGCCTGAAAATGGCTTGGAAAAAGTCTACAAGAAGATTTTTACAGATTTTATAAATGAACTTCCTCCTGAAGAAGATTCATCCAGCAGATTCATAACATGCACAAACTGATCCTACCATTATCCTACAAAAATACTCTACTCTGTTCATGTTTCTTTAGCTCTGGTTTGCTGTTCTCACTGACAATAGCAGTAAAAAGCCAGAAACTGCACAAGATAAAGCTTCTTATGGATCCTCTATGCATGCTAACTGAAAGAAGAAGCAACCATATTTGCCAAATGCCTGCAAGAAATTGGTTATACATCTAAATAATCTTAAACTACCTCTCCAGGGACTGAGAGGTAGTAGACATCTAATAATAACACTTGTTTCAAGATGTTGAGAAGAGAAATAGCTGTTGTGTGCTTCTTAGTGAAGTGTAAAGGCCTTTGTTGACAGGGGCTTCTGTAGGGAAGTTTCCTAGGTAGGAAGCATAAGGACTGTACAGCCCTGATATTTTTAAGAGGTAAACAAAACTAGGTGCTGGATGAGAAGAAGTTTGCTGATGCAAGGCCTCACTGAGAATGAGTTATAGTCTGAAGTCTTTCCATCTCTTGGCTGGAGTGTCCTTCAGGCACTTGTGCTGTTGGTAGTTGCTACTTTACAATGACTAAAGGGAGAGAGTTATTGACAAAGGAAGGACTCTAAAGGTGCTTTACTTCTCTAGGTTTCTGGCAGAAGACTAGGAAAATTTGTGGGCTCTGTTCTATGTTATTTTACTCTATATGGCTTTGAGTAAAAACCATTCTAAGAGAGTAAACAATCCTGTCATCTCCTTCCTATGAAATTCAGGATGTTGAAAGGCAGGAGAGGAGATGAAGTCCCCTTTGAAGAATATACTTTGGTGATGCTTAATGGCATAGCACTGTCCAAAACCCCTAATGGGGCAGGGAAAAATGAGACCTGCAAAATAAGGACCTCTTTGCTTCCCTGCTTGGGCAAGGACACTATGTGGGAGACTCCCTTGAGCTTGGTTTCTATATGAATGTAATTCCAGTCACTTCAGTGGATTTATTTTCAATTAATTTAATCTCATTGTGAAAAGAAACAGACACAAAGTTTGCTTTGGCGCTGCACGTTGTGTTGCGTCACTGTCTAGCAAGCTTCCCATTACACATTTTTTCAAATGGAAGCATCTGCCAACCCAATACAAACAAAAATAACTTGCATGTGTCTTATGTTACAGCTGAATGAGAAATGTGATGCCACAACAGTGTTGTCCATTCACCAATTAAAGCTGTAATGTCTCATTAAAGACATCAGAGAAAGGGTATGCATGTTTTTTTCTTTCCTTGTTAATGCATAAAGGATTGGATCAACTCTGTAACAGTTTCCATTCAGATAACTTTTAGAAGTCCCTTTATTTCTGCATGGCATCAGGATCCTTTTGTGCCATCTTGTCATATTTGTCTGCATATCATGATCTGTCTTGGAACCATTTCTAGCCTTATTTTCATGGTCACAACTCAGTGGTAGCTAACGTGACAAATCCTGAAAATCTCAGTTCACATGGGATCTGGAAAATCTGCAGTGCTCCAGAGGTTGCGCAGACTCTCTAGAGTTCTTGCTATGACTTAAATGCTCATTTCGCCTTCTGTTTCTTTCTGTCTCATCTGGTTCACGCACTTCTCCACTGACGAAATGTTCTGTTTTGTATTGCTCTGCTCTTCCTGTGTCTTAAAGCCATTAGGTACTCTCAATATTTTCTCCCAGACAAGCTTCCTAGAATGAGTTCTTTCGTATCTTGATGGTGGGAGCAGAGCGCTGTTTACAGGATTCTCTGGTTTTGCTCTCAGTCTATTCAGTGTAGCCCCATCAGTCCTGCCTTGAGCTCACCCTCTCCCCGTGTGCACTGGACTGTGCCCTCCGAGGCAGGCCAGTAGTTGCTTCCATACAAGTGTTTCAACTGGAAAATTGACTCAAAACTCAACCTACCACAATAAAGTGTGTTTTGTTTGGCTAATTTGTCTTGTGCGGCCATGTCAATGAAGTGATAGCTTGGTGGCAGGCACCATTTTTGTCTATCTTTCTCTCGATATTTTATTCTTTGTGCAACAGAAATAACACAAATAACACAAAAAAATAACAGCAAAATAGTTGCAGGCCTGTTATTTCTCCCGGAAGATGTTTCAAATAACAGCTACTGTTGCCGAGTTTTGTTATTTCTTTTTTTCCCCTACAGTTGAATAGAAGAGATTGCCTTTTTTTTTTTTTAAAGCACAGCAATGTATTTGTATTATAGCATATCTAAAGGCAGTAGCCAGCCCAAGGGATCCATTGTGTGGCTTTGTGCTCACAGTGTAAAACAGATTTTACTGCTCATCGCTGTCGATCTAAGTGAGTGAGACAAATAGTATGTTTTCCTTAATCTGTAGGGTGGTGGGGAACAAAAAAATTTCTGGCAAAACGAAGAGTTGAAACAAGCCCATTGAATACCAGGCTATGTCTTAATCCCCAGCCCATCCTCATCTTTATGCTTGTCATTTGTAGATGGCTTTCTGCTTTTCATGAATGCAGAAGAATACTCTTAATTTGGATTCCCCATTCTCTCTCATCTACACTTTGCTGTGATTTATTATTGGCCAGAAAGAGAGAGGCTGTGATGGTCTGCAGAATGCACCTTTCAGCTGACTTTCTGGCCTTTCGTTATGTCACAGTGTCCTGATTTTGGCTGGAATAGGCTTAATTTTCCTCCCAGTAGCTGCTATGCTTTGGGTTTAGTACAAAAAGGATGTTGATAACCCTGATGCTTTTAGTTGTTGCTATGAAAGCATGGACTTTTTCCAGTTTCTCGTATTCAGCTAATGAGCATGTCTGCACGAGCTGTAAGGGAGCACAGCCAGACAGGTGGCCAAGCTGGCCAATGGAGATATTCCATACAATAGACATCATGCT
>Ga0181612_113950_pt1 | contig 16572 bp, 10 predicted proteins | sample HoacroProtozoa21_FD_119630 | JGI IMG/M metagenome (GOLD analysis project Ga0181612, IMG submission 119630) | Hoatzin crop microbial communities from Cojedes, Venezuel. Combined Assembly of Gp0051906, Gp0051904, Gp0051908
GAATACCTAGCTTCCTTTCAGTCCTAAGTTGTTGTTTAACTCCCCTCAGTGTCAGTGATCCACCCCCTTTCTTTCCCTAACATAAGCTACTGCTTTTCCACTTCAAAAATCACTGTAGAAAGTCTATCATTCTCATCACTCTCACCCTTCAGTGTCCACAAAGAATGTGCTATTACTAAAAAAGATACACTAAACTCAACTTACACTGTTCATAATTAAAAAACATATTTTTACTTTTTGGTAGGAGTAGTGAGGAAGGTTCTCACAAATTTCAGAAGCTAATTAAAGCCCATAAGTACATCTTTCAAACAGCTTCCTTTCAAAAGTGATCTAAATGTTGTTCCTTGCTGCTAAACCTGTGGGATTTTTGTACTGGAATGGCAGATGAGGTATGTTATCAATCACAGAAGACTCTATTAATTTTATCACAACTCCAATGGCTGTTGACATTAAATGGCACAAATTTGGCCATTGTGGTCCCTGAGGTAGTGCATCTTCACATCCTTTCAAATGCTAATTATATTTTTGACCTTAAAAAAAAGGCTGTATTTATTCCCACCAAGCCCCCTTTCCCTCCCTCCCTCCTGACAGTAGAAACATTTTCACAGGGCCATGTCTCTGCCCACACTGCTTTGCTGGTGGGATTTTTCTCTTTTCATTTTCTTCTGCCTTTTTTTTTTTAATAAAAAAAAAGCATCCTTATAAGATTTCAATAGCTGTTTAAGGGAAGGGTTGCTACACAGTAGTGCTGACATTAGCTTTCACTGAGATTAAGAGAAGAGACCGCTTGATGATGAAGACATTTCAAGGACACCACCAGTATGGAATAGCTTTCTCTCTGGGTCAGTCAGTGTTTCAGATTGCTTAATTACTGCAAATTCACGCAGGTAGCTGTGAGGAACACATGGAAAGCCATTAGGAGGTCTCATCTATTGTTTAACTTCTGAGAGAAAAAAGATAATTGTTGAAATGGTGAAAGAGTTCTGCTCAAGCATTTCATAGGATATCACTACCTGTCAGTCACTGAGAACTGTCTAAAATGGTTTTTGTCATCTCCATATTAATATTAGGCATACCATTATTAAACAAAATGGCTGTGTCATATGTGTTTCAAGGTCATCTGAATTACAAGAGCAGTATTGTGCCTTTTTGCATAAAATAGGATATTTTGTATGTTATTCATTTGGATTTACCTGCAGTCGTCCTTACAACATCTTTCCTGGAATGTTAGTTCCTTCACTGCAGCTTTGCATTTAACTGGAAATTAAAGCACTTTATCCTAAAAAAAAAACCCTACACAAGCAGAATGCAGTACGTTCTTTACTGTTTAAGATGACAGGTGTTTATTGCACCCAAACATAGCTTCATGTTCGTAAAAAGAAAGTGTGAATATAAAGGATCTTTTGTGCCAAATTTTCCCTCAGCCTTTTAAACTAAAATTCAATTGAAGTCAGGGATCTAAGGACAGAATTCAGCACTTTCACATAAGGGCTGTGGGTGATGATGGTAAGAGAGAGGAAAAAAAGAGGTCTCATACATGAATGAGCATGCTGAAGATCAGAAGGTCTTAATTCACAGACTGGTTTTATTACAAAATTAATATCGGGATCCTGATTGGTAATTAATTCCCACTCAGTTTCCCTGACAGAGGCACCTCTAGTTAGACGAAGGGATCTTTGTTACACTGACTCTGGTCTTACCAGGGCTCATGAGATGCAATGTGACAAGGACACTTTCACTCTCTCTCCTGAACAGTCATGAAATTACACAGAGGAAACAATGGCTTGTATTCGGATGTTTCTAAAGGATGCTCTGTTTTGAAAGATGAGGAATCATGTCTGGGAAATTTTCCAGCCTATGCAATGCAGGTGATTGGGTTAGATGACCATGATCCTGCCTTTTGGGCATACGTACTTGGATTCATGATTGCAGGTCCAGGAACTGGTTGAGTAGCAGGAAAGTAGTAAAGTGTTCCCAGAGAGACAGCAACTACAGTAATCATCACAAAAGTTAAACCCTGGTCTTACAGTTAAGAATGACATAGTTCAAAATGGATGTGCTTTCTAATGTTAAAAATTCATCTCTTATCAAAAGCTGCTGCAGCAAGTATTTGTGACTATGGTGCTACCACTTTCACAGTGCTGGCACACTGAGTTTGAAACTACGGTCTTTGACGAGTAAGGAACACACCATTCACACATACATGTATATATGGACAAAACATTAGGTTCCACCATTAAAAAAAAAGAGACTTATTTTTATCCAGGTGGTATTTTACAGATTTGATAGAAATCTTAAAAATATTTGCAAAACTTCAAGGGTTTCATTTTGGAGTGTGTACCAACTCTTGAGATAGTGTTTGGGTCAGTGTTTTCCAAGACTTCAACAGATAGCACAGGCATACTTGTACAGTGGGTAAAGCACTAGGATGATGTTCAATAGAGTTGACTTCCAGTCCCTTGCTAACATTGCTCTGCTGAGAGGCATTTGGGCCAACCGTTTACTTGCCTTCAGTTCCCTCATCTGTATATGGTAATGATACTTGACTTCTCTCCTAAAGCAATCAGAGATCTTGGAAGGTGAAAAAACTTGTATGAAAAGTAAGTATTATTCTAGACATGCACTCCTGTGACCCATGGCACATTTGGCCCTTAAACTTCTATTTCAAAGGATCCTTTTCACAAATGTGCAACCATTATTTTGTCTGATTGTTGTAATGTGATGAGGAAAAAAAATGTTCCTTACAGTAAAAAGGGTCCAATACGAAGTAACAGTGAGACAATATTCAGCTATAATTGCATGGTAAGAGTCAAAAGGCTCAGGTTGTTTTTCTAGGAAATTACTTTTTGTCTCTCTTAAGAACGTAGGAGCCTGAGGATTTCAATGGCCTGAGACGGTTCCTACAATATTCTGTTTATGGAGAATTATTGAGACAAGATATGACAACATCATAAGCAGCCAGTTGGCAAGCCTGATAGTGCACAGTAAACATACAACATCTTTATAACTGACCACACTTGTTTATATTTTGGCACTTCTTAAAGCTTGTTTTTCAGGTAATGTACTGCAACACTTTCCTTGGAATGAAAATATTCATTCAATGTATTTTACAGAAGTATTGAATTCTTTATGATTCCCTTTGAAAGGTGTAATTTTGCCTGTAAAACACTAAATAATCTTGTTTTATTTCTTTTTCCCTAAGAATTCCAACACTGATTAGTCCATACTAAGAACTAATTGCTTGCCAAATTTCATTAATTTGATTTTAAACGAGCAGCTGAATTATACAAGGGAAAACAACCATTCAAAACAGAGAAACTTCTATTATTCATATACTTATATAATTAAAAAAAAAAACCAAACCACACCAAAACAACAAAACCAATTTATTTTTCTTTAAATTGTCAACTTGTAGCCCCAAGCACATTTTTTATTACTAGTGCACAATCCTATAAAAATAGAGCTTTATAAATGAAAACATTGACAGACCCTTAGCGATAGTGGCACTACAGGGAATAGCTATAAACAACATTTTTATTCCTCAAGCATACCTTACCCTTGAAAGTTTACACTAATTACCTGTAGTTTTGTTAATGTTTTAAGCTGCCCTTCATCTCTCCCATCCAGACATACCACTCAGCTTCCTCAACAGATATATTCAACAGCTTCTGTTCACACCTGACATCAATTTCCTTTGATGTTCGCAGTCTAAATGAGAATGCTACAGCAAGCTGTATTTGTGAAGTGTACAGGATGCCTTTAAAATGATGGCAGGTATTTTCCTCATTAAAGCAGCCATAACAGATAGTTAGATATGATGCTGTCCCTCACCTTCCTGCTAATTAATGACTATGATTGCAACCCAAATAAGATCAGGCAATTAAATGTGATAACATTTCAGAAGCAAAGAAAATGTACCACAATCTTGCAGTAGCTTCCTGTAGATAAATAAAGTTGATCTTAGCAAAATTAACATATAAATGTACTATTCTATCAAAAATTGCACAAACTACAGAATATAATAATTTAAATTGAAACACGCTACTGTGGAGATTGAAAGTATGAGCAAGTCCCATTTATGTTTTGTCATTTATATTAGCAATAGGAAGGTTTAAATTCTTCAAAGGAAGATTTGTGAAAGGACGTCTTTACTACTGAAATATAACTCGAGAAGATTTCTGCATCAAGGCAAAGAACCTCTCTCATTTCTGTGGTGTACACCTCAGCACCCTCTAACAGTGCTAAACTCCCGAGTGCTTCCTGTGGCAGTGCCTGCAATGGCTGTGACCAGGCACTCGCACTTTGTGAATGTACTAAAATGTTCAGCAGAGACATAGTTAATATTTAAATTTGCTATCATGAAGTTTTGGAAATAATGCCTCTGATAGTGAAGTGGAAAGCTGGAGTTCTTGGAACTACTGATTCCTGACAGACTGAAGCAGACCACACAGCATCGAACCATGTTTCCTCCCACTCCAGAGGATTTCTGTACCCACACCAGGGCTAGTGATTGGTTGATTGATTGATTTTGAAAACTCAGGTGTTTAAACCCACTTGTTGGTAGATTTACAAAACAGTTATGAATCCTGTACCAATGTACCAGTTTTAGTACAAAAGGGGATCCTGACAATGGTAGGCATATGGAAAAGACAAATGCTCTGATCAATTTTTTCTCTACTGGGTACAGTATATTTATGAATGCCAAATGCTGGGCAAAATGTGGGCGTTACCATGCCTTCTTCTTTTTGCCTTATCTGGAGAGACAGGGATCAGGTGACATACAAAATACTGAGAAAAAGAAGCATCCCATTGGAATAGGAAAACTTTTTGACAAGTATTGTGGTAAATACATTCTTCAAGGAACCCTGGACAAGCACTGAAACTGCCACGTATTGATTTTGTCCTTCTCTGGCCTTTAGGTTTATTTTGAGAAATGGGAATCAACAACATCCATCATCTCCTGTTTAAAAGGCTCTTTCTTCTGCTAAGCTTGATCTCCAGCAATGAGCATCTTTCTTCAGGTGCAATGTCACTACCTACACCGTCTTCTGGCTGGCCCACTCCACATCTACAGCTCCTGCGTGCTCACAGGGTTCTCCTAAATCACAAACGTGACAACTCAGCCAGTGGATGGGCATGTGCCCTGTCACAGAAGTATGCCTCGGAGAGCAGCAAACTGTGATGGATGACTCTAAGGGAGAGATTAGTATATTCAGCAAAATCACTTGCTAGACATAGGGAATACTGATGAGCAGTGCTTGACATCGTAGTGTCACAGGGGAAGACAACGCCCCAGGACACCCAGGCCAAGACCAACAAAGACGTGTATCCGTATCTTCAAACCTATGAATATGTACAACTGCTGGCCAAAGCCTAGCAGAGAGATATGTAAGCAAGGAAATAATTTTGTCCTTTCCGAAGTGTATACTTCTTTAAGATGCAAAGTAAATAGGTAAACGAAACAGGTGAATGAAAGCCCCTTTCCTCTACTGAGTGGTTTTGCATGAGGACAGTAAAAATTTTGGAGCCAAGAAGAAATATCTAAAGCTGTGCCGAAACTTCGTGGATATTTTGAACAGAGAGGAAAGGGATGAGCTCTACAAGTAGTGTTCTTTGTTGTTATTGCAGCACTGAAGCCTTTAGTCTATATCTTTGTTCCAGTTCCCCATTAAACCTGAAGGTCAGGATCAAGGGTTAACGCAGAATTTTCATGAAATATTAATTTGCTGCTAACTTCACATGCAGTAGTTTAACATTCTGTGTACGATTTGGCTTAAGATGTGGCTGGGGACATGTTTATATGCAATTAAATGAAAAAGCAGTTTTCCTACCCTCTCTGACCTCTAAAGTGAAGAAAAGTGTAACTGTGCAGCATGCTTTTTTGCTCACACATTGATGATCAAAGGTGAGAATGTTTTTGTGAATTAAATGTATAGTACTTTCTCAGATTCTTCAAGATTGGCTTTTTTTTTCCAAAAGCAAAATTTATTAAAAAATATGTTAACATGCAGTTTGGTGTTACTTAACTACTCTCTCCCTCTCCCCTTGGTCTGACAATGACAATGATAAAAAAGTAAGCATTCAAATGATCAGATCAAATTACAAGAGCATGGACTTTCTGTGAGCAGTTGTAGGATGTAAAGTAGAAGTGACATCGTAAGTCAAAGCTGTGTTGCCATACACCATGTAGATATGACCCAGGGACGAGAGAATTTGCAACGTAAGACAGAGTTGTCCAGAGAGACTGTGTGGGAACTTTCCAAATCCTTGAAATGAAAAGGTCATCCTAAATCTAAAAGGCTAAGCTCAAAAATAATTTTGTCAAAAGAAGAGATAGATGATTCTTAAGATGGCTCACAAAGACTGTAATACAGTTAACATTTTCACTCTGAAACTACTGTCATTCTAAATACACATTCAAGATTGAAAACTAGCAGATTCTTATTTTTCTTGCTCCTTCCTGGGCAATACAGACTTTTGTTTATGCAACTAAAATTGTCATCTAGTCCCCCCTCTTTACATAATGCTACGCTGAAAGCATTGCAACCTTTTTTTCTAATCTGGCAATCTGCTCTCCCTGCTTCAGACATAGGAGATCAGGGTCCTGGATGGCTGCTTTGAGTCTTTTATCACCTCTTCTGGGGTTCTGAACTGGTAATTAATGTTTCCCCATGTCATCACTCACAAATTATCTTCAATTTAAAGGCGTTCCAAGCCTACCTCACTCACCTTACCTCTATCTTTTTTATCTCAGGGCTTTTTGCGGAGAGTGTCAGACCTCTCCACGCTTTCCAAAAGACATTGGCCATTACTACCCTTTAATACAATTTTCATTTACACACTTTTATACTTTCCCCCATTTCCATCCCTGAGTCACAGGGAAAACATGTCTTAACAATACACATCCCCGCAAAACTAATCTGCTTTATACATGAGCTTTCCAAAACAAGAAATTGTCAGTATACTGCTAAATTGTGGGTACTTATTGTGCTAATCAGAATACTTTCATTGTTGCCCTGTATTCATTTTGTTCATTAGTCGTACTCACTACCTGTCTCCAACAGTATGTAAACTGTGGGGGAGCATTCAGGGGTCTGTAGCAAGAAGCAGAACTGACTAAGGCTGCAGATGTCATTGGTTATTATTTCTTAATCCTCCAAAGTGACGATGGTGTTGGATTTACTTTAGACATTATTACAGAACTTGTTAAAAACCCCTGTGAGCATCTGAGGTAAAACTTGTCATTAATGAAGTTTAGAACAAAACCAGTGCTATGAAGACAGACTTCTGGATAACAGTTACGACTGGACAGTGAGAAAGGAAGAAAAACATATTCATGAAGTACAACTGTACCAGCTCCAGTATATGCTTAAAATTCAGACTGAAGCATTTGAAGTTTAACACAGCAATAGAAACTTAGAAATTCTGCGGCAATGGTCATAAACTGGTACATATCATTATGTTTGGGATGTCTTAGCATTTATTTATGAGTAGTACGGGTGTACGGCACTGACAGAACTTTGAATATCATTTAATTCTGATCTTACTCATTTTGAAGAGCAACTAGGAGCAACAACGAAGTCAGTGAAAATATATTTATATAAAATTTGTGTTAGATCATAGCCAAACCTAAGAAGAGTGGTGCCTGGCCACTTGATTTTGAGCAAAAATGTACATCAACTTTTCACAGTTTTTTTTCTCAGACTTAAGTCACTTTCTTCTGAGATGTTTTTTGATGTCTCCAGAATAAATTTTAGTACAAAGACCAAAATGTTTTAATACTATAATTTCCCACCCTTCAGACAAGCTCTTTCTGTTAATCCAGAGCACTTGATTAATTGCTTTTAGACAGGCTTTTCCCGTCAGCCTGAATTTACCAACTAAGAGCCAAATTAATCACAGGCATGACCCTAATGTATTCATCATATTTATGCAAGTTATTTAGTTCTAGATCTTTTGTGAGAAAATGCAACTGAATGCACATCCTTCCCTGGTATGTCAATTTTATATCAGTTCTCTAAGCTTTTTCATCTCATTTTTACGAAACACAGATAATCTCTCTGATGGACATGTACCTGTAAATAAATTTTTTCCTACCCAAAAAAGGAAAAATGGAACTAACTACCCAGTCCTCATCTCTTACTTTCAAAACATACCAGGTTTGATAAAAAAACCCCTAAAGCTTCAGTGGGAAAAAGCCACCTAATTTTAAAGTTCCTAGTTTAATGCAAAGCTAGTTTTGCAATTGCTAGACCACCACCCTTGTTTGGTTACATCTCTTTTGAACTGAGTTAATGTTCTTCCACAGGCAGATCATAGTTGAGCTGGATGAAACTGAGACTTTAAAAATTTTGATTCTGGTAAGCATCTAAAACACAGTGTTTTGCCAAATCAGGTGGTCCCCAATCTGCCATGGCCTAGGAGCAGGACTATTGAGCAGTTAATGTTCTGTGGGGAATATTCTGCTTCTCTCTCTAGGTTGGCCTCAGCTTTAACTGTTTAACTGCTTGTGGCTGCATGTAATGTAAGAGGATTTTGTGGACAGCCTTGTTTTCCCAAGCCACTACTTCAAAGGAGTTACAAACTGGCATTTAAACATGATTGAGTTATTGTCATGCCAGTTGAATCAGAAACACAGCAAGAATAGTCTCTTGTAATATGTCAGTTTTCCATTGTAGAGATTTATCTGCTCTACTACGGAGGCAGACAGGCATGAAAAATAGAAACTTGAGAAAGTTAATCAAACTTTTTTCAAACCTCAGAAGGGGTTTCAGTCAACAGCAATGTGAATGAAAGTTTAGGTTACAGCTTGCTATATTCATCTTGACCTTAACCATAAAAACCTCAGTGATGGCCCATACTAAGATGAGTTTATACTTCTTCTGGGGCTAAAAACATATGTACAGGGAATTATCGGAGCTTTCCTGGAAGACAGGGCTAGTGTAAGCACAGTAAACCAATCCCAGGAGAGGACATGTAGCTGGTTCTCATGATCCTCCTGTCCTGCTAAAAGTTTGTATAATTCAGAGAGAGATCTGCTAAATACTCAAATATAATTAAGAACCAAAACAGCCACTTTGAAAGACTGTGTACTTTTTCATTGCAATTGGGCTGAGAGATACTTGGCTGAAAATCTTCACCGTAAGAGTTCTCATTAGCACTGCAGAAAACTGGTATTTATTCATAGGTCTTTGTTACTGTACTATCACTATCAGGCTAAAAAAAAGGTAGTAACTATTGCCTGACTTAGACATATCCAATGCATCTTAATGTTCAGAAACTAGTTCTCTTCAGCGTCTTCTCTTCTTTAGTGAGTCTTGAAATTCATTTGCCTGAAAACATTCTTCTGGACACAGTACATTTTCCTTTCCGAGTTTAAAAAAAAAATAAATCCAAAATCCCCTCTGTTTCTGGGATAAACACAGATATCGATGTTATGATAAAGACTGTATAAAGGGTCTTCTGTTCTTGTAGTTCAGGGCAGTAGAGCTTGTACAGCTACGTAGACTTTGCCATGAGACCTCTTGAGGAATACACATTGCGGTTCGTCCTCTCACGTGTTTGTCCTTTAGCCTGTTGCATTATGAACAGTTATTTTTGCCGATCACGCATTTCCTGTCCATGTCCCATCACAAGACCAGGTCCTGCTCTCCCCTGAACACAACGAAAGGGTCCTTTGCAAGTCATCAAATACTTCATTGACACATGAGCTGCAACAGGGTCCAAAAAGCCTCGGAGTGTTCTACTGCTGATGTGTCCACATCTCCTTTCTGTCCATGAGGCCCGCAGGAGAGAAGGCACCATGGAAAAGGCCTGCTGAATAATTCAGACATCCATAGGTGAGCTGAGTGAATCTGCCAGTGAGCTCAGTTTGGTCTCTGGCCATCTCAGGCACGAGAAGTGGAAATAATTTCTTTCCTGACAGTGGATTGTTAGTTTAAGGATGAAAATTTCTATTGCATCTTCTTAAAACACTTTAACTTACTTTTTGGTACTATTTGTGCTATTTTGCACTAACCTGCCCTGAAGCTTGATCCTGACAGGATTTTAGTCTTATTCCTAAGCTTTTCTAATAATTCACTGAGTTCTCAATCTAAGCTATATTTTGAAAGCTATCTCTTGGTCTTATGAAATGGCTCTGGTAGGAGACCTCTAAATAATACAGACAGGAATACTTTCTCCTCGCTTTTTTTTTAGAAAGGGGAAGACTGAGGCACAAAAAGGGGCCAAAAATATGGCTATGATTAACCATCAGAATATCTGAAGAGCTAAAAAGAGATCCTGGGTCATTAGTCTGGTTCTTTCACCACAGACTTGGATTCTTTTTACAGAGTAATAATATTCACAAAATCCCCTTTACAGCTATTTATTGCCTTGAATGACATAGCTATCTCCTTTTTTTAAAAACCTGTTAAAGACCAATGTCAGCAGAAATACTATCTTAACCATATCTAGTGCCACAAGGAGTTCCAGAAAATGGAGATGAGACTGAGTTGATTATCCGATTAATTTTGCCAAGCACATATCTAGCATAGAAAAGTATTCTATGCCTCAAGCAGTGTAGTACAAATGTCCCAATTAGATGCATGACTGGTTTTGATTTGGCTCATTATTTATGCAGAACATTGGCTACTGGCTTATTGTCTTATTAAGTCCTGCAATATGACCCTTAATAGTGATTGTGACTAATACAAGGAAGACTATTTAATTTTTCTTAAGGCTGCACATCTTTTTATTATTATTGTTGTTATTATTATTGTTATTCTCTGTTATCTCTTTCTCCCTTGACAGTGCTAGAGATCTGAGAAAGAAGAGAGATAATTCCAAAATCCTGAAAACACTTGCATGTGAGCAATGACATTTACCTTACCAAACTTTAGCCGCCTAGGAGTTAGACATGGAAGACTATGCAAGTTACCTAAAACACCCTTTACAGCCAGTGGTGGGAAAGAGGCACTTCTGAAAATTTATTCAATTATCAGAAAGCAGTATTTAAGACACATCAGATAATTCATTTTCTGGAAGCAGTTACTTTGTTCTGTTGATGATAGAAGATATGAGTGACTGGCCCAGACTGGGATGCTCAAATTTTGATTGCTTTCATTCAAACATTTGAAATCTGTCCCAGGAGACTCCAGGAAGCTCAATGCTCTCATGCTTAAAGAAAATCCTTTGAAGCCAACTTTTAGACCACTTCCATGAAGTAGTACAGAAAGAGTGTCACAAGAAGAAAACGCTTTCAAAATATTTTAAGTGAAACTAAAAATTTACTGGAAACTATGTTTGCTCTTTACTGGAGTACTTTGCAGTTTTTCTTTGGATTATCAATTGCTCTAAAGAGTTTCTCTGTTGCTATAGGGTCATGAAAGTTTTCAGTGCTGGTCTTTGAAATCTCTGAAGGGTAATGCACAAATACATTCCTGCCAATTCCTGTATGTCAGTCTCAGAAATGCCCAGCACCTGATATCCATCACTAAGAGCTATGGGACATACAAGGAGATAGAATTATTTCAAGGTAGCTTCTTCACCGAAAGCAGGGGAATTTTTTAAAGAAACTAAATGGGTAATTAACTCTCAGCCTCATTAAGAACACATATGGTTAGCCACCTGAATCCCTGGAATTTTAAAAGCTAGTGCTGAAGCAGAAGAAAACCCCAAGATAAAGTCCAATATAGTCAATGAGACTATGGAGTAACCAGATGGAGTTCACAACCTTTTTCAATCATATTTTCCTAATACACCAATAAATGAACTGACTATCGAGAATATTTTTGGAAGCACCATATTTTAAGGTAGCATGGAAGAACAGTCTAGGGAGGCAATCTTTTAGTGTCTGTGGCTGTGGTATTAAGACCACAGATTAAACTTCAGACAACACAGCTCCAATTTTTCATAAAAACCTTTTGCAGCTTACTCTTCCTGACCAGTCTAAGCAGCAAGTATTCAGCAAATTGATCTGGTGTGTGATTTAGGATAATGAACACATTTAAGAAAAATATGAGCTGTTCACATGCAGTTCATGAATGTAGAAACACGATCTGTCACAATGGATTTTCTCCCATCTAGGTACAAGTAATTTCAATATTATGGAATCACTAATAAAAAGAAAGAAACATTTCTTTTTTCATTTTACTTTAAGAGGCCCAGACAACATTTATCTCCCATTAGCTTCAGTAAGTAGTGTGTTCACTTGAGTCTTATCAGTATTTAGACATACAGTTCTGAGAAATATCTTGAAACGTTAAAAAGTCATCAAAATTAAAGAAATTCATAATTAATGTGTTATACATGTATAGCAACATAAGCAACAGACCTAATAAATGCCCGTCTCCACATCTTAAGCTTTGGACTGTCATGCTCTTATTAAGTGAGCTTTCATTACATTTTCCCTAGTATGGAGAATCACAGTTGTGCATACTGCCATGGCCTCTCTGGTATCTAATAAGGATTGATCTCGAGATTCAGTCTCTTTCTCAGTTAGGACACTAACAAAGGGAATTCACTGCTACCCAGCTGTCAAATTGTGTTAAAGTTGGCCAGCAGGTACAAGTATTGAGATAGATGCATACATACACAGAGAGGTTGAAGTTATACTGCATAAGTCTCAATTCATTAGGAGCCAGGCTAAAGGTAGGTGGATATCTGGTCATAACAACTCATGTATTTTAGAACTGAACTAGTGCCCCTGCTTTGAAATAAATTCAGACCCCTCAAACTCGTAGGTTTCTGGAGCTACCATGGAATTATCTTCATATTTTGTGTGAGGAATCTGCTACTCGCAAAAGTATGTTAAAAACTCCTTAACTTTCATTTACTGTACATAGTCATCTCTTACTAAGGAAAGATCTTTAAATATATTGCATTTTGCACATTTCCTTTTTGCATCAACATCTATAATTGTTTTGGTTTGGCCTGGATAAATGCCAGGTGCCCACCAAAACGACTCTATCACTCGCCCTCCTCAGCTGGACAGGTCAGAGGAAATATGGTGAAAGACTCGAGGGTCGAGATGAGGACAGGGAGAGATCACTCATCATTTACTGTCACGGAAAAAACAGGTTGAACTTGGGGAGAAATGGAAAGTTTAATTTATAAAACATCTTCCCCCGACCCCTCCCTTCTTCCTGGGATCAACTTCACTCCCACTTCTCTACCTCCTCCCCCCCAGCAGCGCAGGGGGATGGGGAATGGGGGTTACGGTCAGTTCATTACATGTTGTCTCTGCTGTTCCTTCCTCCTCAGGGGGAGGACTCTTCACACTCTGCCCCTGCTCCAGCGAGAGGTCCCTCTCACGGGAGACAGTTCTCCATGAACTTCTCCAGTGTGAGTCCTTCCCATGGGCTGCCGTTCTTCATGAACTGCTCCAGCGTGGGTCCCTTCCATGCGGTGCAGTCCTACAGGTACAGGCTGCTCCAGTGTGGGTTCTCCACGAGGTCACAAGTCCTGCCAACAAACCTGCTCCGGCGTGGCCTCCTCTCTCCACGGTTCCGCAGGTCCTGCCAGGAGCTATGAACGTGGTCTGTTACATCGAAAAATTAGTGTCCCATTGGCAGTAAGTTCATGTCTGAAGTTGATACATATGATGTAACTGAACAAAACTCAGTAAGAGCGGAGACACTGCTGAAAGCCAGCTGCTATTCATACAGTCACTCAATGTATAACACAGCAATGGTGCCCTCAAATAGAAGGAGAGCAGGTAGGGAATACGTTGTCCTCTCTGCAGACTTCTGCTTCCCTCATGCTTCCCCTTCCTTTGAAGTTGAATTCATCAGTTTCTCTCAGTGAACTTAAGGTCGGTACCAATAGATGCTGCTGAGCAGAACTGCTCATAAAGGGCTGCATAGTGAAATTGTGGCATATACATGGAGTAGCCAAATTAGGGGAAGCACTTGGGGGGTCTTCCAAGATGTGCTAAGGGCCTTTTGGGATAGGTGTTGTGCAAGAGGGTGCCTCACACAGTGTCAGGTAGCTCTCGGGGTGACATAAAATACCTGCAGTGTGGGCATGGATGGAACACCTTAGAGTTGCCTGTCCAACCCCACATATGTCCCTGTTAAAGCTAAGCCCATTCCTCTGGGGTGAGGCAGCAACACCCAAAACATTGCCAATGAGGGAAGCCCATAGATCATCTCATCAGAGCAATGCAGGCGTAGACACCATCATCCTGCATAATACCCAAACGGAATATGACCTTAACTATAAACATAGATTAGATTTGCGAGCACAGCTGTGCAACAAAACAGTGACTACCTATTAAGCAGCAATATACATGGCTGTGTAGTAACTCTGTATATTGGTTTTGCTATTATTGTTACTATTAAAAGCCATAAATTTTTAATTTTGTATATCCACAATACTAGAAGACATCATCTCTATGTGAACAGTTTGGGGTGTAAATGATCCAGCAATCTTTGTCAGCTCTTGACTTAATTGCAAGTTGGGGCAAAAAGACCAAATAAATAAATATAATTTTCTCATGGAAATCTGAAAATATTATTTTCAGAGCATAAAAGATTCACTTTGTGGTTTTCCTGAAGTGCTATTGTTTGTTTGTGCTTAAGGAAAAGCAAGTTATCAGAAATCTATGCCAGGCTCCAGCTAAGCAGCTGACTTTCTATCCATGATTGAAGACACACTAAACAAGCAAGAGTGCTTTTGTGTTATTTCCTGGCAGTGAAAATATACCGTGTTGTGCATCTTTCCTATTCACATGTGGAAGCTTTTGCCTACCACTCCTTTTCACCCATAGTCTGCAGGCCCAAACCAGTGCAGTCTGGGAAAATAGCTAAATTTCTTAAGAACTTTGAAGAGGTGGTAAAACGAACACATGAAACAATTAAATGCAGTAACTGGGCGTGCTATTTTCTGATCTCCTCTTATAAATGATTTGGATCTTTTCTCTTCTACTTTTATTTATGTATCTTGTCTGTCTCGGTTGATTTTAGTTGTCATTCTGTCCTCAGTGCTCCTTGTTTCCTGGCTGTTAGCAAAACACAAGAAACCAAAAGTACGTGAAAGAATCGGTAGATCTTCTCGGCAGGTCTTTAATCTTCTTTCAATGGAGAACTGGCCCTATATTCTAAGCAGTAGGTCTTTAGTCCTCTTTCAGTAGAGAAATGGGCCCTATGTTCTAAGTAGCTGCAGAATTCGGAAGGAAACTACAGAGTTATAGAATCATCCCTAAAGCAGCCTTACGTATTTTAAGTTATTGAAAGCAAAATATTCTTTTTCCAACTATGTATTTCAGATAACTTTTAGGTTAAATTCTGCCGTTCTCAAAGATGAAGAATGAAAAGATACAGAAATGCTAGAGCCCTGAGCAACTTCTCGTTATTTGCAGGTATACACTTGAAACATCCCTGGCTTGGGTATTTATCCTGAGTGCCTAAGGTATTTCAAATGGAGTCCATACAACAGCGGGGCATCAGAGCGAAGAGCTTCAGAGACGGAAAAAGGTCTGTAGCCCCAAATCCACAAGTGGGCTTCCGATGCCACAATTGTTTTGAAAACTACAACTCCCTTAATTCAGTACAAAACCATAAGATCATGTATTCCACAGCCTACAGAAAAAAAACCTGATTCAGTTCAGAAGCAAATACACGTGATAATTCAGCAATTACTCTGTGCAGAATCCAACAGTTGACAGCTTGTGGGACACAAATACACTCCAGAAAACACAGTGCTGTCTGGCAAATTAGTGAACCATTAAGAACTGGCACTCACCATGAAAAATGACCAAAAGGGGAAAAAAAACAGAGAAATGAGAAATCAGAAGAAAAAGTCCTAGAGGAAGACAATAAAAAATTGAGAGACTGAAGAAAAGTTGGCAAATACTGGGCCACAGCCTAGAGCAACAATTTGGGCTACCTGTGTCAGACCAGTAAAATAAGATGCAATTAATGAAAATAATTTCTTACCATGAAACAATAATAAGTCAAGTAATACTGCTAGTAAGCAAGCCAAAGTAGAAACAACATATAAATGTACAGAAAAGTCATTAAGGATTCCTTTTTTCTTCTCTACAACTTGCCTTTTGTCACAGAGCACGAATACAGATTTTATAAGTTTATGTTTTTCTCTCATCTGACCACAAAATCAGAAACAATCATCACTCTGTGCTACCCTCTATAAAATTCACTGAAGTATTTCTTTAATGATGTTTACATATGCTTACGCTTGTGGGGCTACCATGTGAAGCAGGTGCCTGGCTGAGAAAAGGGAAGTTGGAGGGAAGAGGTGCTGAGGTCTTTACTTTAAAGTGGATCTCTTTTCTGATCTGATTCACATTACAGTCCTGCGCAACTTGTGTTGGCATAGGGGTAGAAATTAATTAAGTCAGCACTGATACTGGAGACAGTATATCATCAGATCATTGCCTCCCTGGAAAAAAAACAGAACCATTATTTGTGGAGCAGTGTAGCTGCAAATTAGAGGTGTGAGGAGAACACATAACTGAGGGGCATATGAAAGGCAAATGTGAGAGGAACAGAAAATGGGGGGGTGGGGAAGCATATGGAAAACAATAGAGGAACGGGGAGAAGGGGATTAAAATGTGGTAGCAGCACCCTGACC
>Ga0181612_170880_pt1 | contig 16572 bp, 15 predicted proteins | sample HoacroProtozoa21_FD_119630 | JGI IMG/M metagenome (GOLD analysis project Ga0181612, IMG submission 119630) | Hoatzin crop microbial communities from Cojedes, Venezuel. Combined Assembly of Gp0051906, Gp0051904, Gp0051908
CTGCACGGCAATGGTATGAGGTGTGCACGTTCGGTGGAATTATCCCCCATGCATCCAGCACTGCAATAAAGAATGCCTGCCCTTTAACACTACATTGGTGTTACGAGGTTTTATTCCCGGATTTTCAGTGACAGTAGTAGTTGAGCCCAGCCAAAAGATGTGGCTTTTGCCATTGGCTTGTACAAGTCCAGTCAAGCAGGACTCCCATGGTTACTCCCAGGCAGATTCCTCTAGACCTTTTTTATGTCCTGCCAACGAGGCCAAAGAACGGTTGTGTCATCTTATCCTAGCATTGTGTCTCAGGGCAAAAGAAATAATTTCTGATGCAACAGACCCTTGTGATAGCAGGGTTAAAAACTAGAGGAGTATTCGGCTGTCCTGCAATTCATGTTCTTTGCCCTGAACTGGTAATTTCCAGTGATAGTTCTTCAGAAATAAACCCTTTTAGTTTTGTTTTCTGTATAGTCCTAAAACACAGCAGTAGTTTGAGTGGGTGATTAGTACTTTAAAGGAATCATTCCATGTTAAAAACCAAGTTCTTTAGTTACTGTAAATACAACTGAATGGGAGGAATAACTGGTAAGCTAGCAAAGTATGACAGTGCCTAAAATAACCTTTTTGTAGTCAAGAACGTAGCATTCGAAGTGTGATACTGCAAGATATTTCAGGGTTAAAACCATGTTCTGTTCACAGGGCATTAATTTTATTTCCAGTTCTTTTTAATAGAACCTTTAGATTTCAGCACGGCTACATTCTCCAGTCAGAGGAGGAGCACAGGCAGATTTGTCCTGTAAGTTGTATGTCAGGGGGAGAGGCAGAGAAGTACATCTTTAGCAGATGACTTCATTTTAAAATCTGTGATTTGAGGGTGCTCACAGGCTTTGTTTTGAGATTTTTAGATAAGCCCAGAAGTAGTAAGCAGTGGAAGGTATAGTGATCATGATAAATGTGTGATAAATAGTTTGTCTTGTGTATCTTTTACATAGACTTTATCGCCAAGTGTGGTGCACTTTTACATTTAAGTGTATCTTAAAAAAGTGTGAACATATGTATGTTGCTTAGGGATTCTCCTGGATGAAAGTTGCTTATATAAGTGTAAATCAGTGTTTTCGTTGCTGATTTTATAGAAGTAAATCCTTCCATTATTTCCTGGCTATCCAGACCTTATGACACAGTATGTTCTATGCTGTCATGTGTATGAGAAGGCTTTTTACGGGGAGCAATCAGTCTGGACCCCAATCTCCAGTGCAGTGTTTTTTTCTAATTAAGTTGTCACTGGAAGGAATATCCGAAACAGCAGTTTTCATTTTCAGTCGAGGAAAAAACATTATGAGTCTTTGTCATTTGATTAAAAGTTACTTAACCTTTAAATTGCTACAGATGTAAAGATAGCTCTGAGTTTCCAGTGTAATCACCTCCAAGTTAAAATCAGGAAAATCTTTGGGTAATGAAACCCATATGTCATAGTGAAAGGATGCAAAGCACTGGCAGAGTGGGCTGCTCTAGCAGGAGATTCTGTACCCAATCTTGTTAACCAGGCCTACTTTTGGTAATCCCTCATCTCCTCACTTGTACGAAATCAATCTGTACTACTTCTTTCCAACCAGCAACCACAAAATTTACTGCAGAGAGGCAGCTTGGGGACAATTGTAGTAGAGAAGGAGCCCCAGGCAACAAGGCTAAATGCGGGATTGAGGGATTGAAGTTCTAAAGAGGAGATTATATTAAACCTTATTCTGCTCCCCTATCAAGTAGAAATCGCCCCCTCTCTTTTCAGCCCCAGCCTTTCCTACCCAATACCTGTTCTTGAGATCTGCTTGGCAGATCTTGCCAGGCAGCAAACCTAATTCATACAGTACAGCATTCTCTGTTAATTCTAGTAGCCTGATAACATTTTTCAATACATTTCTCTGGAAGAGTCTGTTCAAGCACTCGACTTCCATTGTAACCAGTGGTGATAACATCTTAAAGTGAATGAAGTGATTTTTTTGATGGTCTTCAGTATCCTCTTCCTCCTCCCTAGCAGGTGAGATTTAATTTGTATCCAAGCTATTGCGACCATATCCATTGTTGATTTTTCTATTGTAGTAGGTGCACAGCCTAGGCAAGGTTGTAAATCGTGGCTTGAAATGGAGATTCATGTTTCTGTTTCATGCTGCACAGCCTCTGTAGTGTCTTATTTGCTGGTACAATGAAACCTGCACTCACACCCTCTCTTCTCTTGAAGTCCGTGGTTTAAGCAACCATTTTAAGGAAAAAGATCCCTAAGGTTTTCATTCTAGTTTTGTCCAACGTTTTAATTAAAAAATCCACCTCTATCTACTACACAACTGGCTTCTGCTGGTCCCTTGGGTAGTTGCTAAAGACAGCTTTTACCGTCTCTCTTAGACTGCAATTGTATTTAGAATGTGGGTGATGGTTTCTTCATTCACAAGCTCTTCCGTCACTCCAGCAAGCTCCAAAAGGCCCCACTGGAAATGATATTCCCATTATTAAGAATTCGTTTATTAGAAGCAATACCGAGCAGAAGAGTCAGTGTAATATTAGAGACTTTTCTGTGCAAAACCCAAGCTCAAATCCTACTCCAGTGCAGATTAAAGAGGAACAAAGGGGAAGGAATAGCCAAGACGTTTGAACGCAGTACCATGTAATGTGTATTTGGCCTGTGTTTACCAGGAATACATTGAACTGTGGTTCTTGGGCAGAGAAGAGAAGCAGCTGAAGCAGAGAAAACGAGGTTGTTAATGTTTGTGGAAACTTGCCCTTAGTTTGGCTGTGATTTTTTTTTTTTGTGATATGAGGGTGTTATTTCCTGGCCATTTTCATACATATACAGAAACGTAAGGTCCTTTTTTTCAGTTTGGCATCGTATCTTTAAAAATAAAGCCCTGATGCAAGCCTGAGTATGTGAGGAGAAGTGGAATACAGAATAGCAGAAGGCTGTCTCCTGCTCCTAATGGGATTTTGTAGCAGCATGTGCGAGTTTGTTTCAGAAGTCAGAAATGAACAGATGTTGGTATAAATTACCTCTGTGTCTGATGTCTTGCAAATTAAAAGCGCGGTTGGCATCACTAAACAATTTCACCAGGTTGGGGGGGGAAGCGGGCGGTGATTATTGTAGCAGGTCGGTAAGAATCTTTAAGCTGCAGCAGAACAGGATAGCAAGGATAAAGGAATGAAGAATAAAATGAGAGGTCTGTGAATTAATCAGAAATGTTAACATCTCCGATGACAAGTGAACAGGAGGGCACATGCTCTGTAGCAACCCCCAACCCACAGTAATTTCACTCAGCACATAGAAGGAGTCTATGCTCTCTGCCTGATTTATAGGGTGCAGCCCTCTTTGGGGGAACAGAGTTGTCAGGCATTCGTATATCTCCTATACGGGACTTGCACTCTGCAGAAAGTTTCCATTCTATCAACTCCAATCCAGCTTTGTGCTTTCTCTGTTAAGAGTGGAACCATGCACTGTTGATGCTGCAAGGCAAGGAGGGGTCAAAGAACTGGTGCTGAAAATCTGTTCCTAGCTGAGATTTTTAAAAACTTGCATTTTTATCTAATCTTATTCTTTGTGCGTAACAACTTAGTTCCTGAAAAAATAACCGTCCACTCTGCACTTCTGCAGCACCTTCTATCCGTGTGTCACTTCAGCAGCACTTAAAAGATACAGGCTATTTTATGGATGCTGAAGTAGAGGTACAAATGAGTACTTTTCACGCTGTGAATCAGAAGCAGAGTTGGGAATGGATCCCAGATGATATAACTCACCGCTGGAGGCATGAACCAAGCAAATAATGCAGTGATCTGCTGGAATCTGCAGCCAGTCTCAAGCATGTTCTGCTCACGGCAGTGGGCTTTACAGCCTATGAATATCAATACGTACCAAATAGTTCATAATACCAGTAATTGTTTTAGAGGGATCTTGTTGATGATAATATCTTGTGGTACAATTTTGGATAGACAAATTAGAATGTAATAATTTAGAGAAGAGGCTTTAAGGCACAAATTCTAACCTTTAGGTAAAGAATAACAAAATGTCTTTACCTCAGGGTACGTACTGAGTATTTCAAGCTGAACATTTTTATTACATTTTAGTTGTGTTGTAACAGATAATCAGTAATGTCAAAAGAAAACCCAACATCAGCAACAAACCCACCTCCAGTTTTTATGCTAATTGTCACTTCTGTTATGTCTCTCAGTGGAGAGGTCAGGTATTGAATTGATAAAACAGAAAATGAATTCCCATCTCCTTCCAGAGCCTCTCTAGGCCAGGTGTAGGAAACATGCATGCTTTCCTCAGTGCTGTGAATAAAAACCTCCATGTTTTGATGCCTATCCGTCCAGCACAAAGCTTACACCTTGTATTTAAAAGAAATGAAGGGCAGCTCTGGTGAGAAGATTGTCTTTCTCCAGGACTTGATTGCTAATCATGTTGTCTTTGATGTGTTGTATTGTTATTGTGAGACAAAGATAGTATTAGGGCTGCCCTGCCAGCTTGTGAGCCTGTGGGCTCACAAGTCAGAAATGTCTCATGCAGAAAAGTGGCTGTGTAAACCCTGCTGTAATACAGCTACCAGAGATTGATGGTGCCAGGAGTGAGAGACATATAAACCCTGCCTTGCTGTATTAAACATCGAAGGACTGACAATGCGGAGAGAGAGAGAAGACCAAAGCTCTATAAACTTTACTTTATTACACCATCCATAGATGAACTCCATTGAAGGAATATAAACGCCATTATATTATGGCATCCAGGGACTGACACTGCTGAGAGAGAGAAAATGCTGTCTAATTTCTGTTGAAGATCATAGCATCCAGGGACCAATAATCCTGAAATGGAGAAAGAGAGAGTTCCATAATCTGTGACGGATTATAACATCCAGGAACAATTGCTCTGAGATAGAGTGATGGAGATCTGGATTACACCATTCAGAGATGGATAGTACAGAGGAAAGGAGATGCTGCGAGAGTATAAGGTGGTAGGAATAGAAAGCATAGATTGTATGTAATGAGACAGCCTGTGGGAATTATTGCTGAGTTTAGAATCCAGGCCCTGCCTGCATTTCTAGGATGTCGGGAATTCAAGCTGGAATGCAGTATTAATTATTGTCCACTTTAAAAAAGAAATAAAGTAGTCCTTACTCACAATTCCTATAAACGCAAGTCTAAATGGATTTCTTTTCTTATGGTTAAAATCTGTAAATTATACAACTGTTTGGGTTTCTTGGCTTTTTTTAAAAATATTAATCTCTTTTTTCTCCCTTGTGATTTCAGCCAGAGAAATGACTCGAGGGAAATTCCTGAACATCCTAGAGAAACCCAAAAAGTAGCTGCCACATGTGGAGTTTGGACAAAAATACCCCAGCTAGATCATCTGCGGATCCAGATGAACCCCAGAACTTCTAAGAAGGACAAAGCTTTTGCTGTAGACCCTCAGAGACAAGCATCTCTTTTTGCTTCCACAGCTCAACTCTCTACAGGGCAGATGTATTGCATACACAGGTCACAAGGACTGCAATTGGTTGCATTGGCATTCAGACTGCATCTGACCAAAAGATGTCTAACTGGACTCAGTCCTGACGTGCTGTGGCAAAGTTACCTGTTTTAATCAACTATTCAAAGGGAATAGCCATAGTGTCCGTATTTCGTTGGTCTCAGTGGCAGCACATCTTTGAAGTGCACAGCAGATCTTTGTGACACCGGCCAGCATGCATCATGAGACATTGACCCATCTGTGTGTCTTCTGTCTTAGATGCATTGAAGCTGCTAAAAGATTCGAGAAGAGTTTGGGGTGTGGATTGACCGATAGCACTAATTCAGCAGGAGCATATGCTTTTAGTATAGAAGCTGAGTGCAGTCTGTGCGTTAAATTCCAGTTACTCACTGCCTTCAGAAAAGTGTGTCTGGTACTCCAGGGAGGACCTCCAGACCTTCAGCATACCAGGAGCTTCATCTCACTGCTAATGGGTTCTCTAGTGAAATGGAGGCTGGCAGTCCATAGAGAGCAAGAGATGTTGCTGCACCACGAAGGAAAACAACCCTACAGAAACTTCGGTTAGTACGCAAAGAAACAGCTATGTCAGTCCACTGCCATTCTTTGCTTCTTACAGAGCTAGAAACTGCAGAAGGTTTTGGAGTTGAAAGGCAGTAATATTTTCAGTTAGCGCTCCAAGAAGGGGCAACAGGATTGTTAGCCACGTTGCAAGGATGGTCTGTTTATACAGAAACTTAACACTTCTGAAAATAAAATTTTCTGGTATTTTTAATTACTTCTGAAACACCATCCTCAAAATTTTCTTCCCCTACAAAACCACAGTTTTTAAGACAGATTTTTCTGTGACCTGGTCTCTTTTAGCAGGCAGTTTGGGGCATTCTTCATCTTAGTTTAATGTCTTTTCCTTCTGTTAATGCAATTCTGCATGTTCACCCCTGAGAAGAGGTGAGGAGTATGTTCAGACTTTTATTTAGGAGAATAAGTTTTTTCATTTCATCCTCTTTCCTTTTCCTAGAAAACAACATTTTAAGCATTAGTACATGTGTTCTTTCTGGGTTACAACATAATGTTGAAACATTGGGTGAAGAGCAGGGTTTTTCTCCATTTGGATATGCTATTTTTGGTATGCAGGCTTTTCAAATCTTGTCATTTCCCCAGCTGCAGTCACATGTAAGAGGAGCAATGACTTAGAAATAGTCTGTTCTTAGAGCATTGCGTTTTCTGTCTTTGCAGAGAGAGGAGATCTTTTCAAGTGCATGTGCAATAAAGAGGAGGAGATTGTTTTAGTCAGAGACTTCTCTGATTTTTTTACTAAAATGCTGGTGGCCTTGCAGTTTGTAGTCAGTGGTCTCGGTTATTACCAGTCAGAAGTCTGCTCATTTTGGACAGCTCCTGTTTACTAAGTTCAAGCAGTTAAAAACCACATCCTGGAAAGACCCTGCACAAATACTGAATATTTAGGAATGTCAGGAGTCTGATGTTAAACTTAACGGATTTATTTCTGTGCTTTGCAGTTTATGCAGGGCTGAGTTTAACAGAAACTCCATCCCTTGAGAACACAAGAGTTAAGATAGATGAATGTGAAGAGAAGCTAAAAGTGATAATTCAGAGACAGAGAAAAAAACCTGCTCGTGCAAACCGATGTTGATGTAGCTTTAAGTATTAAATTATACATTTTGAATCCAATTTTAAGTTTTTATACTTTATATATAATATATGTACACATATATGACATAATGGGATACTATATATGTATCACCAGTATTTTGTGCATTTTGTAGAGGTTTGTTGATCCAACACGTTAAGAAATTGAGATCTGAAAGGAGGAGGAAAATAGGAGAAGATATTGAAAGCCTGGCATGGAAGTATATGTATATTTTCTGATATCTTCAGTAAGGAATTTCAAACTTAGGTAGTTTTTAGTAACATAGATGTGGGGTTTTTTTTTTTTAAAAAAAAGGCCACCAAAAAAAGCCTTTTACCATATGCAGTGCTTCTGTAGGGCAGCCAATAATGTATGCTTTAGAATTCTGATATTTATTGGCTTTGTACTTGTCATCTGTAGAAATGAGTCAGTGATGTATTTTTTTTATTGGCAATATTTATATGTATTTTTGTGTGTTAGCCAGAGAATTGTAACCTGTCTGTTATTGCTTTGTGGTTTGATAATAAACAAATGCAAAACTCACGAGGTTTGTCTGGGTTTCCAAAATAGCCCTCTGAGATACAAAAACTTTTCCTTAGCCACCTAGGCAATACTCTTCCTCAGGCTCTTCTTCACACTTCTGCATGCCACCACCTTAGAGTTTGGCCTGTGGATGCTCCATTCCCACCAGTAAATAAATACTGGGCAATATCCAAATAGTACTAAGGGTTTTCTTACCTTTTTGGACCCTGTTTTTTTCCTTCAGTGATGTCCTTCCTGACATCCCCACAGTATCTATCTATACAAGAAAATCTGGGTGACTTTTTGTTGCTGATAATCTGTATTTTGAAACAGAAAAACAGTTTTGAGATGTTCAATGATGGAAATGAAGAGTATAAGATGATGAAGGTTTGGTAATATGAATCGAGGTAATGCATTGCTTTATAAAGTGTTTTCATGTGTTGGTATGTTAAATGTTACTGTAAGGTTCTTGGAAATAAACCCAGTATGTATTTAGTTCCTTGTGAATGCCAGTGTTACATATATTCAGTTGTAAAGGCTGTTCACTTCAGTCTTGAAGTATTAAAGGCTTTGCTGTTTAATTCAGCTGAGAAAAAATTCTTTTTTGTTTTATTAATCATTATCAAAATAGAAGTCTAGTTACACTGGCAGTGGAAGACTGTAATATTCCATTTAACTCAGTGTTTTGCTATTACAAAATTAGCAATTTTGGAGCAATCCTATAACCCACAGTTCTCAACTTTCATATTTTCCTCAACAAGTCACCCAGAAATAACAGATTAGTGAAAATTGACTAATCCAACTCAGAGGTAATGTTTGAAACTTATTCTGGTTTATCTTACTGAATTTTATGTTACATAGAAAAGTGAGGTGCTATTACAGGTCAAATCACAAGCCCATCTTACCTGAAATCTTCTCTTTGATTATAAACAGACTCATAGGGAAACAAAAGTCTTACGCAAAGTGATTTTGCTTTAAGGTAACTAACCCAGCATCCAGCAGTCTGTTTTAGTTGCATCTGGTCCACGGTAGACCCTACCTTCCATAAATTTGTCTTAGTTGTAACTTGTCTGTGCTTCTGACCTCTAAAATGCCCCTGAACAGCGAGTTCCGTAATTCAGGTATACAAATAAATTTTTTTTTTTTTTTTTTTTTTTTGTGAAAGAAAAAGGGGGGGAACTCATTATTTGTGTTAAACCTGCTTACATGATAATTCCACTTTGAACCTGTCACTGCTTTTATTGTCAGAAACAGTTTGGGTTTTTTCTTCTTTGCTGTCTGTGCACCACTTGTGATGTTTTGAGCTCCTGTTATGTTTTTAGTTCATGGTTAATGTTCACCTTCCTTATGTTCACAGTGTTCAATTGTCCGTCTGCTGTTACAGCCTGTCTTGAGATGGCATAGTCAAAATTGTGGAGGTGTGTAAGTCCTAATTACAGCTTGTATTTTGTTCTTTTGCTGGTTTCTCCCACATCATCATGGGCTAAATCCTGTTTTGAGTATCTCTAAGAACAGGATCATCACTTAGATTTGCAGTCTGTGCTTGCAGCTGATCTCATCCACTTCGTCTTCACCTGCAGTAACTTGTCTTAGGCAACGCTTTTTCCAAATCATGATGACGGTTATGCCAACCACTTCATATTGAGGAGGTGATATCAGGTAATTCCATCATCAACCTATGCAGTATGTAAAAATGATAAATTACATCTTTGGCATACGGTCTGAAATCCTGTACTTCTACCACAAATTCAGTAACATTGCATAAACATTTCTGTAATAGTTCTAAACCAAGATCAATTTTTAGACATACACAGTCAAAAGAAAAACACAACTCTTAACAGGGAAGTGCATCACGTCTTTGAGTGAGCTATCTGAATATGGCATGCAAGCTTAATACAACATGAAAATAATCCTCACTCCATAATGTTGTACCCCCATTTTCATATACCGTTCTGTACTAACACTTTTTAGAAAGTCATTAAATAATCAGTGTATAGAAGAAAGAAAATTAATTTAAAGACATTTTCCCAGAAGATCCTCTCTGTATCTTCAGCCCAGCAAAATCACAGTTGGACAGAAACTTCCCACAGACCGACAAACTGAACCAAATCAATGTGATTAGAACAACAAATGCAAATGTTGTAAATGCATTTCTAGAATAGGTATAATAAAAATATCTAACCACAGAAAGATCAGAACCCATGGTTCCTATGTGCATATCCCAGCATACACATCTGCTAGCATGCTAAGTACTTCCAAATAACGTGTGGTGTATGGTACTGAATATGCATTGCCCTGATAAGAGATGTACCTTGATATTTTTAAAAGGCAAGAAAAGGAGGAGGGGGAAAAAAAAGAAAAAGGGAAAAGAAAAAGACTGGATTCTTTTGTTTTCATGTAATTCTGTGATTCTGGGAGTGAAAGCGATTCTAGAGACGTGTTAGCTCTGCAGGCCAGTCTTTATATCAGTGCTTTGAGTTTCTTTCAGGAGGACGTGAAATGCAAAACCCTGAAGTCAGTTGAGGCCAACCATTTGGAATCCGCATAAAGATACATAAAAGCTCAAGTGGCCACTGAGGTATGGACTGATCCAGTTTCTAAAGAGCGTAATTCACGTTCTGTGTAGAATATGTGCACTAATGCCTTTTTTATTTAGATTGTGCTAGATTTTCAGCGTGGTGGGATCTCTTCACATTTGGACTTCATCATCCACTGAAACTGCCAGTTTTCAGACTTGACCTTTTCCGTCATGTCCCTTTGAGCAGGATGACTGACTCCAGGCAGCTGATGCGTGTACAAAATAGGCGTTTTCTTGTTGGGTTTGTGTGGTTGACCTCTGGCCTGCCTACTGATTCCTATAATACAGATCAGTGACCAGTGAAGCCAGAACGCTCCCTGCCTGTCTCTGTTATAGACACCTCAGTAAGGAACAGAAAAGAGGAAGAGGGGTGAGCTTGAAAGCCCTTACTTAATTGCAAGTAGAAAAAATGGGTAATAAGAATGACCTTGCACCTTATTTATTGACCAGATCTCTAGGGGAACAAAGTACTTGACTTGGTTCTGTATCACTTGAAAGGCTGGCTCTGTGGCCAATAGCCGATGAGCAGACGTAATAATATAGGGTAATTAAATTTTGTGCTTGCAGGTACTTGGATGCCAGGGAGGATTCCCCTCCCAAAAATACCAGGCGCATCTAGGAACTTTTCTTGTAATCACAGAATTTTAAATCTAATTCTGAAGCATCAGAAATTTGCCACTTACCATGTTCCACTTACTACGATAGCACAAAATGCAGGAGGTTATTTACTAAAGGCAGGAAGAGGGCTCATCAGCTACAAGAGAATGAGGGGCAACAGACCAACAGGGTGACCCAAGTGAGCACGGGTGCTCAGGCTGCCTGCTTCTGTGGCGCCTCTTTTGTTTTCTTCTCTCTGTGCTAAAATAACTTATAGCTAGTTTTAATTGATTTATTCATCTATATGTGTGTGTGTCAGTTATCCTAAATTGCCTTTCAAGGTAATCGCCAGTGCTTCGCTCAAAATGAGCTTGTCGTCAATAATTGTCATCAGGTTCTGGGCAAAGTATTTGGCTGAAAAATATTTAGTTGATGATGGTTTCTCAAGAAAGCATCAGGTTGAAAATCAGAGAGAGTATGTGTCCTTCCTTTGCCTTGTTCTTATAAGGGAGTTTGAGGTGGGGTCTCCTACGTGGCTCACAACTTTTTGGAAGTTCTCATGTTTTTAATCATTTTGTGGGCATCTGTAGAAACCTGTCCTATGAGACTCAGCACGTGTTCCCTTCCACGGGAACTGGCAGGGTCTCGTTTGCACCCATGCTCCTTTCCAGCCTGAACTCCAAGGCAAACCCGCAGTGTGGCCTCACCAGAGAAGAACTTGTGCCAGGTGCTGCATTTCTCTAAGGGCAGACCCCAGCGAGCCTTAGCAGAGACTTAATGCAAATTATTGCAACCAAATGTTTGGTTTTGATGGTGCATTTCTGTGTGGAAGCATGGATACCTGTGTATTCATACCTGGAGACGAGAAAGGAGAAGGCAGGCCAGAGAGCTGAACTGGGGTTTCCACCGCTCAGGTGGACGGTGGTGATGGAGAGAGGGTGGAGAGGTCCGTGACCCCAGCAACAAGTGGCTGCTGCCCAGCCACTGGCCCCATGCCACGTAGCTGGGCCCCAGTGCCTGGGCTGCTTTTCTGGCTGTTTCTTCCCGTCCCGCTTCTCCTCCCGGTGCCCGAGAGGCGGCTCCCCGTCTGTCTGCGGCGTGGGGAGCACTGGCTGCCGCTCGTTAGAAGAATTCCCCCAAGTCAGACCTATGGTACGAGCCGTGTGAAGCGGAAGACAATTAGGGGCTTATTAGTGTCCTGGGGAGACGTGTAACTTGTGTTGCTGGGACTTACCAAAACAGCGAGAGTCTTACCGGCAAGCTCCAGCCGAGAAAAGACTGAGGGATTGTCTCACCTAATTATGGGGAATGGGCCTCTTTGTGTTTGTGATTCGGTACGGTTGTCCGATCGCTTTTCTCCGGCTGCTGGCTCAGGCCGAGCTGGAAGTGTGCTAATTAGAAGAGAAATGGACGTAGTGATCCTGTCAGCTCTCGTTACCGGCGTGGACAAAGCCGAATATTATTCTGAGGCAGTGTTTTGTGAGTGTCCCCCTTCCAGCTCTCATTAAGGGCAAGGTTGGTGGACGGGGAGGGCACTCGACCACATGGGTTGGCTAATGGAGCACAGTTACCGTTACTGTGCTAATTAACGGGCTCAGGAGGCAAATGTTTCTCCAACCAGCAGTCCCAGCATCTGCACCTGGTGCTTCCAAAACCCAGCCATCTTGCTGGGCAAGCCAGGCAAATGCTGTGTGTACGAGGGGAAGAGGCTTTTCGTGTGATACATCCATCAGCCATCCAAAAGTGGAGAAGAACCATTCAAATGGTCAGCAGAGAGAGGGAAAGGGTGCAGCGCTGCAGCAGCAGTGAGTCAAGCTCCAGGAATCCCTCCTCCCCAGTGCCCCTGTTGTGTTGTCTTCTGCCCTGCAGTGAGGGGAAGTGGGCAGCAGGGAGAGACCCGAGGAATCGCCAGGGCCTCCAGGTACCGTCAAGAAATAGATCTCCCATGAGTGGTTGTGAGCATCACAGGTCCCAGTGTGGCCAGGAAGGGCAAAGCTGGAAAGATGGGAGGTGACACAGCGGTGAGTCAGATTATCCCTCTCTGTGCTGATCATGGGACAAGATCTATGGACGTATCAGGATGTTTCTTTTGCCCCAGAAAGGCAGCTAGGCCAAATTGATATTGTTCATATGGTTTAAGGTGGGCGAAGATGACCAGAGGAGCCACAGGGAACGCCACAGAAAGTATGCCCACTTTTCCTGCCATTAGCCTAAACCTGCTACAGTGAGAGCAGAGTGAGTGAGGGGAGAGGTGAAAGACAAAACAGGAGCCAGAGCAGCTCCGTAGTGTCACAGTGGCTGAGATGGCCTCAGCAGAAGGGAAGAACAGTGAGTGCTGAAGAGGATCCATGGAGGTGAGTGGTTTTATTTGCCTGTCACACAGACTTTCATTTTAATGCATATGTGTTTTTGTAAAGGAACATAGTAACTTGCAGAAGTAATTGCCAGTGGATGTTTCCAAAGTTATGGAATGTATTAATGATTAAGTCTGTTTTGGATGTTATGGTCCTTCTGAAGGTCCTTAATGAATCAGTGTCTTTGGGCTAGATGTAGTAAAACATGTAATTATGTCTTAAAGCTTTCAATTTGCTTTTTCTGTTTGAACAATGTACTGCTTGCATGCACTCATGCATGCTTGGGTACTGTTTTCAGACATACTTGGTTAAGTGTTAAAGCTACAAGAAGTTCCCACTTTTCTTTCTTGGGTTATTTGTCCTCGATGGTGAACCTGTTCCAGCGAAGGGGTTAGTTGTGTCTTTCCAAGGCTCCAGCAGCAGTGTCCTGTCATCTTGGATGGAGCTTGAGCTCTGCTCTGTGCTTGTGCCTCCTTATTTTTCTGTCTCTGATAGCTGTGAACCCAGCAAGGACCCTTTCCCCATGGTAGCATGTGTACTATGTCGTAGCCCTGCAGTCCTGCAGAGCTGTGAAAGCCTTTCGCTTTTAACTGGAGTTCATTTCCAAGCTGCTGTGATGGCTTGACTCTCAGGAGTCTTGATGCAGGGACTGATCTCCAAAGAGGGCTTGAGAAGTATCTTCCCTACAAAGAGGTTTATTCTAGAAGGAGGAGATATGTAATCCTCTTACTAAAACCCAGAGAGGAAAGGCAAAAAGCTTTATTGCTCGTGCCTTACCCCAGGGAGCTGGCAGCTTTTATGCTGCCTCATGAACAGAAAGACGCAGAGAGAGAACCATCTGAATGCAATTACTCCACCTGACCTGAGGCTCTCTGGTGGATGCTCAGTGAGACCCACATCACCACTGCTTTCAAGTGTCCCAGCAGAACACATCCATAACACCAGTTTCTGAAGAGGAAAAGCTACTGTTACTGCCTGCTGATGGCCACCGAGTGGCCACTTACCTTGTCTTCCAGATGCTTCAGTCTTGGTCTGAGGAGGAGTCCCAAATCAACGGCAGAAAACTAAAGACCGTTGTACCCACCTCCGTTTTCATGCTCTGGAAGCTCAAGAGTCGAGTGACCTCCCTGAGTAAGGACTGGTGACACTTCCCATGTCAAGCCTTCCTCCAGAGACTGGACCTCATTGGCAGACACCAGGAGTCAAGTCTCCAGGAAGATGCATTGCTGGTTTTCCCACTTTATCTCAGTGTTTTTGCCCAAGGAACTATTAGGATCCTTGCTTGTTACACCTTTATTTCACTGGCCTGTCATCTTGCTGTATTAATAATATGATGCCACATTTCTGACTTCCAAATGCAGACAAGGATCGAAAGAGTATAAAAAAGTGTTGGTTTTGTGTCCTTGTGAGGAGGACAGTCTGGTGAAGAACATCCTTCATACGGATTAGCAGCACTCAAGAATATTGTGAATACAGGTGAAAAATATGCAGATGGAGGGAAAGGGTGCAATGGCTTCTTCTGTCCTTCACTAAGACCTTTGGCACTCATGTGCCACGTACTAATAGTACAGTGCCTGGCCTATGGGCTGGAGTGGTGTTCTGAGGACGTCTCGTTAGTAGTTGGAGTTATCAATTGCATTACAGTAGTCATTTAAGTCACAGTGACCTTAGCAAGTATCAAAACTTTATTGTGCTGTGAATCATAGAAACACATAATTAAGTGAAGGGCTCTGTTCTCAAGAGCTTATGAGCAGATGAAGCAGTAAAAGAGTAGTAGGAGAAAAGGAGACACCAAGATGTGAAGAGACTTGTTAGAGGTTGTCCAGCAAACACAGCTCAAACCCTGTGACTTCTTAGCCACAGACCAGTGGCCCTTCCACTGCTTGCCATCTGCCTTGTGGTTTCATTAAATAGATGTGCCTGTTAAAAGAAAAAAAAAAAAAGCAAGCGCCTAAGCAACTGACGGGCATTAGTAATTTAAATAATAATAAATGCCAGTGCAATACCAGACATTTTAATCTTTTTTTAAAGACCTGTAAGATCTATTTAGAGAATTAAATTTTTTTAAAAGTCACTTCATGCAGTGTTAAAGATTGAGAATTTAAAAACAGAACACTAAAAACGAAAGCTTCTCACGGTGCTGTTAACTGCTACAGTGTGCACGGCGTACACATGCATTTAGGAACGCTGTGAGCATTACAGAGATCCTAATAATAATTATAACATCTTCACTAATGTAGAACACTTATCCTGACTTTCCCAAGCCTTTCACGCTCCTACAGAGAGGGTGTAAGTGCTACTTTCCAGATTTCATGTAATTCTACACTTGGTTTGTCCAGATGTTTGCTGACAGACCGGGGCAGGAGAAATGTAATTTTCCGAATTCTGCCATGCTGAAATCCTTGCCCTTGCTCTGATCTGCTGTGGGTCTGATCCTGCCTGAGCAGAGAACATTATTAAAGTGATCACTGCAGCTCTCTGGGGAGCTGAAAACTATTTGCTCTAGCAAGGGAGAGATGACTCCTCTCGTTTACTTCAATAGTTTTGGAAAGGGAGGAACTTGCAACAACAAATACTGGCCTACCCCATTAGTGTGATGCAACTGGGTGAGGTTTACAGGGGTTTCACTTGCAGGTACGAAAACGTTATTAGCAAGCTATTTTGGTGGGGGAGGACTGTGGAAATGGAGTGATACGGAAGACTGAATGAAAAATACAGGGAACTGAGAAGAATTTAAAAATAGGGACTTAAAAGCAGAGGAAAGGAGACCAAGAGAGGTAAGAAAGCAGAGTTTGGAAGACAGCAAGGCATGGGCAGGGGGTTGGGGAGAACGCAAAGAGAGAAGGCAGCCCACTGCTACAAATGCAGCTTAAAAAGAAAAATAGTGAAAAAAGCTGAACAGAAGGGGGAAAACAGAAATAGGCAGTTTTCAGCAAGAAGGAGGTCAGAGAAAAGCAGAAGCTTCCCGAGCAGTGGAACCAGCCAGGGAAGTGTGGTTTTCCTTGTGGATGTGTCTCTCAAGATTGCATTTGTTGCCTGTGGATTCTCTGGTGCCTAACAGAGGGTGTGCTCGCACTTCTGCGAGGGCAGTCATTGGATTTCTTTGTTTTCTCTGCCAATAGATGTAACAAAACGTACAGAAATACATTATATGCCCTCCACAAAGTTGTCTGAAATTAGCCTACAGGGTCCAAACTTATTGGGACACCCGTATACACCTGGGGATGTGTGGTAGAATAAAATGGTGAATAGCTGAATTTGCAGGTGGACTGAGTGATAGAGAAGGGGAAAACATTAGGAAAAAGGGGATTAATGTCTGCTATTAATGCATTTAATTTACTTTACTGCAATTTTCTTTACTGAAAAAAAAAAACCAACAAAA